>Ga0247611_10003038_pt1 | contig 25657 bp, 12 predicted proteins | sample 177DNAGHGhighgp2_FD_192422 | JGI IMG/M metagenome (GOLD analysis project Ga0247611, IMG submission 192422) | Sheep rumen microbial communities from Palmerston North, Manawatu-Wanganui, New Zealand - 1770 DNA GHGhigh gp2 | ecosystem: Host-associated > Mammals > Digestive system > Stomach > Rumen... | reverse complement strand
CATGATGTTGATATTGAACTGGATACCGTTCTTCTCCGTCGGCTGCTGTCCGGTGTAAACACCGGTAACGGGGTTTTGCTCCACCGTGACGCCGGTCTCCGGGAAGTACGCAGAGATTTTCGTATCCAGCGTGTTCACCGATTGCTTGTACGGTGTATAAACCGGAATCATGAATTTCGGACCGATGTTGAAGAACAGACCGTTGTCATGAATCAAGGAGAACATCAACGGTACCTCCAACTGGAGTTGGTGATCCGTTTCCTTGATGTCCTTTGCCAGCACGGTATAAACCACATTGTCCTTGGTGAACTTAGACAGATCGTCCGTTTTCAGACCACTCTGTTGGTAACCGATACCGAGGCCGGTGATGATACCGAGATCCACCGGACGAGCATCGTTTGCCCAATAGTGTGCATACTGGAGATCCAGAACAACGGCACCACCGCAGGTCCAATTAGCCTGGTCCGCATGATGCATCAGCGCCGAAGCACCGCCGCGCACACCGATGGTGAAACGGTCATACTGGTGCTTGAAGTTCTGAACGGATTTAACCGTATCTTCCTTCGTTGCTTCTGCTTTCTCCACCGGAGCCGCTTGCTCTGCAGCTACGGCCTCTGCGGGGGCAGCCTCTTCCGCAACGGGTTCTGCAGGAGCAGCTTCTTCTGCGGCAGCTGCGGTTTCAGCAGCAACGACAGCTTCAGCAGCAGCCTGAGCTGGTTCTTGCGGAGTCTTGCCTTCCTTGATGGCTTTCTCGTGAGCAGGTTTCTCAGCAGCTTGTGCTGCATCTGCATCGGAAACCTCTTGTGCACGACCGTTAACCGGAATCAAGCACTCCTCACACATCCAGGAGTAGATATTCATCAACAGCACGCCGTCCGGGAACCGCTTGGATCCCAACTGACGTACGGTGTGTACTTTATCCCATACCCAAACAGAAGGTTTCTCACCCGTGAGGTACTTTTGGCACTCGCGTTTGATCATAACGGAGTCGCCGATAGCCACTTTGAACTCGTGTTTAGCGGGTTGTGCCTCCTGCTGTGCCGACAGAGTCGACACAACAGATGCACTAATCAAGGTGGCTGCAATTAGAATAGATTTTAAAGTCTTCATAGTGCTACCTCCTATTATTTAACGATGTAACGTAATGTTGATTTCATACTGTCAGCTGACAACTCTACCAGATAGAATCCGAGGTCAGATGCAGCCTTGATCGTGAAGCTGGTCTCGCCGGACGATTTGTACGTCTTCTGCAGCAAGCCTTCTGCCGTGAAGATACGGATCTGTGTCTCTACGGTCGGATCGAGGTTGACAACTTGGATATCCTCACCCGGCTTAGCGAGCGACGGAATGAGTGCCGGAGCGGCAGAGGTTGCGCCGATGGTGATGATCTTGGTTCGAGCCTGAACACCACACTTAGCGTTAACCGATGCCGGTACGTCAATCGTAGCGTAGAACTGATATCCTGTCGGCAGCGGATCACCGCTCGGCAAGGTATAGTAGTAACCTTGCCAAACGGGCTCATCATTACCGTTCAGGTCAATCGAGTGCCAGGTCACATAATCCGAATGCTCGGTATCGAGCGAGTCAAGTGTCCAACCCAACTTGTCGTTAACCTGTGTACGGTTGATCATGATGATACGATAGCCGTAGTATGCTTTAATATCCAGGGAGTCAACAAACGGAATACCGTTGATGGTCAGATCCAGTACATATACCGAGTCACAACCGGCCTTCGTCGTCAGGGAGTCATAATAGATACCGGACTCTGTATAGATAACGTCATGCCATTCATACAGGTTACAGCTGGTCACTTTCTCTGTCGGCATTGTATAGGTCGGATTAACCGTCAGGTGCAGCGTGATCGTAGAGTCACACTTCGCAACATTCAAGGTATCGAACGTATAGGTACCGGCCTTCGCGCAAGATTGACCCTTCCAACTATACGGCAGTTCATTTGCACAAATGGTTACATACTCATCTCCTGTCGTAGAGCTCAGAACCGTCAAGTGCAACGTGATCGTAGAGTCACAACCTGCTACATTCAAGGTATCGAACGTATAGGTACCGGCCTTCGCGCAAGATTGATCCTTCCATGCGTACGGCAATTCGCTGTCGCAAATGGTCTTATAGACATCACCCGTAGTAGCGGAATTAACCGTCAAGTGCAGTGTGACAGTGGAGTCACAACCAGCCACATTCAAGGTATCGAACGTATAGGTACCGGCCTTCGCGCAAGATTGACCCTTCCAAGTGTACGGTAACTCTTTAGCACAAATGGTTACATACTCATCTCCTGTGGTAGTGTCCTTAACAATCAGGTACAACGTGATCGTGGAGTCACAACCTGCTACATTCAAAGTATCGAAGATCTGAGATCCTGCTTTTGTAAAGACGATGCCCTTCCATGTGTACGGCAGTTCATTTGCACAAATGGTCTTATAATCCTCGCCGTCAGTTGGCTGATCTATAATCAGATTCAACTCATAAACCTTATGGCAGCCTGTGCCAACCGGTTCGTCGGTAGCGTCATAATAGTACTTACCGGTAGCCGTATAAGTTTGATTATTCTTATCCCATTTATAACTCGAACATCTGCGTACAGGCGTTGTCATCCATACGGTATCGTTCACACACGGAGCAGGAGGATTAGCAATGATAATGTTTTCACTCGTATCTTTCACACCGCACTCCGCCTCAATGAGATAACGCAACGTTACGTTAGCTGCCGTTGACGGAACGGCATAGCCCTGAGCTTCCTGCCATGCGGTACCATTATTTACCTGCCAACTGATATCCGTTACCTTCATCGTCAGCGGCGTAGCATCATCCTCAAACTGCTGTTTGAGCAAAGTCACCGTGTAGGTTGTATCCACCTTACCTGCAGTTATGTTCGGCAAGAAACTGGGATTGATCTGAGCCTGTGCATAGAGTGCCGGTTGGATCTTCGCAAGGTAGGTTACTACGGTATCTACATAGCGCAGACGGTTGTAGTAAAGCGGTTCCGGAACCGGAGTTGCGTACGTTAACGTATCCGGATTCTTCGCCGGTAGCGGCGGACAAACGGTATCGTTCTTCGGCGCATACTTATACGGATCAATCGTGAAGACAACCGCCTCACGAACGATTTCGTTACAATGAGTCGTATCCTTGATAACCAGCAAGAGCGTATCCAAGAGATCGGTCTTCGTATAATACTTCACCGTATCCAATGGAGCTTCTTTCTTCGTATCCAGATCACCGCCTGATTTGTAAACCGGTTTAGCCCAGTAAACGGTATCTACACTAAAGATCGTATCGGCCAAAGCCAACTTCTTGTAATAAGCCATCAACGAATCGTTCGACGCTTTTACATAAAGTTGCATACCCTGAACGAGCAGCGGAGCTGCATTCAGTTTCTTCAACGAATCCTGATCCACAACAGCCGGAGCTTTAATCGGATGGAGGTTGAAGGTCGTCAACGAGTCTTTGATCATCACACCATCAATGATTTGAACGGTATCCGTCCAAGAAGTATCTTTCTCTACCTGAATAGCTTTGTACTCAACGGTATCGATAAAGGTACCACCATAGCACTCATATACATCAATCGTGGTATCAAGAATCTGACGCGGGAGGGTATCAATGAACTCTGCCCAGATATGCGCAGCACCGGTCGAGACGAAATTGATTAACATGTTCGCTTTCAGCAACTCCAGACGGTCACGGTCGACATCAATCGAGTCCTTACCGCCGGCCGGCATTACATAATGCTTCGTTACCGTAGCAGTCTCGTTGCAATCAAAGAACAGACCGGCATCGATGGTGTTGTCAGAATCGCTCCAGTTATCTACGTGGATACGGATATCGCACGTATCCGGGATACGGAGGGTCGAGTCCGGATTGATCAGGATAACCTGATACCAGGTATCCGAATCCTTCGCGTTCACATTACCGTGCTCCCAGTCGAACATCATTGCGTTGTCGCAACGGTCACCGGTGATCTGCGGGGTGTTCAGACGAACCTTGATTTCCTTATCGGATTTAACACGTACATAACCCGTGATCGAGTCTTGGGTAATGAAGCGGTGCAACAGACTGTCGATGAACTCAGGAGCCGTACCGGAGAAGTCAAACGGATGACCGGCTTTCTTCAGACCGCGCTCAATCAGCTCGCGGAGCGGTTTGTCGCCTGCATAGTTCTTACCGCTCTTGTTGATAGTACGTTTACGAACCGGCATTGCGCAGTTCATCGTATCCTGGAAGGTAGCCGTAGCTTCAATCGTAGCCTTGCCGCTCAACTCATAATGCAAGTAGCTTTCCTCTACATACTTGTAGTTACGTTTGATCTTGCCGTCCTTAGAGTCATTCGCGTTGATATACGGTACGCAAACCAGATACCAGTGCTCTTGATTGTCGCCCGGAATCACGTAATCTACGTTCGGAACAACGAGTTTAGCCTCTTGCTGTTTCGGATCCGGAGTTTGCGGTTTGTATTCGCCCACAAACTTGGTCTCGAATACGAGCGAGTCGGTCGTACGAACCTTGATATAGAGCTCTACATCAGCTACCGCATAAACGGCCTGAGCAGGTACGTTATGGCTCTTGCCCTGACCCTTCTTAATCGTACGCTCACGATATTCATTCAAACCGTAAGCCTCCAGAAGGTCTTCTTCAGACAACAGGCCTTCGTAAACCTCGACATGTACCTTAGCGTCACCCTTACCGGCATTCCTGCCGTTAACGAACAACTGCTTGTTATACAACGTCTTATCCTTCTTGATATCGGCTGTCTTGAGTTTATACCACATCTCGGTATTAACGCCTTGCGTGTAGCGCTCGCCCAAACGAATAGGAAGCGCGTCCGTACGCGAGTTACCGCTGAAGGCCTTTACCAACTCGGATTTGAACTGGAAGGTACCAGAGCCTTTCGTACGGGTCATACGAATATAAACAACCGAATCTGACGGGTCTCTAAGGGCTTTTTTCAAGAGTTGATCAAACGTACCGGAAGGAATCGTATCTGCAAAATGCTTACCAGCCTTCAGTTTCTGCGTCTTGGACATCATCGCTTTAACGATCGGGAAAGCAAACGCAGCTTCAGCCTTATAGCTTGCCTCGCTTGTACCGTTGTTCCAAATGTGAGCAACCGGTTTTACTTTCTCGTCCATATTCTTTATGCGCAGAATCTCCGAAGTCGGAATGATGTACCATACGGTATCTGCAGTCTGTGTATAAAGGCTATCCCAGTAGAGCGTATCAAAATGCGCGATACTCGAAACTTCGATCGTATCAAACGGCTTAGCCGCTTTCTCTACTACCCAGAAACGGAGACCTGTAGTACCTTGCAGGTTCACATAAACAATACTATCGTTTACGGCCTCAAAAGCACTATTCTGAACATGGATGGTTTTTTCGGCAAGAGCTGCCAGTTTGAAATTCTGAACAGAAGGAGCGGATTCGCTCGGGCACTCATAAATCAATTGTGCCACGCCCTGACATTGGGCATTATCTCTGTTCTTAATATGCAGTTCAATGTTATTGCCGTTCTTCATTACATCGCGCAAATCTACCGAGTACCATACGTTCTCATTGGCGTTCTGCGTGTTACCGGAAGTCCAGTTGAACGGAATAGCCGACGAACAGCTTGCACCCTCAGCCTCTTCAGTCAGACGAATCTGAATCTTGATCTGTTGGGTAGAACGAACCTTCAAATAAATCACAGGCTTCGTGATGTTCTCGAACATGTTACGCGAAAGCTGTTTGGAATATGCACCGTTCGCAGCAATCTTCATCGTGCGTTTCTCGTTCGCAATCGAATCCGGACACTCGAGCGAGAGCTCGCCCGTGATAGAAGCTTCATCTGTACTGCTTAAGTTCTGAACGAAAACTGTCGGGAATTTAGCAGCGAGATTACGAACCTTGGTCATGTCAATAGCGTACCACACGGTCGTATCCGCTTCAAGCAACTCACCCTTTTCCCAATCAAAGTCATTCGCCTGCAAACAGATCGAATCTACTTCAGCTTTCTTCTCGGCTGGAGCAAGAGTTGCCCAGAACTTGATGTTTTGATCGGTCTCAATACCCATCCAAACGGTATCGGTCATCATAGCATAGGTCGAGTACGGAACACGACGATGAGCCGTATCTCCGGCCGCAATCGTACGAGAAAGCTCTTGTACGTCGATATACGGGCAGGAGAATGCCAACGATGCCGTTACGTGAGCCGCTGCGGAAGCGTTCTGGTTCTCTACATGTACGATTACATCTTGCACCGTTGCCTTAGCAACTGACAAATCAATAGCATACCACTGTGTGGTCTTCGCATCCTGACGGTTGCCTTCAGCCCAATTGTAGTCAATGTTGGTCTTACAAGCCTTACCTTCACGCAAGTGTTTGAAACGGCTGATAAGTTGGATGTTCTGGTTGGTCTTAATCTTCACATAGATCGTGTCATTATCCAAACCAAGCAAGGTGTTCTTCTTGAGCACCTCAATCGACTCCTCACCGGCAGCCAACTCAAGCGTATTACCTTGTGCAACATAAGCCGGTACTTCGAACGACATCTTACGCTCTACCGAAGCAGCCACCGCTCCGGTGTTGCGGAAGGTGAACTCCGGCTCATATTTCTTGAGCGCGTTCAGTTTTTTAACATCGTACTTTAACAAGTACTCTTGACCTGCCAGCAACAGCATCGTGTCTCGCTTGTACATCATCGTGTCGGTAGCGAATCGCTCTATCGGCAGCACTTTCTCCGTGTAGGGCGTAATCCCGGTATCTCCAGGCATTACCGGATCGGGCGGACGATTTGCATACTCGGCTGTAACTGTGATCGGCTGGTCGTTCTCGAGGCTGACATACAGCTCATCGAAAGCGACACCGTTCAGCATACTGTTCGGAATGGTGTCACGCAGTGTTTGACCACCTGCAATTTCGAGGGTGCGTCTGGTAACACCACTGGACGGACAGTCGAGCGACTGACCGGCAAAGAGGGTCAGTTTTTTCGAACCATTGTTCGTTACTACTACACAAACGTCTTGCGCTGTGTTAGCTTTTGCCTCCTTGATGCTCACTTTGTACCAGACAGGAACACCGGCAGGTTTCGTGATACCGGTTCCCCAGTTGAAGTACAGTGCATCCGTACAGGTCTCATCGAGATCTTGTGCTTCAAACACACGCGCACTCAACTTCACCTCACGATCCGAAGTCAGGGTAAGATAAATCTCTTTCTGCTTCAGACGGATAAGCATCGTAGCGTTAGCAGACCATACGCGCTGCTGTTTCGGATGGATCGTGAACGATTTCTCGTCCGTCTGTCCTGCTACGGTAGCTTTCAAACTCGTGTGGGCATCGCTGAACGCATCCTTGTTTGCAAGGAACAAGTTCAACGCTGGGCTCTCCTCTTCATAGAGAGGCGCCAAGTCAACGTGATACCATTTGGTACCACCGCTGTGCGTCATCACGGAATCCCAACTAAAGTTGATAGCATTGGCTTTGGTAGAACCGTCATTACGGCCGATAGCCATCATCGGGATGACCATTACCAATGCTACAACCAATGTAAGAAATTTCTTCATAGAGTTGATTTTTTGTTAATAAATTTAGTTAATTAATTTTGTTTTTTTTTGTTATTTTCTATTTATCGGACGACCTAAAAGGTCGTAGTCTTTTCCTTCTCTACGGATATACAACATTCCGTTGCGTATATACTTGTAGGTCTTTTTATCTAAAGCGAAGAGCTCTAATTCTGTCACAAAGTCCTCCCCTTCCAACACCGTGATATAGATCCAGCGGGTGCAGGTATTGTTCTTCGTTTTGACAATCATCGTGTCGCCGTATTGCAGCAATGCGAACACACCGTCTTTATTATACGCGTAACCCCTGGCAGTCATTTGACCGGGTGCCACAGTCACGGTATCATATTCGGGTTCCGGCTCGGTAAAATGAATGGTGATGTCGCGGATTGCCCACGTGTCGGCATCCACCCATGCAGAGTCGTGGAAAGCAGTATCTGTCGTATAATCCACATCGCCGTACGTCACGATCTTACCCATACACGTCGTATCGTTGATCACCATCGTCGTGTGTACCGTATCGTGAATCACATGCACCAATACACGATCATCGCATTGACCGGTTCTGTGAATCGTAAAATCATAATCTCCCCAGCCGTCTTTCGGAATATACTGGTTACGATAGGTCGTCGGCAGCTGAGAAGCCTTGAAATGCAAGGTATCGTATTGCGTCTCCGGCGGGGTAACCGTTACCACATAATTCGTCAGCGCCAAGGTATCGCCGGCCTTCCAAAGGGTATCGTTCGAGTAGGTCGTCGATTCGCGCAGAATGGTATCCGCTAATTGCAGGCTCTTACCCTGGCAGAAGGTCGTATCAATCGTCTGCACATCCCATTTGATGGTATTATGGTACATAATCCGTCCTACATAAGCCGAGTCGTGCGTTACATGCACAAATACGCTCTTGCCGGCTTGCTTTACAGCCAACATCGTATCCGGATTCAGCATATAAACGCGCATCGAGTCGCTCAGCACGGCACGACCGATCTCCGGTCCGTTGCACGAGTCAGAGGTCAACCAAACCGTTGCTTCCTCGTTATTCTTCTGCTTCCAGCGGATAAAGCCCTTGCCGTTTGAAGCAATCTTCTCCGGATGCAGTTCATACACCTCTTCCGGCTGGTCGCAGACATAGGTCATCCGCGGAATGAACGGCAGAGCAGCTTCGCAGGTCGAGAGGGGTCCCTGGTCATACGGATAGCAATATACATGTCCCATACAACCGTTCGCATAAACGCGGATACGAGGAATGAGCGTCTGGCTGAGAGCCTGCGCCTCTTCGCCCATCGCATCCAGTTTATTTTTAATGGCAACCGCATCCATCTCGCGCATCTGGTCAGCACTAACCGTCATACGGACAGCCGGCGTGTACGAACTGCAGAACGCATATACCTCAAACGTCACCGAGCAATTGGAGAACCAGTAAGCTGATAAGCCCTGTTTCAGATCCTCCACCGACGAAGAGAGCCATATCGTATCCGAGATATCCATATCCATCGGGAATGTAAACGGCGAAGAAGTGTTGCGGCATTCGCAGTAGTGCGCCGGCATATACGGATTCCAACCCGCACAGTTCGCCTCAATCTGTTGCGGCATTTGCTGCTGGGCTGATGCACAAACCGCTGTCAATAAGAATAATATGTTGAATAACTTCTTCATTGTTTCAATCTTCTATCTTCAAACCAAAAATCGAATATTTCATACCGCCGCGGATGATGACCACCTGTCCGTTCTCGATCCGCTTGATCGGTTGCTCTGCTACGCTCGCAGCCTCCACGCTTTCGGTCATTCGCCCTACCGTGAACGCACCATAATAGCGGTAACCGCAACGGAAGACCACATCCATCGAGATCGTGCCGGCATTCATCCATTTTGTTTCTGTGCCCACCTCGATCGGCTCGTACTGACCGCCCTGCGGCATGTAACGCCAGTTGATCTGCTCTACCGGTGTCAGCGGGATGATATAATATGCATCCAGATTAGCGGCCACACGGCCGAAATCGACGTTGGCACCTGCGCTTGTCTCTCCGCTTACCACGCCGTCCATATACATCTCTGCACGCGGTTTCTCGTACTTATAAGCCAAGAAGCTGATACGCGGATTAGCGGTCGTATCCACATGCTCCACAATACCGCTCTTCGGGCAGAAATACTCAACAATCGTATCATAGTCCACCGATACCGGTTTCGGCAAAATCGTCAGATGAAGCGTAGCTACCGAATCGCAGCCTGCCGCATTGGTTGTTTCGAAGGTATAATTGCCGCTCTTGGTATAGGTTGTACCGTTCCAGACATAGGATTCATAGGCGGTTACGGTTTCTTCTCCGGCAGTCGCCTGTTTGAGCGTCAGATGGAGCGTCACGATCGAGTCGCACAGCGCTTTGGTCTTGCCGTTGAACGGATAGTTACCGCTCTGCGTATAGGTCGTGCCACGCCAGGTATATTCGTTCGCGCAAACCTCCACGGTCGTATCCGTCGCGTAGCTGCGATTCACCGTCAAATCCAGTGTATGCAGACTATCCTGACATATCCCGTTAATCTCCGGACCGAGCAACGTATCGGTCGAATAGATACCGCTCGCCGAGTAGGTTTTTCCTTTCCAGGTATAGCTCTCGCCCGCTGCAAGACATACAGTCTCGCGGATCGTATCGTTCACAGCCATATGACGAATCGTCAAATCCAGATTGATAATCGAGTCGCAACCCGCGATATTAGTCTCTTCCCACGACGGACCGCCATGCATCGAGCGGGTATACGTCTGACCGTTGATCCATGTATAGCGGTCATACGCGGTGATATACTCCCATGTATCGGCCGATGTGTAACGGATATCCACCGTCAACGTAACGATACTGTCGCAATCGTGAATCGACTTGAAAGAACGAGTATACGTACCGGAATCTTCAATCAGCGTATCGCCCCACAGATAGTTGTCGCATGCCACTACCGGTTGAAGGGTATCATGGTACGAAGGATGAATGGTCAGATGGAGCGTAGCCGTACTGTCGCAACCCGCTGCATTGATGGTCTCATAAGTATAATTGCCTGATTTAGAATACAATACACCGTTCCATTCCAGCGAATCGCAAGCCACCTCGGTGGTCTCGCTGTAAGTCGGTTGGCATACATAGGGCAGAATAAACGTCGTCGCCTCATCCTCATGACTCGAGAAATAGAAATAGCGCACGGTCTCTTCTTCGCCGGCAGCAGCCAACTCCCATTTCCAGCCCATATGACATTCCTTCACAACCATCGTAGCGTTCAGCGTATCGTCGTCAATCACACTGATTAAGGTCGGAATCGGACCAAACACGCTATCGGATACGTAATAGACCGTTGCCGGCAGATGAGCCGCCTCGATCTTGAAATAATTCTCCACGCCGTCCGTCACCGTCGCACTAACCGTGTCGGTCACCGCGGGCGCGTTGCTTACGTTCGTACCGAGCGTGATATATTGCGCCTGCGCGAGCGAAAAAACAGGCACGAAAAAGCACATGGCTAACACCATGCATATATATCCTATGTATTTGCTTCTCGTCACTGTTCTCGCGTGCGTATATTCCAAAGTCGCGCAAAGGTACACTTTTTTTTCGATATACACAAATATTTTTAAGTTTTTTCTATAAAAATATACAAAAATTCGCTATTTTACGTCAATTTGTACCGTTTCTGTAGCTCCATACAGCGTATGAATACCACTCTGGAGCGTAACCGTATGCGACTCTTCCGGACTCTGATTCCAGGGTGTTCCGTTGTCGATATGCAACGTTTGCGCAGTTGATACGCGGATGATATATTCCTGTCCGGCAGAGCTCGGTTCTCCGTTGCAAACAACATGGATTGTTCGCGCCGGATAGACAATCGGTGTCGGATCTTGCTCCTCCGGTGCGGTAGTGGTAATCTTCATCGTTCCGGCATAAGCGGGGTTAAAACGAATATAGAGAAAACCGCCTGCATCCACATATTCTTCCCACTCATCGACATCCGCCTCCGTCAAGGTCCATGAACCGTTTTTAGCAATTACTTTATTGATGATCACATGTTGATTACTGCTGGAGGTCGGGAAGGAACAGTTATCGCCGATAAACGTCGGACAGGTACCGTTACTATTGGACCAAGCAAACTTCATCTTGCCCCCCTTCCATTCGCGATAATAGAACCGATAATAAACCGCACCGTAAGTACCTTTTTGCACCGACAAAGTGGTGCTCGGGCGCAGAATTTCAGTCGTCCCCTTTTGGCAGGTTGGTATTTCCCAAATCGACGGTTTGATAGTGGTCTTTGTCGTACATTCAAAGCGAATATAGAGGTACTGCGCAGTCGTTTGCGCCCATAATGCACGCATCTGTTCTGTCGTCACTCCCCACCAGTGTCCATCTTCGTTCGCATGGAAATGATAGGTCGCTATAGCCGTTTCCGGCGTAAAATCATACGTTGTACCGACATACATGGTAAACACATGGTCTGTCGGAGTAGTAAATACGACCGCTGTATCCCATGTAAACGGGATCGCGAACAAGGCATCGGGGTCTGACGGAACAGGGGTTACCTTGTCGTATTTGAGCAGCGTAGCGCCTCCCTCGGGCGGTGCTTGCGGCACCCGCTCAATCTTCATTACACCCGTACCGGACGTATAGAATTTAGCGAAGAACATACCTGCCTCGCTGGACACATCATCGCTCTGGATGTAATATTTTACATCCGCGCTGGTCATCTTGAGCGTATCCTGCGGTTGCAGTACAAAGTAATCGACACGATGCTCGTTGGTGCCGTCCGTAGGGTCATAATCGCAGGTATTTCCGACTGCCACCTCTACCGGTTGGGTGCCGTCCCACACATAGCGAATGGAGTCGTCTTGCCACTGTACATAGGGCACAATGACATGGCGGTCCTTATCATTCGCCACTACTCTGACCGTATCGCCCAAATGCATGAATTTCGGTCCGTCCATACAGTTGGTGAACATATCATCCGGGGCCATACTCATCGTACCATTCCCCTTGTAGGTCACCTTCACATACACCTCCAGGTTATAACTGATACCCATCTGGAGCAACAGGTCGCGGTATCTTTTACCCAACGACAGGTAATACACAAAGGTTCCGTCCTCCAAATAGTCCGTATTCAAAGACGGATGGTGCGGCATATCGATTTGCACACCGCCACTAGCATTTGGACAGAACAAACTACAGAGGATACTATCCTCATACACGCCGGATGGGCATTTGAAGTCCATCTCCACTTCCGGAGCCGGATCGGTCTCATGTTCCGGAGCGAAATAGACGGTCAGCGGCAGGTCAAAGGTCCACGCCGAATACCAAACCGACATCGGATAGTGATCGGAGGAGATGTTCGCACTGTAGTTATCCCCCAAGGGGATAGCGGTCGCACAGGTTGTCCCCGGCGCCGCTGCCCATACGTGCATGCACGAGCCTATTATCAGTCCCGCGCACACACATAATGCACTTAAGAATCGCTTCATCATCGCTAATTCCTTTTTTAGAATGCCGGATCTTTGCGCTCCGGTGCACCCGGAGGAGCAGGCAGCAGTGGCATGGACGGATCTTGCAAAATTGCCATTCCCAAATCTACTTGAGTTACCTCCATCAGAGGACTTGCATAATCTTTTTTCATATTGTGTTTATTATTTTACTTGTTGACCATTAATTGTATAAACTGCACCGTCGCAGATGATATAGATCGTATTATCAATGAGCACTTTGCGTACTCCGCTAACCTCTAACCGCTCATCGCTAACCGTTTCTACGCCCGTTGTGATTGTCGGAGCTTTCTGAACGAGTTTCAGGCCATACTCGTTATACGTACCCTTGTTCAGTGTAACGGCATACGGACCATACGCAAGGTTCCAAATAGCACGACCGTTGTAGGTTACATATATCTCCTGACCATCCTGCATCTCGGTTGCAGAAGTGATCTCATACGTGCCGTCTGACGGCACAGAGATACCGAGCGGATAAGTAGCGGTTGTACCTACCGGAGCAGTGGTATTCACGCACAGTTTAGTGTTATAACGATTTATCCACATCTGTGCCACCTTGCTGCTGGTACCCGCCTTCGATAAGTCAAGGCCGATACGATAACTATCTTCCTTACCTTCTACAGACTGCAGATAGAGACGATCCGTATAGTTGGTTCCGTCAGAAATCTGTACCTCATAAGCAGCATTGTTTACCAAGGCCTTACGTACAGGAGCCAAGTTCGGGAATACAGAAGCATTCACGACTACAGAACGACCGGTACCATTTCCGTTTACTTCGACTTGTACGAATACCGGCTGCGACACATTCAACTTAGTATTATTCATTGTAAATGCATCATATCTATCATGTATCGGATCGTATTTCTGTCCGTAATTAAGTAAGGACGTATTGACCTCTACTCCTGCATTCAAGTATGCTTTATAGATAGCAGGGTTAGCGATACCGTTCCAACCGGCATTGACTACAGTCTTTGCATCATATTGATATACATAAATCTCCGGCTTCACAATCTGACCATCACCATCTCGTTTAAAGCGCAGTTTTTTCACACCGGCCTTTGGCAGGTAAATCATGTACAATCGACCCGGATGCATATGGTTGTCCGGCGTGCTCTCTCTACCTACAAACTGCCAACATTCATCCGTGTGGCGATTCTGGCTCGCACGTAACGCACCGTTGTAATAGATGAGATAGAAATCTTGATTCAACAGTTTCTGATCGCCATCGATATATACACCATTCGTTGCATCTACCTCCCAAGGCACAGCTATATCGTACCAAATACCCGATTGCGAACCGCCAAGGTTATAATCAAGATATGCCTCTTCAGCGTCGATATCACCGGTTATCTGACCAGATCCATCCGGAGATGCCTCCAAAACGAGCGTTTTCGTCTTAAGAGTCTTACCTTCTGCCACACTTAACGAACCACTTACATGAACGGTTGTAACGGTCGTAGAGGCAGAAACAGTCACGTCTTTACTCTCATTTGCATCTACTTCAATATTCGCAATAAGATAAGTAGCCGTATACGTAGCTTTTCCCGCTACCTTAGTTATTTCAGGCGACCATCCAACAAAGGTATAGGTGAATCCATCACCAGCGTTTGCATGTGAACTTACAGGTGTTACCGGCGTGCCGCCATAACTCGGAGTTGAACCATAACCAAAATCAGAATGCCATAATTCTGTTCCATCATCGTTCACAAACGTGATGGTGTACTGACGCGGAGAGACATTGAACGAACCGTTATAGGTCTGATTACCCGTCACAGCACTCACTTCCGGGATCCATTCGTTGAATGTAAATACTTGGCTTTCGGTTTGTTCCTTAGTCGGAGTCGATCCATAAGAAGGCATAGCACCATAACGCAAGGTCTCCTCTTTATATGCCTCCTGCTTTCCGTTCAACTTCACATCCCAAATGATAGTATAGGTCTCTCTATCATAATAGATATTAACTACAGTAGTACCTTCACCTGCGATGGTCTCTTGTGAGAAGGGTTGCGCAGTAAAGCCGGTGTAGGACTTGGCAGTTGCCGCCGTAGTGGTAGCCGTTGTACCTTGCTTGGTCTCTTGGTCTGCCGTCACCTCCGTATAGTCATCGTCAGCAATATTCTGCTGCCAGTGCTTAACGGTATAGTTGATGTCATTGCGCGCTACAAAGTTAGCCGTAATGGTCTTGTCGGCAGCAATAGCGTGGATACGAATCGGGTTGCTGACTACCGTGTAGCCGTCCGCAGCCGTCACGCCGTCAGGCAGTGTCCTACCGTTGAACGCGTATCCTGCATCCGGCGTAGCTGTGATGTCAGCCGAAGCCGTCTCACAACCTATTCCGCTGACCGATGCCGGACTAACCGCACCATTCGCACCCGCTTTAATAGATACAGAATGCTTGTTCTCAACCTTGCTGAATACAGCCGTGTAGGTGGCTTCGCCATCCACGGGTATCATGGCAGGTGACCAAGAAGAGAATACATAGGTGTACTGTACATTGCCCGTTTTGGTCGGTGTGACAGGCACATCATCGTCATTCGGATTATAGAACGGTATGGAACCCACGCCGAACTTACCCGACCATGTGCCGCCTGCACCATCCACATTGTTGAGCGTGATAGTGAACAGGTCGGTTACGTAGTCGTACTGTGCCGTATAGGTCTCTTTCTTGGTAACGGCAGGAAGTGTTGCATTGGGAGCGTAAGCCGTACCATTGCTGTTCTTCCAACCGATAAACTTAAAGTAACCGTCTGAGTCACGCTTACGCGTAGGCACGCCGTCATACGCAGGCGTTTCTCCTTGTGTATAAACGGTGCGCGCGAGTTGTGAACCATCGTAGTTAGCGAAAGTAACGGCGTAGCGCGGAGTCGTGTTGTACTGCGCCTCGTAGGTCGTTTCGCCGCCTACGGCAGGTGTCGAGCCGTTGGCGTAGGTTGTACCTGTCAGACTGCTCTTCCAACCGCTGAACGTATAGGCATACTCGTTGTCAGCCTCTTTGGTCGGCAACGTACCATTATACGCCGTAGCCGTACCGTAAGGTTGGTCTACATCTACCTCCAATATCTCATTACCGCTCTTCCATGTGATGTTGTAGTTATTAACCGTATTGTCCCAGTTGGCGGTATAAGTAGCTGTACCCGTTACCGTAGGCAGGTCGTCGCAAGTAGCATAGTGCTTAGAACCATTCGTCCAATCCTTGAACGAATAGGTATATTGTGCATCAGCATCCTTAATCGGCTCATAGGACGGCTTCTCGCCATACGGCACCTCGAGAGGCACATTCGCGCCGTTGTTTGCATCTTTAAGCGTGATGGTGTAGTTACGCTTAGTGGCTGTAAATACCGGACGATAGGACATATCCGCCGTAGCCACCTCCAACGGATCGGTCCACTTGTATTCCATACCGGTTACGCTACTCTTCCATCCGTAGAACGAATAGGTATATTCTGCAGTGGTTCCTTTGGTCGGGTTAGTAGCTATGACAGCTTGATCCGGAATACCATTATAATCGGTTACAATGGTCTTCAGCACATTGTCGCCCGTCTCAGCAGAATAGAACTTCACATTGACGGTTTTCAGTTTCCACTTGCTGGTAGTATTGTCATAGTAGTAGAAACCTTCGTAACCTTCTTTCTCACACTTAAATACCGCAGGATCGGATGTAGCCACAACTTCCCACCACTGGCACTCATCCATAAGGATAAGGATCTTATCTTCTGCGGTCAGATAGGTATGGTTCGTTTCCTCCACACCGGTCAGTTTACCACCTACGGTCTGGCTCTTCTTCAAAGCCACATAGCCGGACGGCTTCGCATATACCGTCGAGCCGATCACCTCGAAACAACCGTTAGTATAGGTTTTCTGCCATACGTTGTTCAAATATATCCAAGCTTCACCAGATGTTGTTCCTGCCGTTGCTGTATAAGAACCATTGTTATTCTTCAGTTTGGCAGATTCCATACTTATCGTTTTATATACCGCTGACGTAGAAAAGCTTGATCCTTGAAGACCTGTTACCCATTTGACAGATGAAGATGCAGTTGCTGCAGTACTATAGGAAACGGTACCTGCATCCTCATTGTTGGAATAGATATTCGCTCCGTTCGTAGCATTCGTTCCATCCGTAATAGAGCTAGAAGTAAATAAGCCTCCTTTCACTACGATTTTACCGTGTACATTTACAGCTGCATCTGCTTTGGTGCGGGTCGGTTTTGTTCCATTCTTCCAACTCGGAGAATAAACTACTTGCGTAATTGAAAATGGCCACTGATCACTGTCAAACACAAATACACTCTTGCTGGAATTAATCGTCAGCGATGCTGTCTTATCGATCTCCACAGATGCTCCCGGCAATAATTCTGAGGTCTGAGTAATGGCAAAATCACCATCCAGTACATGAATCTTCATATTATTGGTAATAGGAAGATAGTAACTGCTGGAATTAAATTCCGCAGAACCAAGGACAGGAACACCTTCTTTAAAGTTTATGGTTATTGAACCTAACTGCGCACTACTATTCACATCCCAAACTTGATAATCATTTTCCGCATCATAACTTTTGCGCACCCATGAGGACTCGTCGTTTGTCGTAACGAGGAATAAAGCGCCGCTTGTACCCACTAATTTGATATTATCATCTCCCATGAACTTACCATTATAGTAGGAAGCCATGGCACAAATAGAGCGTGAATTATAATAATAAGTGGTAGGCACTTCTATATTTTGTATGGAATACTGATTTATAAGGAAGAATTTCTCGTTATTATCATAATAATAATACCCGATGCTACTCATAGATTTCATATCGCCAATTTGGAACATCTCATGCACTTCAGAGTTATTCTTTGCTTTGATTTCTCCCTTACCCGTAATATAACCCCATGCGTAGAGAACAGCGCCGCTATTGAGCTGAATGAGACTTCCTTCTTCCATGTGAATACGTCCATACTCACTGCATACATAGCAAATCTGCCCTGTTTCTGCACAAAACATCTCACCGCCGACCTCGATCTTACCATTCACATTGATGTGGGCACCACTTGCTAACGTGAGACGAAGATTCTCCACAGTGATACTCTTAGTCGTACGTCTTGCCGGCGTTCCTCCGCTGATGGACGTTTGGTCTGCATTACGCGGCACCAACAAGGTAGCATTGGATGGCAACTCATAGTCACCCTCCGGTAAGGTATAGTCTTGCGTCATGATAATAGTATAATTACCACTATTATCTTTCGTATATTGCATTGCTGCCTCTAAGGTCGTATATTTATTTCCGCCTTTGATATAGCATACATAGGGAGTCGGATTCTCATCGGCAACAATAAAACGATGCCCGGTAGCAAAATCAAGATGTTCATTGTCCAGATTATATACATTATATCCCGACACTAAATACTTATCTATATTTACAATGGTCGAATAGACACCACCTTGAATTTTCACCTTGCCCACAGTGGCAGAAGCATTCAACGGCGCAAAATCCGTTGTTCCATTACCCATCGCATAATACTTACCGTCTGCTATGGTTCCTTCGGAAGTGTTAGCATCAAATAACAATGCATACACATTAGTGCTTGTTGCCGTGGCACGGACTGTATTATCCGCAAAAGTAAAGGCTCTCTTAGCGTAGATACCATAACTTTTAATACCATTTGTGGAAACTCCGGAAGCAGATGCCGAAATGGTATTCCCACTCAAGTTCAATGTACTTTCTCCATAAACACCCCATATCTGTTGGCGTCCTGTGACGGTGTAAGTGCTATTCGTACTATTCAATATGCCTTTCGCATAGACGCCATATACTTGTTGAGAGCAAGCATTATTAGAAGCCGTCACAGTGAACGATGCATCTTTGATGGTCGTTGTCTGGCTTGCTGCATTATACACGCCATATACAAGTGTATTCCCGGCAGTGGATGTTGTGGCCTGCTTCGCCGTAACATCATATTCGCCACTATCTATAGTAAGCGTACCTGCCACATGATTAACACCGTATGCCGTTGTTGTATTGGATGTTACGGTGGCACTACAGTTGGTCAGTTTATTGGTACCTGCTTCTGCATACAATCCGTATGCTTCACCTGCATTAGTCGTCGTTGCCGTAAGGCTACAATTAGTTGCTGTCACGTTGGTACGTGAATAGATTGCATACGCCTTGCTGGTAGCAGATAATCCGGTTATTACACAATTGGTCAGTGTGATATTCTTGTTTGCCACTCCTCCTACAAAACCGTAAGCCGTGTTACCGCTGCCTTGTGTCTCTCCCCATAGTGTAGCATTGGCAATAGTAGCATCAACAGTAGCGCGAGCACCATAGATGCTATTTCCACTACCTATAGCTTTAAACTCACCTCCATCCACATTCAATGCTCCGTATTGATGATGCAGACCATACGCCGTACCGCCGGTGGTGTTGGCACGGTAGATACCACCTTCGATAGTTGTAGAAGCAGCACTTGTAGCTGTATTGACTGCCGTAGCAGCAGTAGTCGGTGATGTAGCCGTTACGGATACGTTTGTCAGACTGACCGTACCAAGGTTGTTGATACCGAATACCTTTGTTCCACTCGCACCAGTAGCTTGCGCTGTAATAATCGCATTTTGCTGTATATTCGCAGTAGCACCGGCTGCGACATATACACCATATACATCTGAAGTCTCTGCCGTTACAGCAATACTACCACCATTGACATTCAAGCGACCAGCCTTTACAAAACCACCGCCGGCACCTGCCGTTTTAACAGATACGGTGGTAGCGACCTCTGTCAGCGTAGTTACTCCGCCATTGACATAGAATCCGTAACCGGTCGTTCCTGTAGTTGTTTTAACATCTATAGTTGCATCAGTAATATTGCTTTGTCCGGCAGACCACAAACCGTATGCATTACTCGGAGCAGAAACAGTAACAGAACCGCCGTTGAGCGTCGCATAATCGCTCGCCGTTGCTACATGCACGCCTTCCGCGCTGCCCGTGCTTGCCGTTACGGTCAATTGACCGTTGGTCATATAGAAAGTACTTCCTTGCGTCACATTGATGCCATACGCACTGCCCGAACCTGTGTTCTTGGCAGACAGCGTACCGCCTTGCATGGTCAATTTAGCTTTTTGCGTAAAAGTAACTACACTCACATTGCCGCTCTGCGCGCTTTGCGTAGCAACCTCACCAAGTCCACCGAAACCTTCATCCACAATCTGCACATCAACTCCTGCTGCATCAATAGAGAAAGCAGAAGTACCGGTGCTGGTAATCGTTTTGTCATTCAAGTCAAACTTCATGGACTTGCGCAAAGAAAGCGGACTGCTGATGGTGACATCTTTCGCCAACTGCAGCGTGAACTTGGAATCCATCGTATTGGCTTTCGTTACCATTTCAGCCAACGTACCCGTATTGCTGCTTTGAGGTTCTGTCTCATTCTCCAACAAGATACATGCCTCATAATTGAGCACCTGCGTTGCAGAAGCCTTGATGGTAAACTCAATGGAGTTGCCGTAATCTGCTCCATCTTTTGGAGAAACCGTTACGTTCACCTCCGTATTACCCCATGAAGAAGGATAATAGGTAAACGGAATGGTTAATGTTCCCGTAGAACTCAACACATTGCCCGAGTTCTGAGTATAGGTCACCGTTCCTTTCGTAACGTCCCCACGGCTTCCATTTTCGGTAAAGGTAACCGTAAAATCATTGGCAGTCCAATTGCCGCGTGCAGTTACAGGAACAGTAATGCTCGGATTCGGACTCATGACCCCAAGAGCTTCCACTGCCGGACTAAGATCACCGGTAGCCTCGCCCAACGACATAGTCTTAAAGAGAGCTATAATCGTCGCATCTTTCGTGATAGGATACGTATAACTCTTCTCAGAGGATTTCTGGGTTGTCCCTTCATACCAACCAGCAAAGTTAGTAGTTTCAGATGGCACCGATAATGTGATAATGTCAGCGGCGTAAGATTTAACAGATGCATTCTCCGAGCTCGGTGTCATATTGTAACTCTCAGAATTGTCGATATAAAACTCATACTCTTCTCCCGTAGTCTGACGTGTTTTTAAATAAGAATAACTCACAGAATATGAGCCTCCAACAGGAGGTGTGTAGGTAATTGTATAGGAGGTAGCAGGTTTAAAATATGCCTGATGCTGTTTCCATGTTGATGCTCCGTTACCGCATGTACCAACCATCTGATCTTTAACACCATTCCAACTATCGATATCAAGTAGTTTAGACTTGTTTTGATCACCGTAAGGTAAATAGCTCTTCTCGTAACCATCCCAATGATCAAATTCATATCCACGTGCCGGCTTTGCCCAACAGTAGATATATACACCGGATTTTGCAGCTCCAAGGTTAACATAACAAGCTTCATTACCTTCTCCTGTGGCGGAACCACCTGGATAATATCGCTTGTAATCCGATTGAGATGGATTGGCGTTATTCGATGAGCTGCAGTATACCAATCCCTTTGCTGGTTCTACAGTTTCAGTTTTGACATAAGACTTTCCTGTAATAATAGAAGATCCCCACGCCTCGCCAACGCCGAGGGTAAAGAGAAGCACTACGAGCACAGCCCGTATAGCATAATTAAGTTTGTTGCTTCTCATTAAACTAAATGAGTTTAAAATGTTTGTTGTCATATCTTTTTGTACTTTAAAATTTTTTCTTATATTTGAATCGGTCAAGATTGGCCGATGTTGTTACCATTATTCTCTATCGTCATAAATCGGCGAGTTAAATCCCACCGGATTAAGGGGTTTCTGTGCGGGTTTGGTTTGCAACTCTGCAAGAGACTGATTAATCAGCTCTAATTGCATTGCTGTCTCCTCGTTGATTGCACGCTGCATTTCATTAACATCATTCTGGTCGTGCATCACTTCCTCAATATACAAATTCAGGCGTTCAATCTTCTCATTTAACAGCTCCACTTTCGCCTCCGTCGCCGTTAACGCCACTAATGCCTGTCGCATCGCCACAAACGCACGCGTGATTTGTACACTCATCTTTACTGCTATCTCACTCCGCAATAACGAAGCCAACATCACCACTCCATGCTCCGTAAACACGTATGGCGGACGACGTAACCCCATATTAACAGCATTCCACTCTTGCTCTGGCATCGGAATGGAGGTCACAAATTGTGACTTCCAATTTTTCAACTCCTTTGGAGTTAGTTGGAACATAAAGTCCTCCGGAAAACGCTCTATGTTACGCTTTACTGCTTGATTCAGCGCTTTTGTCTCTACTTGATACAACGCAGCCAAATCACGGTCAAGAATCACCTTCTGACCGCGGATCTCGTATATCTTACGCTGTATGACAGCTATATCGTTCATATCTTTTTTCTTTCTTTATCTCCTATTCACGCATACATATATAAGCGCCGCGTAAAAAGCGGCGCAAAGTTACAACTTTTTTGCGACATATACAACAGTTCAGAAAAAAAAATAACAAAGATCTGCATTTTGCTATGTAAAGGTAGCAAAAGTAGATTTTTCGTAGGGTCGATCGGCATCCGGAGCGAGGACACAATCCTCCATCATCAGATTCTCACAATAGCACAAGGGCTGCGTGCCGGATATGCGGCAGCGGACGAGACGGAGGTTCTTGGAGTACCAGCCGAGGTACTCTCCTTTGATTTCGGAGTCATAAACGGTGCAGTTTTCGGACTCCCAGAAAGCGTCTTTGGTATCGAGGATGGCATTGTGGATCTCGATGTTACGGGCGTATTGGAAAGCGTATTTGCCGATCAGCCAAAATTGGCTGATAGATAAATCTTTAGCATGCATGAAGGCATAGGTGCCCTGCTCTATTTTGAGGTCGGAGATCTCGCCGGAACGGCAGTACCAGAATGCTTCCGCGCCATCGGTCATTCGGATACGTTCGAGGGTCAGATTATCTATCTCGCGGAAGGCTTTCGGCGCATCGATCAAGCAGTCGTACAGCCGCAGATTGCGGTCATACCACAGCGGCGCACGGTCCGATTCGGCAAAATGACAATTCCGGCACTCCACATCCTCGCATTCCCAAATGACATACTTGCCTTCGAACTCGCAATCCACGGCCTCAATCTGCCGCGACTCCTTGAGCCCCGACTCTCCTTCGCCGATCCGCACACGCTCCAGCCGCAGCCCCCTACTCTCGTACAGCGGCCGTTCCCCATCAAAATATTGATCTTGAATGATTGTCATAAATATACTCTTGTTTTTTCTATTGCATCAATAATATTCCGCGGGATATCGGTTTGTTCCTTCGCCAATTGCGGCCATTGTTTTACCGCTGCCACGACTTGATCAATAATCGCCGGAGCATGCTTGATATTCATGTCGTACGCAACGCTTAGCAGGTCCTCTCGGGTGATATTATCCCATTTATTGTTTATCGACATCTGGTGCGTAGCCGTCCATCCTCCGGCAGGGTTGTATGCCCAGGACATATCGTACGCCGGCGAGAGATGCCAAACACCTTGTCTGTCCATTAGGAAGGAGATATTCTTCGTATGATCATCTTGGTTTCTCGCAACTACATTAAACACCATGCGGCGATAGAATTCCTCCGCATCCGAGTACGGTAAGTGCAATTGTCGCATGACGGCAAACGCTTGCTCGTACGAAAACATATGCAGCCTATTGAAATCATAGTGCGCCAGGCCGCAAAGCGTCTGCATATGGATTTTCTCGCCATTCACACGATCGAAACGCTTCGTCATAAAATGAGCCCGACCGGTCTCACGGAACAACCTACATTCTGTCATACGAATGCCTGCAGCTTTAGCAATGAGCGCGTGCACGTATTCGACTTCTCCCCAATGCTCCGGATCACCTAACTCCTTGTTCGTCACGCCATCGAGTTTAATCAACCAATAATCAAACCCTTCCGGTGCAATCGTCTGACCGCTACGCACTTCGCCCGTTGCATCATTATACGCAATCACCGCTTTCGCCCGCTGTCCGCCGGCAGAAGTACCAACACGGATAATATCCAATAGCGCCTCGTCTGAATGGGAAAGATTGGTCACAAAGGCCTCCTTATTCTGCAAAGCTTCTCGCGCTGCGAGCACCAACGAATCCACTTCTATTATTTGTTCCGTATTCAGAACGCGCTCCATGGAAGGCACGAATTCCAGTGCACCCATACTGCGTTGTCCCTGGAAACAAAGTCGCTCGACCGGATTGGCGTCCTGACGACCTTGCGCTGCTAACCAGTTGTCTAACAATGCACGGCCGAACGCGTCCGGAAGCGCCTCGGCTAACATACCCGGAAGTCCCAAAAAGGTCTTCGTGCTGTCCCTGTCCGGAAAGGAATATACTTTGCGAGCCAATGGCATCATCAGCGGCGCCACCTCCAATCCACCCCGAATAAATTCCGGAGCGTACTCAAAATGAGCACACGCACGACTTTCATCCCAAAGGACCGTACCTACTTTGCGTCCCCACAAATAGACATCTGCTGCTGTTACCATTCTGATTCCGTTTTTGTTTGTGTATTCGACTTTCTGATACGTTGCGGTTTACGCCCCTTACGCATGACCTCCGCATAGGCTATAGGGCTTATCGGTTCCTCTTCAAAGAACCTATTAAGCATATCCAACTCCTTCAACGCACGCAGAACCATCAGCAAACTGAGTACCGACGTGTTCTTGCCGTTCTCTATCTGACTAATGCTAAAATCCGATAACCCACAACGCTCTGCGAGGGCTTTTTGCGACAAGTTTGCCCCCAAACGCAGCTGCTTAATCTTCTGCCCCATGATCTTCAGCAGGGCTCTGTCCGATACCAAATACGGGTCATTCATTTTATTAGATATATCTATAGTTAAACACAAATATAACCAATATCTTTTGCTATATCAATAGTTATAATCAATCAAAATCCGCTGCAAAGGTACTGCTTTTTTTTGATATATGCAAGGATTTTTCATAAAAAAAGCGCCGCAGCGCCTTTTTACTTAATACATCCGCTGAATCCAGTAGTCAATAAAAATAAAATTATTTTTATTATTTTATGATTATTATAAAGTAATAAAATTTAAATCCGCTGCAAAATCCCCTCTAAATCAGCCACATCGGTATTGCGGCGCTTGCCATCATCAGCCACAAGTTTCAACTGGTTACAAATTGTAACCGGTTCAAGTCCTTCTTTTATTAAACGATGCTTAAGCACCTTCCAATAGTTACGCGCTAATTGGTAGTCAGCGCTCTCTGTGAGCACGCCTACCACATCCACTACCGAAAAGTAGTATTTCTCCTTCTCGTCGTCCCAAACCACACGGATTTTTGTCTGGTCTTTTTGATATATGCAAGGATTTTCGCACAAAAAAAGCGCCGAAGCGCTCTTTTTGCTACTCGTGGCTAAGTACTGCCCGGACGAAGTTGCCAAACTGGGGGATAATCCGTTTGCCGGTCAAATCTTCAATCCCGGCAGCTGTTGTAAAAATTGCCATAATACAGTTTACTGAATTAATGAATTACTATTTAAGGGTTATGCCGTTGAGGTGCTCTTGGCTTGTTCTAAGGGTAACAACTAACCAAGAACCAAGGAACAACGAACGAACAACTAACGGGTGGAAGCATCAAAGATGCTTTTCCTATGCTTGATTGTCGTATTAAATACGACGGCAATTGAC
>Ga0247611_10003037_pt1 | contig 25660 bp, 25 predicted proteins | sample 177DNAGHGhighgp2_FD_192422 | JGI IMG/M metagenome (GOLD analysis project Ga0247611, IMG submission 192422) | Sheep rumen microbial communities from Palmerston North, Manawatu-Wanganui, New Zealand - 1770 DNA GHGhigh gp2 | ecosystem: Host-associated > Mammals > Digestive system > Stomach > Rumen... | reverse complement strand
GTGGTTCAGCGGGTATTTTTTTGCAAAAATGGGGTGAAAAATACCCCCGAAAAACACTGGTTTTTTGGCATTTTGCTTGCAGGGGCCAAAATAAATGCGTACCTTTGCATCATGAAAAACACAAAGAGAGAGAACGAGAAAATCGAGTGGAAAGTGACAGGCGAAGAGGTGTCAAAACTCTAAACCATAAGCTCTAAACTCCCAGAGTATTAACCATTAAAAACACACAAAGACTATGGCAGTAAACTTTATCCAAATGCCCCTCTGTCTGAGGAAGAACATCAACGAGAAGTCGTCTGCATACGGCAAGTACTACGTCGAGGTGGATAACGCCGAGACGCTGACCACCGAGGGTCTGGTGCAGCACATACGCAACCACAACTGCGCCGTCGGCGAAGAGGCCATCGCCGCCGTGCTGAAGAAGCTGGGCGAGTGCGTTCCCGAACTGGTGGCACAGGGACAGCCGGTGAAGATTGACGGTCTGGGAATCTTCCGTGCAACGGCATCCAGCGCGGGTGCCGTTGATGTCCACGATGTTGTCCGTGGTCAGGTTCCTCCCTTCTCCTTACTCTTGTTCACATAGAACAGAATGTAAAAGTACTTCTCATGTCTCTTACTCCATTTTTATTTTTGGCTGCAAAACTACTATTTCTTTTGGCATCCATCGCTATGCAAAATGTAGCAGTTTGCGGAATAAGAACGGGTTACGACTTGGCAACCTAACTCCTTCACCAATCCTCCCCAATTTGCTATTTGACCCAAGTTGAAATTCTTCATTCTTCCACGCTCTGCCTTTATTTCAGGCCGAATTCTTGCTTTGGCAAGCGTTTCTTAGAAACGATTAGCGTTAATCTTCTAAAATCGCTTCGTTACAACAACTTTTTTTCGTAACTTTGCCATCAAAGATGGCGAACTTACTCCGTCTCGGCAAAAAAAGAATAAATTCTTTTGTTTTGCTCTCGACTTTTCGTAACTTTGGCATCAAAGATGGCGAACTTACTCCGTCTCGGCAAAAAAAGAATAAATTCTTTTGTTTTGCTCTTGACTTTTCGTAACCTTGCCATCAAAGATGGCGAACTTACTCCGTCTCGGCAAAAAAAGAATAAATTCTTTTGTTTTGCTCTCGACTTTTCGTAACTTTGCCGATGGAAATAAGAAAACCTAAAATAACAATGAAGAAAGTGCTTATCTCAGCTCTGGTCCTGCTGCTGACAGGATGGAGCATTGCAAGTGCAGAGGACGGCAGCCAGCTGTGGCTCCGACTCAGCAAAGTGGACAATATTGCCACGGTGACTGGCGTGAAGGGGACGGCGATGACCGAGTTGCAAACCTACTGGACGGGGGGACCTGTCGTGCTGAAACGGCAGAAAGGGCTGCCCATGGACGGATATACCATCAAGAGCCAGGGAGGAAAGACGGTGGTCAGCGCTGCCAACGATGCCGGACTGCTCTACGGAGCCTTCCACCTGCTGCGACTGCAGGAAACGGGACAGACGAACAGTAGCACGCTGGACATCAAGGAGGTGCCGGCCTACGGTCTGCGCATACTGAACCACTGGGACAACCCCAACGGCACCGTGGAGCGCGGATTTGCAGGCAAGAGCATCTTCCTGAACCCAGACCCGCAGCGTATGAAGATGTATGCACGCGCCAATGCCTCCATCGGCATCAACGGCACCGTGCTGAACAATGTGAACGCCAAGCCTGAAGCCCTGTCGACGGCAAGCCTGGAGAAGGCCAAGGACATTGCCGACCAGCTGCGTCCCTACGGCATACGCGTCTACCTGTCCATCAACTTCGCCTCGCCCATCAAGGTGGGTGGACTGAAGACTGCCGACCCGCTGGATGCCGACGTCAAGAAATGGTGGAAGGACAAGGTGAACGAGATATACAAGCTGATTCCCGACTTCGGAGGATTCCTGGTAAAGGCCAACTCCGAGGGCGAGCCCGGACCGCAGGACTTCGGACGCACCCATGCCGACGGTGCCAACATGCTGGCTGACGTGCTGAAGCCCCACAAGGGCATCGTCATGTGGCGTGCCTTCGTCTATGCCCCGCAGAGTCCCGACCGTGCCAACCAGGCTTACCTCGAATTCATGCCGCTGGACGGCCAGTTCCGCGACAACGTCATCATCCAGATCAAGAACGGCCCCGTCGACTTCCAGCCCCGCGAGCCCTACAGCCCGCTGTTCACGGCCATGCAGAAGACACAGATGATGGTGGAGTTCCAGATTACACAGGAGTATCTGGGTGCTGCCAACCACCTGGTGTACCTCGCCCCGATGTGGAAGGAGTTCTTCTCGTTCGTCAAGCCCAACAGCCTGAAGGCGATGGCAGGCGTTGCCAACATCGGTGATGACACCAACTGGTGCGGACACCACTTCGCACAGGCCAACTGGTATGCCTTCGGACGACTGGCCTGGAATCCCGAACTGACGTCGGAGCAGATTGCCGGCGAGTGGCTCGCACAGACCTTCGGTCATAATGGACAATGGACAATGGATAATGGACAAGGAACGGCGGCAGCCAATTCTCAATTATCCATTATCAATTCTCAATTACTCCAACTCATGTTGGAGAGCCGCGAGGCCTGTGTCAACTACATGATGCCGCTGGGCATCCACCACATCTTTGCCGGTGGCCACCACTACGGACCAGAGCCTTGGTACAGTCCCAAAGGCGTCAGGGTCGACTGGACCCCACCCTACTACCACAAAGCTGACCATGTTGGCATGGGCTTCGACCGCACGACGAAAGGCTCCGGCAACGTCAAGCAGTATCCCGAGGCACTCTGCCAGCAGTATAATGACATCAACACTTGTCCTGAGAACCTGCTGACATGGTTCCACCACGTGCCCTGGGACCACCAGATGAAGAGCGGACGTACCTTCTGGGACGAGCTGTGCCACAAATACGACGACGGACTCCGTCAGGCACGCCACTTCCTCGCTGTATGGGATGCCCAGCAACCCAACATCGACCAGCAGCGCTTCCAGGAGGTGCAGCACAAGCTGCGCATCCAGGCCCGCGATGCCGAGTGGTGGCGCGATGCCTGCCTGCTCTACTTCCAGACCTTCTCGAAGCGGCCCATACCGCAGGACATGGACCATCCCGTACACAACCTGGACGAGATGATGAAGTTCCACATCGACATAACGATGTACGAGAATCCTGAGTGCGGCTACACCAAGTAGCCGTCCTCAGACGCTCGAAAAAAAAGAATAGCTGTTAGCGGTTCTTGTGGGTCAGGAACCACTGATGCGTGAAGAAATGGTACATCAGCAGGGCGACGACGGTCAGCGCAAGACAGACATATAACAAGGTGTCGTGCTGTTCGTAAAAGGCGGCATAGCCCAGACCCACACCCAGGGCGATGCCTGTCTCCCAGCTCAGGAAGAAGGTGCTCTGCGACGTACCACGCTGGCAGTGGCGACTGAGTTTGATGAAGAACAGCAGGAAGCGCGAACCGATGATGCCCACGCTCAGCCCCATCAGCAGCGGTGCGACGGGTGACGTCGGTGCCACCAGCAATACCAGCAGGGCAGCCAGCATGAGGATGAGTCCACTCACCACCTCAGCCTTCAGTTCGGCATTGCGGAACACGAAGCGCTGCGCCAGCAGAGCCAGCAGGAAACCACCCATCATCAGCGCATAGAACAGCACCTCCAGCGGAAGCGACAGTACCAGTCCCATGGTGATGCTCACCAACAGCAGGTTCGTAAACAGCGCCTCACCATGCGACAACAGGAAGCGGTCGAACGAGGCGACGTGTACACCCTCCTCGGGAGCCCTGAACGGGAATGTCACCAGCTTGATGAGCACCACGGCCAGCAAGGCACAGCCAATGCCACCATAGAGCACCTTGTCGAAGCCCAGCATGCCATAGACCAGCAGTCCTGCCAATGGTCCCACCGATAGGGCAAAGCGTGCAAACCATGCCGCGCTGTGGTTAGCCTCGGTGCGCTGGTGCGACTCGCAGGTGTCGATGATGAGCGTTGATGCCAGCACCATCTGTGCCAGCCCGAACGTGGCTCCCAACAGCAGCCGTTGCAACAGGATGACCCAGAACTCGACAAACTCGGAGTGCAAGCCGTCAATATACCATAGCAGCACCATGTCCAAAGCCAGTCCGATGACCGCCCACATGCATACCACGTTGCGGCGGTAACGCTGTACCAGCCACGAGCACTGTGCGCCCAGCAGGTACAGTCCCAGTCCGAAGGCACCCATCGACAAACCTGTCTCCAACGTCGAGAAGTTCTCCGTCTCCATCAGCCACTTCGGCATGGTGGGTATCAGCACATAGACAGCCGTTGTCAGCAGCAGGTCAGCCACCAACAACAGCCAAAAGTCTTTGTGCCATAACTTAATGTGTACGGGGGTACTTTGTGTATTCAATGTTCGGTGGTCAATATTCAATGCTCAATGGTCAATGCTCAATGCTCAATGATCAATACGATTCGTTTTCATTGGGGAAGTCACCGCTCTTGACATCCTCTACGTAGCGGCCTACGGCATCGGTGATGACCATGCCGAGGTCGGCATAGCGGCGGAGGAAACGGGGCGAGAAGCCCTGCGTCATACCCAACATGTCGGGAATGACCAGCACCTGACCGTCGGTACCATTGCCGGCACCGATGCCGATGGTAGGACACTTCACGGCCTTGGTGACTTCGGCAGCCAGGGCTGCGGGCACCTTCTCCAGCGTGATGCCAAAGCAGCCGGCATTGCACAAGGCGATGGCATCGCTCATCAGCTTGTCAGCCTCAGCCTGTTCCTTGGCACGCACGGCGTAGGTGCCAAACTTATTGATGCTCTGCGGCGTCAGTCCGAGGTGTGCCATCACGGGGATGCCGGCATCGAGGATGCGCTTGACGGTGTCGAGGATCTCGACGCCACCCTCCATCTTCAAGGCATCACAGCCGCTCTCCTTCATGATGCGGATGGCGTTGGTGACACCCTCAGCAGGGTTCACCTGATACGAACCAAACGGCATGTCGCAGATTACCAGCGCACGCTGTACGGCACGCACCACCGAACGGGCGTGGTAAATCATGTAGTCGACGGTCATGGGCAGCGTTGTCGCATTGCCTGCCATCACGTTCGAGGCGGAGTCGCCTACCAGGATAGCGTCGATGCCTGCCTTGTCGACAATGCCTGCCATGGTATAGTCATACGAGGTGAGCATACTGATTTTCTCGCCCTTCTGCTTCATTTCCATGAAGCGGTGCGTCGTCACCTTCCTATTGTCATTTACTAAATATCCTGCCATAATCTCTTTTTTTGATGTTTGAAGTTTGAAATTTGAAGTTTGAAATTTGAAATTTATGATTTGATGTAGTCCGATATGACTTCGTCGCAGAGGGGACGGATGGCATCGGTGGGGTTTGTGGTAGCCAGGCCAACGACATACATACCTGCTGCCCTACCCGACTTCAAGCCGTTGAAGGAGTCCTCGAACACCACACAGTGCTCGGGGGCAATACCAAAGCGACCGGCTGCCTTCAGATAGCAGTCGGGATCGGGTTTGGAACGATCAAAGTCCTCAGCAGTCAGGATGGCATCAAAGAGACCTTTGAACTCCGGATGCGACCGATAGACAGCCTCCATCTTGGGCTGGTTCGAACTGGTCACCACGGCGGTCTTGACACCCTGGCTGCGCAGGGCATGGATAAAGGCCTCGAAACCAGCAACATAGTCGTACGACATCTGGGCCTCGTAGTCATTCAGCCGCTCTGTGATAAGGGCCTGCTTCTCGGACAGTTCGCCTGAGAACCAGGCGTCATAAATCTGTACCAATGTCATGCCCTTGATTTCCTGCTCCAGTCCCGGATGCTCTGGATGAAACTCACGACACTGTGCTCCCCAGAACACAGTATACTGCGGCTCGGTATTGAACACCACGCCGTCGAGGTCAAATAAAGCGGCCTGAAAATCCTTCTTCGTCATCAGTCGTCTATTTCCACAATCTGGAACTGCTTGTTAAACATTCATTAGAACTTATAGCCGAGGGTGACGGTGACGACCCGATTGTGGACGGTTTCGTCAGCGTTGCTAAAAACCTTTGTGATGCCAAAGTGGTAACGGGCATCGAGGGTGAAATGGCTATACTCGTAGGACAGACCGACGGGAACGGCAAGGTCAAACTTGTTCATCTTCACGCCCTCATCACTCAGCAGGAGGTCCCCCGCACGGTCGAAGTCTATCTTCTCACTACCGTTAGTCATCTGGCCCTTGATTCTGTATGCAGGCTGCAAGCCAGCCTTCAGGGCCAGTCCCGGCAGCACGTAATAGTTGAACGTAAAGGGGAAGGAGGCATAGTAGATCTTCATCGTATAATCGCCATCGGGTTCGTTGAACTTCGCACCTTGGTCGGTAAAGAGCACGCCGCCGGCGACACTGAAGTCGTCGTCAAAGAAATATTCTAACTCCACGCCATAGGTGACATTGACCTTCATCTTGGCATCGTCCATGCCAGAGAGTGTACTTAGCGTAATACCCACTCGGGGCTGATAGAGAAGCTCACCGTCTTCGTGCTGAGCACTCACGCTTACTGTAGCCATCATAGCGGTTACGACCATCAATAATAATTTCTTCATAGTACTTGTATGTGAATTTTGGCGACAAAGGTACGAAAGATTTCCAAAACATCCAAATAAAAGTGCACAAAGATTCGAGGGTGTGTCAAAATGTATCTTTCTCCCAATAAATTTGGCATTTCGCTCACTTATTCGTACCTTTGACGTTCCGTCGAAAGTACTCTCGTTCGGAAATGCTCAAATAAATTTGGCATTTCGCTCACTTATTCGTACCTTTGCAGCATGGAACAGATACTCAAGTACTTTCCGCAGCTGACCGAGGAGCAGCAGCGGCAGATAGCGATGCTCGACGAGCTGTATCGTGACTGGAACGCGAAAATCAACGTCATCTCGCGCAAGGACATCGACAACTTGTACGAGCACCATGTGCTACACTCGATGGCTATCGCACGGATGATCAACTTCCGCCCCGGCACACGCATCCTGGACTTCGGTACGGGAGGCGGCTTTCCCGGCATTCCCCTGGCCATTCTCTTCCCTGAGTGCCAGTTCAAGCTGATTGACGGAACGGGCAAGAAAATCCGTGTGGCTCAGGAGGTGGCCCATGCCATCGGGCTGAAGAACTGCCAGCCTGTCCAACTGCGCGGCGAGGACGAGAAGGGCAAGTATGACTTTGTGGTAAGCCGTGCCGTGATGCCCCTGCCCGACCTGGAGAAGATAGTGCGCAAAAACATCAGCAAGGAGCAGCACAATGCCCTGCCCAACGGCATCCTCTGCCTGAAGGGCGGAAAACTGGAAGCGGAGCTGCAGTCCTTCCGCCGCATCGTGGAAACTGCTGAACTCAGCCAGTGGTTCAGAGAAGAATGGTTCAAAGAAAAGTTTGTCATCTATCTACCACTATGAATATCCAACGTTTTATGTGCAACCCGCTGCAGGAAAACTGCTACGTGGTGAGCGACGAGAGTGGCGAGTGTGTCATCATCGACTGCGGCGCCTACTATAACGAGGAGAAGGAGGCACTGGCTGCCTATCTTCGTAAAAACAACCTGACGCCCGTCCACCTGCTGGCAACCCATGGTCATCTGGACCATAACTTCGGTAATGCCTACGTCTATGGACAATACGGACTGAAGGTGGAGATATGCACTGAAGACCAGCAATTGGTCGAACACCTGTCCGAACAGGCCAGCAACCTCTTCGGTATGGATATTACCGAAGACCAGCCCCCAACGGGTCGTCTGCTGAAGGATGGCGACACCATCACCTTTGGCACCCATACGCTGAAGGTCATCCGCACCCCTGGTCACAGCCACGGATCATGCGTCTTCTACTGCAAGGACGAGGGGGTAGCCTTCACGGGCGACACGCTGTTCCGCATGAGCATCGGACGTACCGACTTCCCCGAGGGTTCGTGGACACTGATGGCACAAAGTCTGAAAACCCTGGCCCATGAACTGCCAAAAGAAACCATCGTGCTCAGCGGTCACGGTCCGCAAAGCACGATGGCTGACGAGTTGCAATATAATCCCTATCTCAGATAACGTTCAACGTTTCACCTTGACTTTCACTGTTTTGCTTTCGTTCTGAACGCGGTTCAGGGCGGTGACGACATAGGTGCCGGGGGATGACACCTCATAATAGGTATCCGTCGTGAAAGCAATGATTTTCGATGCATCCTCGATGTCGATGCGCTCGCCTTGTTCAAAGTAGTAAACGACGTATTTGAAGACATCGGTCTGCCAGTTCTTCGACTTGGGAGCCGTCCAGAACAGGACGCGCTGACCATCAATGTCGAGGCACTTCAGCTTACGCACCTTCTTGGGAGCCTTTTTGCTGACATGCTTCTGCACCGGCATCAGAGCTGGCGTGCGCCAGTAGACGTTACGCAAAGAGGTGCCATAGTTGCCGACATTGTCGACGGCTGCCTTGGCATACCACAGCACAGTACCGCGGACATTGGAGAGCTCCCGATGCAGCGACATCTTGGCAGCCAGTTGGTGGCGGCTCTTATCCCTCAAGTCGGCATTCTTGACGGTACGCTCGACATCCTCACCGATGTAGAGGTCGGTATGGCGGATGTTGTCGTTCCACCAGTGTATCAGTTCGTCGTAGTCGGCAGCCTTGTTGCCGATCTCCCAGTAGATCTGCGGCACACAGTAGTCCATCCAGCCTTTTTTATCCCAAAGCAGCACGTCAGCATACAGGTCGTCGTAGTTCTGCAGACCGTTGGTACGACTGCCGTTGGGGTCGCTACGCAGGTTGCGATAGATGCCAAAGGGGGACACGCCAAACTTCACCCACGGCTTGGCGTCGTGGACAGTGTGGTAGAGCTGTTCTATAAACAGGTTGACATTGTAGCGGCGCCAGTCGCCCACGTTGCTGAATCCGTGGCTGTCAGACCGGAAATAGGCATTGTCCGGGATAGACACGCCAGCAACGGGATAGGGATAGAAGTAGTCGTCGATATGCAGTCCGTCAACGTCGTAGCGTGTCACGATGTCACGCACCACGTCGCAGATGTAGTCGCGACACTCCTGCAGGGCAGGGTTCAGCAGCGTCAGTCCGTCATACTGGAACGTCCATTCGGGATGCTGCACGACCACATGGCGCGGGGCATTGGCATGAGCCACCTTCGTCTTGGCACGATAGGGGTTGATCCAGGCATGCAGCTCCATGCCGCGCTTGTGACACTCGCGAACCATCCATGCCAGGGGGTCCCAGTAAGGACTGGGGCGCGTCCCCTGCTGACCAGTCAGGTAGTAGCTCCATGGTTCCAGCGCACTCTCGTAGAGGGCGTCACACTCAGGTCTCACCTGGAAGATGACAGCATTGCAGCCATCCTTCTGCAGTTCATCCAGCTGGTATGTCAGCGTGCGCTGCATCGCTTCCGTCCCAACACCCTTGAACTGTCCGTTGACACATTGTATCCACGCTCCTCTGAACTCTCTCTTCTGCTGTGCTTGCATCGTGAGGGACACAAGCATCAATACGATAATAGTATGTAATGTCTTCATCATCAATTACTTAAAGTTTTTCATTGCTCGGTCCATGTCGCGGCGGTCTTCCTTTTCTTTCAGGGTCTGGCGCTTGTCAAACGACTTCTTACCCTTGCAGAGGGCGATGTCCATCTTGGCCCGGCCTTTCTGGTCGATGAAGACGAGCAGCGGCACAATGGTATAGCCCGTCTGCTTGGTGGCAGAGGCCAGCTTGGCAATCTCACGCTTGGTGAGCAGCAACTTGCGGTCGCGCTTCAGTTCGTGATTATTGTAAGAGCCATAGAAATAGGGAGAGATGTTCATTCCCTTCACCCATATTTCACCAGCAATAATCGTACAATAGGTGTCCACCAGCGACGCCTTGCCGAGACGGATGCTCTTGATTTCCGTTCCCGTCAGCACAATGCCAGCGGTATAGGTCTCGATAAAGAAATATTCAAACGAGGCCTTTCTATTCTTAATACTCACAGGACTCTTTTTCCTGATCAGTTCCTCTTCCTTATTCATAATCTTCTCCTTTTTTTAACACGGGATTGCATCGCCACATGTTGCACCTTCAGATCAAAGAACCGACCCTACTGGGTAATGGTGGCAAACCGTTCAATGTGTTCATCTATATAATGAGCGATGGCGCTGGTCCACTGCTCCTCCTGCTCCACGAATTCGTCATCCATGTCGTCGAACTCAGGGTACTGTTCGAACAGGGCCATAAACTCCTCGTCGGTACAGTCGCGCTCGATGGCAGCTCCATACTTAATATATAAGGTATGAGCGCTGTATAACAGCTTGGACAATTCGCGCAGTCCCCACAGTTTCAGCGCCTTGGCCAGCGGATTCTTGAAGATGAAAGGTCCGTAGCCATTGTGAATCAGCTGCACGAAGCCGCCGTCCATCACCTCGTCGTGCAGTGTCTGCCAGGCCAGCAGCGTAATCTGGTCGGCATTCAGCTGAGCCATGGTCTCGGTCGTCAGCTCACCACCAATGGCCTCGTGGATAGCCGTCACAAAACAGCCTACGAAGGCATCCATGTCCTCCCCTGCAGCCTTGCGCAAGGCTTCGTCTTTCACCCTAACCTCTATCATTGCGATTGATTCTTTTTATTCATTTACATCCTTACACTTACAACCGAATAGGTCATAATGGCTGCAAAGGTACAATTTTTTATAGAATCAAGGACAAATAACTGCATAAAAATGATGGCTGTTTCAGTTTTTTTTCTTAAATTTGCAGCCATAACGACAAGAATAACTAAAAAACCTAATATTAAAAACTATGACATTATTAATGGTTTTGCAACTCATGATAGTGCTCGGAGCACTATGGGTTGGATCTCGTTATGGCAGCTTGGCGTTGGGTGCCATCTCAGGCATTGGCCTGGCGCTGCTGGTGTTTGGCTTTGGCTTAAAACCCGGTTCTCCTCCTACAGACGTTATCTATATCATCATTGCCGCCGTGACGTGTGCTGGCATCATGCAGGCATCAGGCGGTATGGACTGGCTGATTCAGATTGCTGAAAGGTTGCTGCGAAAGCATCCTGACCGCATCACTTTCCTGGCTCCGCTATGTACGTTTTTCCTGACCGTACTGGTTGGCACGGGGCACGTCGTATATACCTTAATGCCAATCATTTGCGACATTGCAATCAAGAAAGGAATCAGACCCGAGCGTCCCTGCGGCGTAGCCTCTATTGCCTCTCAGGTCGGCATCACCTGTTCGCCCATCGCTGCTGCCGTGGTAGCCTTCGTGACCATCTCGAATGCCAACCATTTTGACATCACCATTCCACGGGTACTGATGATCAGTATTCCAGCCTGTCTGTGTGGCTTGATGGCTGCTGCTGCCGCCTCCTACCATCGCGGACTGGACCTGGACAAGGATCCCCTTTTCCAAAAGAAGATTGCTGACCCTGAAATGAAGAAGTACATCTATGGTTCGTCTGCCACCACATTGGACAAGGAGATTCCGCAGTCGGCCAAGAATGCCGTTTTCATCTTCCTCGGTGCCCTGGTCATCATCGTGATCTTTGCAGCCATCCCTGACTTGCTGCCGGAATACAGCACCGTTAAAGCCATTAAAGGTGCCGAAAGTCTGACGCTGGCAAGCGGCGAGACCATTTCCGCCGCCGCGCTGGCCAAGGCTGGCGTCGTCATCGAGGGTTACACGGAGAATTCGATGGTAGACCTGAAGATGAACCTGGTCATTCAGATTGTGATGATTACCGCTGCTGCATTGATGATTATCTTCTGCAAGGCATCGCCCAAAAAGGCCGTGGCCGGTCCCGTATGGCAGTCTGGTATGGTGGCCGTCGTCGCCATCTATGGCATCGCCTGGCTGGCAGACACCTACTTTTCAAACTATATGAGCGAGATGCAGGAGATGCTGACCGGTATCGTGAAGAATTATCCGTGGAGCATTGCCATCGTGTTCTTCCTCGTCTCCGTGCTCATCAACTCGCAGGGTGCCGTCGTCGTCGCCATGCTGCCGCTGGCCTACTCGCTGGGCATTGCCGGTCCCGTGCTGCTGGGTGTGCTGCCGTCAGTCTACGGCTACTTCTTCATCCCGAACTATCCCTCGGATATCGCCACAGTGAACTTCGACAGGTCGGGAACCACGGTTATCGGTAAGTACCTGCTGAACCACTCGTTCATGATGCCAGGACTCATCTGCGTATCCACCTCGACCATCGTAGCCTACCTCCTGTCGATGATTTTCTATTAATATTCAGATAATATCCGTTTTCTGAGCACGAAAACAAAGAAAGTGGGGCGGTCGTTTGGCCGTTCCCTTTTTTTTTAGTAATTTTGCGCCCTATATTTTAATATAACAGGTAAAAGATAGAAAAAAGATAACATGAAACCAACAGCCATACTGCTTCTGCATTGCCCCGACCAACAGGGCATCATCTCGGAAGTAACGAAGTTTATCACTGACAACAAAGGAAACATCGTCTACCTGGACCAGTATGTGGACCGGCAAGACGGCATGTTCTTCATGAGAATAGAATGGGAACTCGACGGGTTCCTGATTCCCCGCGACAAGCTCTACGACTACCTCACCACGCTCTATGCACAGCGCTACCAGATGAAGTTCAGCCTCTACTACAGCGACAAGCGACCCAGGATGGCTATCTTCGTCTCGAAGATGAGCCATTGTCTCTACGACCTGCTGGCGCGCTGGAAGGCCGGGGAGTTCAACTGCGACATCCCGTGCATCATCTCCAACCACGAGGACCTGCGCTATGTCGCTGAACAGTTTGGCATCCCCTACTACGTATGGAGCATCAACAAGGACCACTCGAACAAGGCTGAGGTGGAGCAGGCGGAGATGGAACTGCTGCAGAAGGAGGACATCTCGTTCATCGTCCTTGCCCGCTATATGCAGATTATCTCGGACGAGATGATTGCCGCCTATCCCCACCACATCATCAACATCCACCACTCGTTCCTGCCTGCCTTCGTGGGTGCCAAGCCCTACCATCAGGCCTGGGAGCGCGGTGTGAAGATTATCGGTGCCACCAGCCACTATGTGACTGCTGAACTGGATGCCGGTCCCATCATCGAGCAGGACGTGACACGCATCACCCACAAGGACACCCCCGAGAGTCTGGTGCTGAAAGGCAAGGACCTGGAGAAAATCGTGCTGTCGCATGCCGTCAGCAAGCACATCCAGCGCAAGATACTCACCTTTAAGAACAAAACGGTCATTTTCAGCTGATGATTACACAGCGGAATGCAGCGCCACACGCTCAAAGAGAGAACCGTCCCTATTGTGTAAATTGTGTAAAATATGAATGTAGCGATTGTAAAATATAACGCAGGAAACATCTATTCGGTGGTCAACGCATTGCGGCGCCTGGGCGTAGAGCCACTGTTGACGGATGATGCCGAGCAACTGACGAAAGCAGACCGCGTGGTGTTTCCCGGACAGGGCGAGGCACGCGGAGCAATGGAGTACCTGAAAGCCCGCAAGCTGGACGACATCATCCGGAACCTCCGTCAGCCCGTGTTAGGCATCTGCATCGGACAGCAGTTGCTGTGCCGTCACTCTGAGGAAGGCGATGTGGACTGCATTGGCGTCTTCGATGCCGAGGTTAGGCGCTTCCAGCCTCAGCGCCATGAGGACAAAGTGCCCTGTATGGGTTGGAACAGGCTGACAAACGTTCAAGGACCGTTGCTTGAGGAAGACAGCTACGTCTATTTCGTCCATTCTTACTATGTTCCCATCTGCGAGCATACGGCAGCCGTAGCCGACTACATACTGCCCTACTCTGCCGCCTTGCATAAGGACAATTTCTACGCCTGCCAATTCCACCCCGAGAAGAGCGGACAGGTGGGCGAACGAATCCTGAGGAATTTCCTCGAACTGAAGTAATCATCAAGATCAACGTTCAAAGAATAATGATAGAACTGATTCCCGCCATCGACATCATCAACGGTCAGTGCGTACGCTTGACCAAGGGCGACTACAACCAGAAGACCGTCTACGGCAGTCCGCTGCAGATGGCTCAGGAGTTTGAGGCTATTGGCTACCAGCGTCTGCATGTGGTAGACCTCGACGGCGCCAAGTCGAAGCATATTGTCAACAGCAGCGTACTCCGGAGTCTGGCTTCGGAAACCCGTCTCACCATCGACTTCGGAGGCGGCATCAAGACTGACGAAGACATCGAGGAAGCTTTCCGTTGCGGAGCTGCGATGGTGACCATCGGCAGCATTGCCGTCACCGAGCCCGACCGCTTCCTGCGATGGCTCGACAAGTATGGTGCCGACCGTCTCATCCTGGGTGCCGACGTACGCAACGGCAAAATCAGCATCAACGGCTGGAAGGAAGACTCCACTGAAGACCTGCTGCCCTTCCTGAAGAAATATATCGATGCCGGTGTCAAGAACGTGCTGTGCACGGAGATCTCCAAGGACGGCACGCTGGCGGGTCCTGCCATCGACCTCTACAAACAGGTGATGGACACCTATCCTGCTTTGCATCTGATAGCCTCAGGCGGAGTGTCGTGTATGGACGACATCAAGGCGCTGGATGCTGCCGGCATTCCTGCCGTGGTTTTCGGTAAGGCCATCTACGAGGGTCGCATCGATCTTCATAAATTGTTATTGGATAATTGATAATGGATCATTCATGGGATTAGCAAAAAGAATCATTCCCTGTCTGGATGTCAAGGACGGCGAGACTGTTAAAGGCATCAATTTCGTCAACTTGCGATCAGCGGGCGACCCGGTGGAACTGGGCAAGGCCTACTCCGACCAAGGTGCCGACGAGTTGTGCTTTCTGGATATCACCGCCAGCTTCGAAGGCCGTAAGACCTTCACAGAGATGGTGACACGGGTGGCAGAGACCATCAATATACCCTTTACGGTAGGCGGCGGCATCAACGAACTGAAGGATGTCGAACGGCTGCTCTATGCCGGGGCTGACAAGGTAAGCATCAACAGTGCTGCCATCCGACGTCCGGAACTCATCAACGAGATCACCACCCGCTTCGGTTCGCAGGTGTGTGTCGTAGCCATCGACGCCCGACTGGACGCTGACGGCTGGCATTGCTACCTGAAGGGCGGTCGTGAGCGTACGGAGCGCGGACTCTTTGAGTGGGCTCGTGAGGCCCAGGAGCGCGGTGCCGGTGAAATCCTCTTTACGAGCATGAACCACGACGGCACCAAGAACGGCTATGCCAACGAGGCCCTGCGCGAACTGAGCGACACGCTCAGCATCCCCATCATTGCCAGCGGCGGTGCAGGCTGTAAGGAGCACTTCCGCGACACCTTCATCGAAGGTCATTCGGATGCTGCCCTCGCTGCCAGTGTATTCCACTTTGGCGAGATCCCCATCCCGGAGCTGAAGCAGTACCTGCGGCAGAATGGCATCAACGTCAGATTGTAAAAATGTCAAATAGTAAAAAAGTCAAATAGTATAATGAATATCGATTTTGAAAAGATGGGCGGTTTGGTGCCTGCCATCATACAGGACGCTACCACACGCAAAGTGCTGATGCTGGGCTTCATGAACGAAGAGGCCTACCAGAAGACTCTGGAAACGAAGCATGTGACGTTCTGGAGCCGCACGCGACAGACGCTATGGACCAAGGGTGAGACCTCTGGGCATTTCCTGAACCTCGTAGACATGAAAATTGACTGCGACAACGACACCCTGTTGGTACAAGCAAACCCCATCGGACCCACCTGCCACACGGGTACGGATACCTGCTGGGGCGAAGAGAACCGTGTTCAGCAAGGTCTTCCCTTGCTGTTCCTCAGCGAACTGCAGGACTTCATCGACAAGCGCAAGCAGGAGATGCCTGAAGGCTCGTACACCACCAAACTCTTCCGCGACGGCGTCAACAAGATTGCCCAGAAGGTGGGCGAAGAAGCCTTGGAAACCGTCATCGAAGCCACCAACGGCACGGACGACCATCTGGTCTACGAGGCCAGCGACCTGCTGTACCACCTCATCGTGCTGTTGACTGAAAAAGGTCTGCGCATCGAGGATGTTGCTGAAGAGCTACACCGCCGCCACGACCCCGAATGGGACAAGCTGCGCCGCGAGGCCAAGGCTGCCGGAAAAATGAAGTAAACAGTAAAAAAGTCAGATAATAAGATAATAAGATGTTAATAGACTATCAGAAAGCGAACATCTACCAGAAGGACGGCATCCTGGTACTCAAGGAGGTTGACTTCCATGTGGACGAAGGAGAGTTCATCTACATTATTGGCCGTGTGGGTGCTGGCAAAAGCACGCTGATGAAGACCATGTACTTTGAGTTGCCCCTTGACGAGGCAGAGACAGCACAAGTGCTGAACCACGACCTGACGGTTTTGAAGAAGAAATACATTCCCAACCTGCGCAGACAGATGGGTATCATTTTCCAGGACTTCCAGTTGCTGAGCGACCGGACGGTCCGTGACAACCTGCGTTTTGTCCTGAAAGCTACAGGATGGAAAAGCAAGGCTGAAATAGACGACCGCATCGACGAGGTGCTGGACGACGTAGGTCTGAAAGACATGGCAGACCGCTATCCTCATGAGTTGTCGGGCGGTGAACAGCAACGTGTAGCCATTGCGCGTGCCATCCTGAACAATCCCAAGGTTATCATCGCTGACGAGCCCACCGGCAATCTGGATACCGAGACGGCCAGGCAGATCATTCAGCTGCTGCGCCATATCACCCAGACGGGAACAGCCGTGGTCATGACCACCCATAACACCTCCCTGCTGAAGGAGTATCCTGGCATTGTCTATCGCTGTATCAACCAGAGGCTGGAAGATATCACCAACGACTTCAACCAGATGGCCCTCTATGACGAGGAATCCAACTCGCAGCCTAAAGGTGTGGACTACTCGGCACGCGAAGACTTATCGATATAGAAGAAAAACGGAAAATAAAAATATAAAAGGTATGAAAGTAATGAAATTTGGCGGTACGTCGGTAGGTACTCCGGCCCGCATGAAGGAAGTAACCAAGTTAGTAACCAAGTCCGGCCAGCCGGTATTTGTCGTACTGTCGGCCATGTCGGGCACGACCAACTCGCTCGTTGAAATCTCCAACTACCTCTACAAGAAGAACCCTGAGGGTGCCAACGAGGTCATCAACCAGTTGGAGCGCAAGTACCTCAAGCACATCGACGAGCTCTACTCCACGGAGGAGGCCAAGGCCCAGACCCGCGAATTCCTGACAGCGGAGATGAACTACCTGCGCTCGTTCACCAAGGAGCTGTTCACCAGCTTCGAGGAGAAGAGCATCGTGGCTCAGGGAGAGCTTCTCTCTACCAATATGGTGGTCAACTACATGAAGGAACAAGGTATCAAGGCCGTGCTGTTGAATGCGCTTGACTTTATGCGTACGGACAAGAACTCCGAACCCGACCCCACCTATATCAAGGAGAAGCTGTCAGCCCTCATGGAGAAACTCGCCACGCAAAATGCTGACCAGGGGGAGGGCGAAGGCTACCAGGTGTACATCACGCAGGGCTTCATCTGCCGCAACGCATACGGCGAGGTGGACAACCTGCAGCGCGGTGGCTCTGACTATACGGCATCGCTGATTGGTGCCGCCCTGAATGCCGAGGAGATTCAGATATGGACTGACATCGACGGCATGCACAACAACGACCCGCGTGTTGTCGACAAGACGTCTCCCGTCCACCAGCTGCACTTCGAGGAGGCTGCCGAGCTGGCCTACTTCGGAGCCAAGATCCTGCACCCGACATGCGTACAGCCTGCCAAGTATGCCGGCATCCCCGTTCGCCTGCTGAACACCATGCAGCCCGATGCTGAGGGCACCACCATCTCCAACCAGACTGAATACGGCAAGATCAAGGCCGTCGCTGCCAAGGACAACATCATCGCCATCAAGATCAAGTCGAGCCGCATGCTGCTGGCTACGGGTTTCCTGCGCAAGGTGTTTGAGATTTTCGAGTCTTACCAGACGCCTATCGACATGGTGTGCACTTCCGAGGTTGGCGTGTCGATGTCTATCGACAACTCCGCTCACCTGGGCGAGATTGTGGACGAGCTGAAGAAGTATGGCACGGTGACTGTCGACACCGGCATGTGCATCATCTGCGTCGTGGGCGACCTCGACTGGTCGAACATCGGTTTCGAGACCCAGGTGATGGATGCCCTCAAGAACATCCCCGTGCGCATGATCAGCTATGGCGGTTCCAACTACAATATCTCGTTCCTCATCCGCGAAGAGGACAAGAAGCGTGCCCTGCAGGGGTTGAGCGACACGTTGTTTAATTAAGAATGTATTTGCTACCACACAAAATGACTAAAGGACATTTTCCAATAGATAAGCTGCAACAGCTCCGGACACCGTTCTATTACTACGATGCGGAGCTGTTGCGCCAGACGCTACGCACTATCAATGCCGAGGCCGGCAAGCACGAGGGTTTCTGCGTCCACTATGCCGTCAAGGCCAATGCCAACGCCCAGGTGCTGCGCATCATTCGTGAGGCCGGACTGGGTGCCGACTGCGTGAGCGGAGGCGAGATAGAGGTCTCGCTCAAAGCCGGCTTCCCCGCCTCCAAGATTGTCTTTGCAGGCGTGGGCAAGAGCGACTGGGAGATCAACCTCGGTCTGGACAACGACATCTTCTGCTTCAACGTGGAGAGCATTCCGGAACTGGAGGTCATCAACGAACTGGCACAAGCCAAAGGAAAGGTGGCCCGTGTGGCGTTCCGACTGAATCCCAACGTCGGTGCCCACACGCATGCCAACATCACCACGGGACTGGCCGAGAACAAGTTCGGCATCGACATGCGCGACATGCTCAAGGTCATCGAGGAGGCGCAGGGCATGCCAAATGTCAACGTCGTCGGTCTGCACTTCCACATCGGTAGCCAGATTCTCGACATGGGCGACTTCGAAGCGCTCTGCAACCGCGTCAACGAGTTGCAGCAGGAGTTGGAGCGTCACCAGATTAACGTCGAGCACATCAACGTAGGCGGTGGCCTGGGCATCGACTACCAGCACCCCAACCGCGTGCCGGTACCCGACTTCAAGGCCTACTTCGACACCTATGCCAAGAAACTCAGGCTGCGCCCCGGCCAGACGCTGCACTTCGAACTGGGCCGTTCCGTCGTGGCACAATGTGGTTCACTCATCACGCGTACCTTATATATTAAAGAAGGCTGCGTCAAGCGTTTCTGCATCGTCGATGCGGGCTTTACCGACCTCATCCGTCCCGCTCTCTACCAGGCTTACCACAAGATCGAGAACATCACCAGTGACGAGCCTGCCGAGACCTACGACGTGGTGGGACCTATCTGCGAGTCGACGGATGTCTTTGCCAAACAGATAGACCTCAACCACACCCATCGTGGTGACCTGCTGGCCATCCGTTCCGCTGGAGCCTACGGCGAAATCATGGCCTCGCAGTATAACTGCCGCCAGTTGCCGAAGGGCTACCTGAGCGATGAGATTTAGAACAAGCTAAGAAAAACCATGACAATAGAAACACAGCATCCGGCCCTATCGATAGTAATAGCTGTCCACAACCAGGCCACAGCCCTGGAGGAGAACCTGCCCAGCTTCCTCACGCTGCCTTACGAGGGGGAGTACGAGGTCATCGTCGTCGACGACATGTCCACGGACGACACGCCCAACGTGTTAAAGCGCATGAAGACGGAATACCCCAGACTCTATAGCACATTCCTGCCCAAGTCAGTCATCATCAACCCCAGCAGACTGAGACTGGCGCTGAACGTAGGTGTCAAGGCAGCCCATCACGACTACGTGGTACTGGCCAACATCAACTTTCCGCCCGTCAATGCAGAATGGCTGGAGGGGCTGGCCGACGGCGAGGCGTCGCTGGTCTACAGCACCCGAAAGAGGGACAACGTAACACATGTCGTCGCCACCCAACTGGAGGACTTCCTTCCGGTAGTGCGCAAGGCAGAGCGACGCTCCTGCCGTGGACACCAGGGGAAATGGTTCAAGCAGCGCCGTGGCCTCTACGATGCTCTCTGCATACGACGCGAGCGAATGTTTGATGCCATCAAGTTATTCGACCTGCCCATCCGCGGCCGCCGGCTGATGGGTCTGCGACTGCGCGTATGGCTGGGATTATAGAAAATAATGACATGAGAAGATGATAAGGATTCTGCATTACTATAGGAGCGATGATCCGATGATAGCGCAGCATGTGGCCGCCCTGCAACAAGGCATGGGGACAGAGGCTGAGAGCCATGCCGCCGCGACAGCTGACGACGCCCGGACACTCCTGCAGGGCAGCCGCTACGACATCATTCACCTGCATGGATGCTGGCGCAACTCGTCGTACAGCATCACCCGACAGGCGATGAAGAAGGGAGCACGACTGGTCATCACCCCCCACGGTCAGCTGGAGCCCTGGGTGCAGAACGACGGCTACTGGAAGGAGAAACTGCCCAAGCGGCTACTCTACCAGCGCAACCAGATGCGCAAGGCCTATGCCGTCATCATCCAAGGCAAGATGGAGGAGGAGTGCATGAAGCGACTGTCATGGAACAACCGTTGCGTCATTATCCGCAATGCCATTGTCACCCAAAGCATCACACCAAAGGAGATGGCTAAGCAGACATTCGCCCTCTATCGTAAGGTGACCGATTCCGACACGCTCTCACTCATGACGCAGGAGACACGCACCGTGTTGCGACTCCTCATGAAGGCGGGCATCACGGGAGACATCCGCTGGCTCAGCGAACAGGACATCGACTATCTGAAACAGCCGGAGGTACGCGGCAACATTCAATGGCGCGAGCTGCTATGCTATGCCCATCAGGAGGACATTACTGACACCATCCAGCGGGGAGTGCGCATCCTGCAGCTCGACGCACCCGACATCGACGTCGAGGACATCCCCTACTTCCTGCCTGACAACTACCAGCAGACGCAGTCCATCGGTCAGACCATCGGCAACCAGTTCGCCTCTGAGAACGACCGGTTGATAGCAACCTTCAAACTCATCAAGAAACTGATTGCCAACGGACAGTTCAGCATCAGGCACCTCGTGGAACTCGACCGCGAACTGCGACAGTACGGCTGCGACGAGGATCTGCTGGAGGAACAGTTGACCGAGCGGCAGCTGTTGCCGACAGCCAGGCGCACCATGCAGCTCATGACCATGACGACCGGACTGACCGAGGGATTCATGCCTGTTGTACCACTCCATGACAGAACCACAAAGAAACTATACCAACAAATAGAAAACCACTTGAAAATATAAGTCTATGAATAACGACACGAACCGGGACATGCACTACCTGCAGCTGCTCTCGAACTCATTTCCCAATATAGCGGCAGCCTCGACAGAGATTATCAATCTGGAGGCCATCCTGAACCTGCCCAAGGGTACGGAGCATTTTCTGGCCGACCTGCACGGTGAGAGTGCTGCCTTCCAGCACGTGCTGAAAAATGCTTCGGGAAACATACGCCGCAAGGTGAGCGAACTCTTCAAGGGCGACATCCGTGAGTCGGAGCGTCGCGAACTCTGCACGCTCATCTACTATCCCGAAGAGAAACTGCAGCTCATCAAGGAGGCTGAGAGCGACATCGACGACTGGTACCACATCACCATCCACCGTCTGGTGGCCGTCTGTCGCGACGTGTCGTCGAAATACACCCGTTCGAAGGTCCGCAAGTCGCTGCCCAAGGAGTTCAGCTACATCATCGAGGAGCTGCTGCACGAGCGTACCGACGACATCGACAAGGCGGCATACGTCAGCGGCATCGTCGACACCATCATCTCGACAGGACGCGCTGACGACTTCATCGTGGCCATCTGTAACGTCATCCAGCGACTGGCCATCGACCAGCTGCACATCCTCGGCGACATCTACGACCGCGGGGCGGGTGCCCACATCATCCTGGACACCCTGCGGCAGTACCACTCGTGGGACATTCAGTGGGGCAACCACGACGTGCTGTGGATGGGAGCCTGTGCGGGCAACAACGCCTGCATCTGCAATGTGCTGCGTCTCTGTCTGCGCTATGCCAACCTGACGACCATCGAGGAGGCCTATGGCATCAACCTCGTGCCGCTGGCGACATTCGCCATGGAGGTCTACAAGGACGACCCCTGCACGGAGTTCTATCCGAAACTGCTGAAGGGCAACACGATGGAGGAGAAGTACCAGCGGCTGACGGCGCAGATGCACAAGGCCATCACCGTCATCCAGTTCAAGAAGGAGGCCCTCATCTTCCACCGCCGTCCCGAGTGGCAGATGGAAGACCGCTGCCTGCTGGAGCACATCGACTACCAGCGTGGCGTCTGCGTCATCGACGGCAAGGAGTACGACATGCGGTCGTGCCACTTCCCGACCATCGACCCCCAACACCCCAACGTGCTGACACCCGAGGAAAACCAGCTGATGGAGAAGCTGCACCACTCGTTCCGCGTCAGCGAGAAACTGCAGAAGCATATCAAGATGCTGCTGTCGCACGGCTGCATGTTCACCATCTGCAACCAGAACCTGCTGTTCCACGCCTCCATCCCCCTCAATGCCGACGGTTCGCTGAAAGAGGTGGAACTGTATAAGGGCCAGCGCTTTAGCGGTCAGGAGCTGATGCACAACATCGGCATGCTGATACGTGCCGCCTTCGAGAACGATACCGACCAGGAACTGCGTCTCTTTGCCCGCGACTACTTCCTCTACCTGTGGTGCGGCAAGGACTCCCCGCTGTTCGACAAGTCGAAGATGGCCACCTTCGAGCGCTACTTCCTGACGGACAAGGCGACGTTCAAGGAGGAGAAAGGCAACTACTTCCAGCTGCGCGACTCTGAAGAGGTGTGCGACCGCATCCTGGATGCTTTTGGCATCACCGGTCCCAACCGCCACATCATCAACGGCCACGTGCCCGTCCATGTGGCCAAGGGCGAGAACCCCATCAAGGCCAACGGCAAGCTGATGGTCATCGACGGGGGCTTCTCGGAAGCCTACCATACGGAGACGGGTATTGCCGGCTATACGCTGGTCTACCACTCCCGGGGCTTCCAGCTGGTACAGCACGAACCGTTCACCAGCGCCCAGGACGCCATCCAGCGCGGTATCGACATCAAGTCGACCACCCAGCTGGTGGAACTCTCAGCCCATCGCATGCTGGTGGCCGACACGGACCGTGGTGTCGAACTGCGCGCCCAGATTGAGGACCTGCGCCAACTGCTCTACGCCTACCGCCACGGCATTCTGAAAGAAAAAAAGTGAAGAGTGAAAAGTGAAGAGTGAAGAATGCAACGCCACACTCTCGCAGAGAGAATTTGCTACCGCTCTCATTATCATGTTTAATGTTATAATTGCTCTCGGTTCCAACACCTGCCCTGCCGTCCACGTACAATGGGCCTCGCAGTGGCTGTCGCACACGTTCCACGACGTGCGCTTGTCGCGCACGCTCTGGACACCCGACATCAAGGGCACAGGGCGTTACTACATGAACCGTCTGGCCATCGCCACCACCACCCTCTCCCGCGAAGCCGTCGAACAACTGCTGAAGGAGACTGAAGCCAGAACCGGACGTAATCCAGACCGTGTGACGCTCGACCTCGACCTGATGCAATACGACGACACCCGCTACCACCTGAAGGACTGGCCACGCCCCTACATCCAACAACTCATCCCCGACATCCTATGAAACACTGTTTTACCTTTTTACTTTTTTACCTTTTTACTTTCTTACCTTTATCATCCCAGGACTTCAGCCAGCATTTTGCTGACTCCACCCTTCGACTTGACTACATCTTCGCTGGCGACGCCCAACGGCAGGACATCTTCCTCGACGAGCTCTCCATGTCACCCCGGTGGTATGGACGCCGCCAGCACCTGGGCGAACTGCCACTGAAGGGCAATGGCAGCATCACCGTTACCGATAAGCAGAGTGGAGAAGTCATCTACCGACACTCCTTCTCCACCCTCTTCCAGGAATGGCTGGCCACGGCAGAGGCCAAACAAGTCAGGAAGTCGTTCGAGAACGTCTTCCTCGTGCCCTATCCCAAGCATCCCGTTACGGTCAGCGTTGAGTTGCGCAACTACCGCGACAGCGTGATGACCTCCATGCAACACGACGTCGACCCTGCCGACATCCTCATCCGCCGTCTGATGCCACGCACACCCTACGTCACCTTGCAACAGGCTGCTGACACCACGCGCTGCATCCATATCGCCTATGTTGCCGAGGGATACACCGCTGAACAGCTGCCCACATTCCTCGACGACTGCCGAGAGGCCATGGAGGCCCTCTTCCAGCACGAGCCGTTCCGCTCGCTCCGCGACCGCTTCAACATCGTTGCCGTGCTGTCACCGTCCAAGGATACCGATGTCAGCCAGCCGGGCAAGGGCATCTGGCTCTCCACCGCCCTCGACAGCCATTTCGACACGTTCTACTCTACGCGCTACCTCACCACCCTCCACCTCAAGCAACTGCACGACGTGCTGGCCTGTACGCCCTACGAGCACATCATCATCCTCGCCAACACGGCCCACTATGGCGGTGGCGGCATCTACAACTCCTATAACCTGTCGTACACGCGTGGCAAGAATTTCCGTCCTGTGGTTGTCCATGAATTCGGCCATTCCTTTGGCGGTCTGGGCGACGAGTACCCCTACGGCGACGATGATCCCATGTATTTCAGCGACGTAGAACCCTGGGAGCCCAACCTCACCACCTCGACTGCCTACCCTGCCAAGTGGCAGTCGCTGATAGACGCTGGCCAGGCCTCACTCGTCGAGGGTGGCGGATACCTCTCGAAGGGCGTCTGGCGAGCCCAGGAAGACTGCCGCATGCGCACCAACGAGCATCCCGACTTCTGTCCTGTCTGCCAGCAGGCCCTTCGCCAATTGATTGACTTCTACACCCAATAGCCGGTTACCCGACTACCCAGTGTATCCTCCTCACCTCACAAAAAAAGGCCGATGCCTCTGCCCCTAGTCCAGATGCGCGGATTATGGGCAAAAATCGGTTATATTTTTCTTATCGTTTAAATCGCCCCCCCAAAAATCCTTATCGTTTAATCGTTTAATCGTTTAATCGTTTAAAAGTGCAAATCTCCCTACTTGGACACAGGGGGACCCTCTGTGTCCTTAAGTATAATGAATGACAATTGGGGAAATACGACGAAATAGGTCATATTGAGGTCAAAATGACTTAAAATAATCAAATATCTTATGCTTTTTCGTCAAAACTCTTGCAGAAAATCTCAAAAAGGTGCGGACACAGCGGGACAGCCCCTGTGTCCTTTGATTCTATACTCATTCCTTCCTTAAGTTTATGATGTGCACAGCGGAACCGACCCTACTGTGTTCCCTGCACCTATTTCAAATTCGTCATTCTGTCGGTTTGATGATGACTCTGCGATAAGCGGGCAAGGCGTACTTGCTTTGGTCGTGTACCTCGCAGATGATATGAATCTCATCGTTTGCAAAAGTTGTTGGCATGTCCACTTTAACTGTCGAAGAGGTGGCATTGCTGACAGTTGCCTTTGCCTGACTGATGCCATCCTGTTGCCACCATTTGAAGGTGAGTTCATCACCATCGGGGTCGAATGACGCAGAAGCGTCGAGACTGATGGTCTGCCCAGCCTTTGCCATGATGACGATAGCATCAGTTCCGTTCTCACCATTGACGACAGCTACCGGATTGCGGTTACCCT
>Ga0247611_10003036_pt1 | contig 25682 bp, 23 predicted proteins | sample 177DNAGHGhighgp2_FD_192422 | JGI IMG/M metagenome (GOLD analysis project Ga0247611, IMG submission 192422) | Sheep rumen microbial communities from Palmerston North, Manawatu-Wanganui, New Zealand - 1770 DNA GHGhigh gp2 | ecosystem: Host-associated > Mammals > Digestive system > Stomach > Rumen... | reverse complement strand
CTGGGTTTTGAACCGCAGCTTCGTTTTGCCACATGGGCTTGCAACTAATGTTTGGCTACTTGGTTGGAAACCTTCGTTTGGAAAACCGTTTTACGCAGGGGTGGAAAATCGGTTTGCAAACTTCTTATAGTCAAGCATTATGCCCAGCAGGAAAGCAATATAGCCATATTGGTCTCCTTAAACAAGATGGAATAGATTCTAAACACCCGTAAATTTTGTAAACTTTTGCCAACAATAGTTGTCACGCTAAAAGGCTTCAAAGAACTAAATTGATTCTCCCAAACTTTTTATAGGAGAATATAATGAAGGAAAAAACAGAACGGGAATTATGCTTGCAAGATGTAGCTGAGGGTCGTTACATAGACTATGCACATGCCAAATTGGGTATGCCGCTGACTGAGGTTACTGTAGAACTGTCAAATATTCTTGATAGATTCGCAAGTAGCAGTGTCTTGGAAACATCAATCAACATGCACTCTATAGGGGAAATAAGGGCCTACATTAAGTCGACAAAGGATTTCGTAAAGCAAACAAAGCTGTTTCAGAAGCCTTTGAAAAAAAACAACGGATAAAACCCTGATTCTTCGCTTAACAATAAAGGAGGCTAGCTAGGCGCCTCCAATATATCAATGCAAGGTGGGGAGGGGCTTAGGTTTTTACCCAAAGCGATGGGGTTCTTATAGCGTCTTGTAAAATTCAGAAGGGTTATTTATCCTGCTCTTGTAATGTAGGTAGGTTGATTGGTGTTGCCGCCTAGTAGGCGTGTGCCATCCTTGCATTATTCATCCCGTCCTGTAACATTTTTTTCGGGCATCTTACATACAGGGAGAGGAGCGGCCGTTATGCGTATGACCGAAAAATCTGTTACAACTACGAATCATTCTTGTAACGTTTTTTTCGGGCATGTTACATACAGGGGGAGGAGCGACCGTTATGCGTATGACCGAAAAATCTGTTACAACTTGATGAACGGTTAAACGAAAAATGTAACACAACCAAGAATAAACCCGATTAAATGTCATATTCATTGCTTTTTTCTCCTTTCGATAATCCTATGCTTAGCCATTCTGTTCAATTCCCCTTTCTTCACTAGCTCATCAAGTTCAGCTTCGGATAGACCAACATACTTGTCCAGCTTCGACTTATGCTGCTTATGCAGCTTATGCGTCTTCCTGCCTAGGCCAAGCTTCTTTGCCTTCCTTCTTTTAGTGCTCTCCGACATGCCAGCCTCATTGGCCGCCCTTTCGAGTTCATCCCTGGTAGAGCATCCGTCTATGTTGAACGACTCTCCGAAGCCAATCTTTACGGTAATGTGGAACTTGCTTTCGTTCTCTATGGATTCAGGATACTCGTAGTGTCTTTCCAAAGAGCTTGTATCTTCGCATTTCCTATTGTACTCGGCCTCTGGTTTGAAGTCGTTCATAAACTCCTTGTATTCCTCTACGTTGCTCTTGTTAAAAATCGAGTGAAACCAGGCAAGGGCGAAATCCTCCCTGTTGTCCATCGTCTTTCCGCTGAACCTTTCGGCAGCATAGATATTGAATACGATTCCCCACATTGCCTTCGTGGCGACTATGTTCCTGTTACTTGTCTTTATTTCGTTGAGTCGCCCAACATCGTAGTGGGGCATCCTGTAGACTCCTTTTGTAAGTCCAGCAAAATCCTTTAATTCCTTCCAGAAATCCCTGTAAACAGTCGTGTCTTTCTTCTTTTTCGGCTTTTCCACATGCTCTGAGAATCCACCGAATGGCGGGACACAATAGGGTTTAACATATTTGTACGCCTTGTCTTTTGCTTTAGGCACGTTGTCTGTGCATTTGGTTACTGTCAGGAAATCCTTCTTGAAAATCTGTTCGAAGTTTCTATATTCGAAAATTGCGTTGGCACCGTTGTTGTACCTGACGTTTATCGTTGGTATCTTCTCTATTTCTTCTGCAGTAAACACCGACTTCGAGAAGAATCTCTGCCATTTACCTGTTGCCTCCTTGTCCCAAGGGAAAAGTTCCTTGGCTTCTTCCTCCTCGCGGTTGTCGATTGTCATGATGAAATAATCGAACAGTTTCTCTACCGTTTTTGCATCAGTGCAATCATAAGGCTCTGAGTATGCAAACACATGGTATTTCTTTATTTTTGTAGAATCCAGAGTTCCTTTGACATAGTTGCATCTGGCACTTGGTATCACGAGAACTCCTGGCTTATTCCCTTCCTCTATAACAGATTCCGCTGGCAAGCACTCCATTCCGTAATCGTCGCCTTTTTTTCCGTCTAAATCCATCAGAAGTACCCTTGTCTTGTTATGCTTGTAGAAATTGGCATTGCGGTTGAAGGTGAGGCCTGCGACACATATTGTCTTCAGCGTCCATTCAAGTTCTTTCCATGTTCCATGGAAATGCACCAGATAGACTTCCTTTTTGGCAGTGTTCTTTGATAGGCAGTAGGACAGGGCTTTCCCGTTATTCTTTTTTTCCTCGTCCTCCACAATAGTCTTTATCTTGCAGGTGCAGGCGAGGTTATCGACGACAAACTCTTCGTCGAACACTTTCCCGTCCTCGAAACGAAAAGGCACTTTTGGGAACAGACAATATGGGTCCTCATGCTTAGGGCAATAAGAACCTTCGCTTCCTAACGACAATGAACTTGAATTCATAGATACTCCCCTCGGCGGCCACCGAGTGTTAAGACACTCCTAACGGGATATCCAGTCGCCGAGAGGAGCTGATTTCTTAACTAAAGTATTTTTTTCAAATGCTATTCCTACATTCGACTTTAAAAAAAGTGAATTTATATTTAATCAACTATATTTTATATCGCCAACTGAATTTAGTTAGACCCCAAACGGCCTCAAACCCTTTAATTATCTGTATTTGAGAGCGATAGATACTTGACTTAATCAACTGTATTTTGTCTTAGTTGCCATGCCCCAAATGTCCCTGATAAGAGCCTTTCTTGCTCGATGTATAAACAATAGATGTCTTAGAACAGAGATGTTGAAATGATATCAGACTCATTGAGAAGTAGCGTTTCTCTGGATGTAAGTTTACAGCTGGTTGAACTTATGAAAGAACTGGAAAAACAGGGCCTTTATTGCGTTTTAGATAGGAAACTTGCTTGTATCTTGGTTTGGGCCAATGCCAATCAGGAAGGTCAGTTTCCACCAGTAATCGTTCATGCGGATTATGATGGCGATGGCGCCCCGTTCATTAGTTATGAATCCCATGAGGTAGAAGATGATGAATCTATGGCGATTTGGCAAAGGGCTTCCATCCTTTATAAGGCTTGCCACATTAAGGCGCTAGTTGAGAAATCTTCGGACAATCCTAGTGTATAGAGAAGATTAAAAAAAGGGGAGGGGATAAGCCTCCCCCCTTCATTTTTTACTCGTTTTTAATGTCCATGATGAGGTTCACTGCCTTTTCGGCTTTGCTTGCTGCATTAACGACAAGCTGGGCATTTCCCTTAATGTTTGCCAACCAATTCTGAATGTATGCCGCATTGTTCGTGTGTGTTGTCTCCGTTGCTAGTCCACAATTTGCAAGAAGCATTGCGCTTCCCATTTCGGCAATAAGTTCTTCCTTGCTATAGTCTTCACTTCCAAAAGGTTGTGGCCCTTGAATGAACCTGTCGAGCCTTTTGGTGTTGCCCGTCGAATGTGTCATTTCATGGAAAAGAACGCTATAGAAACCGTTGCTGGAACGGAAATTCTTTATCGGTGGAATTTGAATTAAATCCATGCTGGGAGAGTAAAATGCCCTGTCAAATTCCTTATATTGAAGTTTTACTCCCTCACGATTAAGATATTCTGAAACGATTTGTTCTGCTTTTTCGTCAGGCTTGTTTTCCTTGCCAACGATTTCGTTATGCACCCAACGGGGTTCCAGCCCTTCCGTGTCAAAAAATGAAAAAACATTAAAGGCCTTGAGGATAAAGGAGGTCTTTTGTTTTACAACGGTTTCCCCGTCAATCTCCTCGGAGGTCTCAATGACTGTAGGCTTGTAGAAGTATATCTTCCTGGCCTTGGCGCCTTTGCGGATTCTGCCCCCTGCTTCCTGGACTTGATGGAAGGTTACATAGGCGCCTGGCCTATCTAGCAACATTCTATTGAGCAAGCTGTAGGGCTTTCCAGTGGCGTAACTTACAATGCTGCCTCCGCACACCCATGGCTTAGTCCATGGAACGATTCCCTTTTCCATCATGGCTATAATTTTGTCTGTGATTTCTTGGTGGATGCTATTCATGGTCTTACCCCTTTTTGCTTTGAGCAGCTGTTTTCTTGGTTGCGTATATGTTCACAAGTCCCATTTTATGGGCTTGCTTGATGGCTTTGATTCGTTGCTGTTTGGTCATGGTCATTTTATATGTCCCTTATGTGTTGGTGTGTAAGCTGCTGTATCTCAGCACCTCTACCAAAACCATATAGGGTGGTAACGAATGGCGGGACGTTTTAGACGTTGGCCCCGTAACCTAAGTTGAACATTTTTTTTGTAAAAAATGATAACCGACGGCCTTCCATTATGGAGGCGTCATTTCCGTTTACATAGCACCTGTTTATCACTGGGTCTTAAAGTCTTATGCTAATTTTGAACAAATTATTTCTGGGGGTAAAAAATACAGTTAATTAAAAGCAAAGGCCATAAAGGGTGCCAGAAAAATTTTGGGGGTACCCCCCCCTGAATAATCCTTTAGGATGCGATATCTATAAAAAAAGTCTTTCGGATTTTCATCCGAAAGACCCCATTAGACCAAAATCAATCACAGTCTTTTTTGAACGAAAGACTTATTCTCCGAAGTCAATCTTGGGCAGACCATCCACAATATCCATCGTTCTTATGCTGATATCTATAACGGATAATAACAAGTCAAGGATGTATCTGGGACTTTCGTGTTCTAAAGCCCAATCATTGCAGTCATTTTTGATTTGACTTTCTTCATCAACCTTAACCACATAACGTTCCATAATCCATTCAATAGCCGATTTGCCATTTACAATGTAATCGTAGGCTCGTTCTGGAATATTCGTAATAGTGATATTTCCATTGAATACAATTGTGCTTTTATCACCTTTACTTCGGAAACGCATCTTGTCGTGGATGCGGAAATACTCATAGACCTTATCCGTCCTATTTTTGAACTCTAAATCACCCTCGACCTTCACACCCTTTGCCCGTTTAGTATGGGTTTCATAGTTCAAGTGAAGTTCCGCAAGGTCACGACCTGCCTTCTCAAAAGCCTTAAAGGTGTCATATTCTGAGACAAAAAGAATCTTCGGTAATGATTTTTTAAGGTCATTCCTAAAACAATCTCTGTAACTCTTGCTATGAAGCAGTCCATAAACATAGTAGAAAATCTGCTCTTTCTTTATCGTACTGCCGTAAATTCGCTTTGCTTCACTATGAGCCCACTGCGTAATACCATCTTTTCTTTCAAGAGCAGAGAAAAGGTCATTCCCCTTAGGTTCCTCCCAATAATAGAGTGGGAACATCTGGTTTTTTTCAATAGTATCCAATCCCGTCATTGAATCGGTCATTAACGCAGTGAAATCTTTACTGCTTCCACTTCCTGATACGCAAATAACTCTATTTTCCGTATCAGCGTTTGGGAACAACTTCGGACTCAAACCAAAGCTTTCAATCCACTCACTTTGAGCATAAAGATGCTGTTTACAAAACGGTCTATAAACCGCATAACGACAATAATCATCAGAATACTTGATTTCCTTATGTTTCGCCAAGCATCCTTTTAGTCCTCGTGTCCAACTAATTTTTGTCGGGTCTGTTTCAATAAAAGAATCGACACTTTTGTTGGAATCTTTAAAGTCACGAACTTGGCTATTATAGAAACTAATGCACTTTTTCATTCGTTTCAGCAAGGTTTCTTGACCAAAAGAATAAACCCACGCATCTCTATTTGTGCCTATGCCGATAGCATTGGTCACAAAGAAAGACTTACTTCTGGAATCAAACTTTTTTTCAGGAGCCAACGGAGTCAGAGTGTCAAACAATCCTCCTCGTTGATTAATCCAATCATGTTTTTCGTTTGGTGTAATGGTTTCCCATTTCAACCCCGCACCTTGAATAGAAACATTGCTTTTTACGATGCTAAGCTTTTCTTCCCTATCCAGATAATCGCCAATATCACAATATTTTATCTCACAGGGCTTTCCCTTTTTTTGGGGGTTATTCACTAAGAAGGTAATTGCAATTGTATCTCTACATCCTTCACCAAAAATTTTACCGCCTTCTTTTCGGGAAAGTTCTCCAGAAGTTCTTTGGTTGCCACGAAGGTTAAACACCCAAATGCTGGTAAATTCCTCAGCAAAGCATTTGCGCATGCCCTCAAGCTTATCAAGCCAATTACCGTTAGATATAAAAGCTACAATACCACCTTCCTTATTTTTAGCAATTTTGTCACTAGCCCAACGGAATGCCTTTACATAGCTATTGTAATACGATTTTTTCAACCCAGCCGCCGAGTGTTTTGCATATGTATCTTCTATGCGAGCATCAAGAACGGGGTACTTCAGGTTTTGTGCATTGTCATTAGCCTTTTTCTGACCAACAGAGTAGGGCGGATTTCCGATAACTACACGAACAGGAATCTTTCGCTGTTTTTGAAGCTCCTTGTAGTTATCCGCAAAATAATCATCCAGCATGGCTTCACCCTGTGTGCCATCCTTAAATTCTGCACTTTGGAAAGTGTCTGTTAGACAAATGCCATTGTACGGCAGATATTCGTTTGAATCGTTAAGTTCATGGTAAACACTTTCAATGTTCACATCTGCAATGTAGTATGCTAAAAGTACAATCTCATTGCAATGGATTTCCTTTTGGTACTTTCTCTTTAAATCATCCTTCTTAATCAAGCCACTTTGAAGAAGGCGTGTGATAAATGTTCCCGTTCCCGTAAATGGGTCGGTAATGTGAACATCCTGATTTGTCAATCGTGTTCCAAATTCTTTATTTAGAAGAACATCAACGGAATGAAGGATGAAATCCACGCATTCAATGGGTGTGTAAACAATGCCCAATTTTTCAACGGTTTTAGGGAATGCGCTCTTAAAGAACTTTTCGTATAATTCCTTGATAACCTTCTGCTTTCCTTCCAAGTTGTCTATCTGGCCAACATTCGTTTTAACCGATTCGTAGAATTTTTCAAGTTCTTCGGTTTCTTCATCAACACCCTGCTTTCGCAATTCCTTAATAACTCTTTCCATTGTTTTAGAAATAGAGTTATTGTCTGCAAACTTGTAGTCAGCAAAAAGTGCGTTGAATACTGGCTGCGTAATCATGTGCTGAGCCAGCATCTGGACTGCTTCTTCTTCAGACACTGAACTATTTATATTCTTTTTTAACGCATTTAAATACTTGTCAAAAAGGGTTCTGGTTTTATTTTCCCCTTCCAACAGGTTGTTAATGCGGACAATGAACTTCTGAGCAATTTCGCCAACGCTCTTTGCCCAGTTTTCCCAATAGTACTTTTCGCCAACTTTCTCAACCAACCTCGCCTTGAACGAGGCCTGAAATTCCTCAAAACGCATTTCCACTTGTTGTGGGTCAAACTTATCATCGCCATCCTTGCGACCAGGACTACCGCCTTTGAACCTGCCTCCTGGAATACCCGTGATAATTCTTGGTGGAGTATGTTTATTTAACGCAACGCTCTGCACTTCAGCGTTAAATCTGTCATCATGGGAACGCAGAGCGTTCAAAATATCCCACACAACACGGAAACGCTTGTTGTCATCCAGAGCTTCGTCGGCATTTTTTTCCAAGGGAACAACAACGGGAATGATGATATAGCCGTATTTCTTTTCATTTGGCGACCCCTTCTTAAAAGTTCGCATAACACGGCCAACACTCTGAACCACGTCCACTTGAGAATTTCTCGGAGACATAAAGATGACTGCATCCAAAGCGGGAACATCCACACCTTCGCTCAAACAACGAACATTCGTAACAATACGGCATTCATTGTTTGGAGTATCCTCTTTTAACCAATTAAGAGTTTCTGTTCTGTTTGCAGCGCTCATACCACCATCAACATGGCGGCATTCAATGCTTACTAATCTTTTCCTTGTCTCTTCATCCACTTCCTTGGCGTATTCCTCGGAAATGTATGGCATGACCTTTTCAAAATTTTTGGAGGAGCCAATAGACTGGGGGGTTCCAATTTTTTGACAGAACGCAACAGCCCTTTTCATAATACAAGGGTCAGTGTTCCATGTAACACCATTATCCCCTTGAATCATTTTAGAAAGTGCCGAAATGACACCAACCATCTTGGACGGCTCATCAAAATCTAATTCGTTGCCCCCATCCTTGGAAACAAGCCTCCTCAAATAGGGAGGAAGGTCATATTCATTGACGGAAAGCACCAAGACTTTGTAATCTGTAAGCAGCCCATGGTCAACAGCGTAGCCGAAACCAACTCGGTAAAACTCTTCACCGTACCAGTCCGTATTATCCATTGAGAACAACACACAATCATCAACTTCCTTCGCTTTGGACTTGGCACTTTCGCCATAAACACGAGGAGTAGCCGTCATATACAAGCGTTTAGAACCTTGGATATTCTTGTCATCGTGAATTTTAATGAAATCGCTTTCATCAGAACTACCATACTTAACGCCAGTTGTTCTATGAGCCTCATCGCATACAATCAAGTCAAACACACCAAATGCGTTTTTGTTGTCTTTCAGGATTTGTTTTTGAGCCTTGCTTACAACATCAATTGATTGATATGTGGAAAAAATTACAGGAATAGCCCCTCTCTTTCTTGCGAGGCTAACCTGATAAGAAATCACATTCGCATTTGTGGTTGCAGGAATAGGGATGTCGCTTTTATCATCAAGTACCTCATCATTTCCGTCGTTCTTCAGAAAAGACAATTCTGATGCGGACGAGTCGCTACAGACGCCAATAGGGCAAATCTTGCGTGAAGTGTTTGCCATCCAAGAATTGAGTGATTGCCCCAATAACGCAATTGAGGGAACCATGAACAGAATGAATCCGTCATCCTTCACCATAGCTTCGGAGATGAGCAATGAGGTAAAGGTTTTTCCTGTTCCGCAAGCCATAATAAGCTTGCCTCGGGATTCTTTTGCGTAGTGAGCTACGGCCTTTTTCACAGCTTCTTTTTGGTGCTCCATAGGCTTCATCGCCTTACGGGCGACATTTTCTTTATCCTGGTATAGAGCACCCCAGTCAATAGAACTGTTCTCCAAATCATCCGTATTCAAACGAATTACAGGAGGGTTCTGGTTACGCAAGGTTTCTTCCGCATTGGCGCCCCATTTATTGGAAGTGGACACCCATATTCGCTGAGAGAACTTTTCTTTGCCATTTTCACCGAAACCACGAGAACTCGTGGACAAGAACGAGTCCACAGCCTTTTTATCAATCACGGTATCTTTGGCGTAGCATTTGCATTGAATCGCCCAGTACTTTCCCTCTACTGTCTTTGCCACAAGGTCAATACCTAAATCCTTTGACCCCAAGGAATCTTTGTAAGGAAATTCATTCCAAAGCCATACATTTTCCAACAGGTCACGATAGCGATTATCATTTTGGAAAAAACGCTTCATCAGTTTTTCAAACTTACCACCTTTTTCTTTTTCGGTAGCAGAAGAACGACAGGAATCAAGAAGCTCTGAAAAGTTCATACAAATATCCTTTTTTTACTTATGATATAATAATAACACAATTTGGATTACAAAAAGCCAAAGATGACTGAAATCAAACAATTATTCGTATGTTTTTCTTAAATATCAAAGACAATGAGGCTCTTTTGATGAACTGAAACTGTAAATTAAATCAAGTTTAGTGATTTCAAATAAGTCTCAGTAATGCTGATGCTGGAATGATTTAGCAACTTTTGGAGTTTGTAAATATCACCCTTATTACTGTTTTCGTAGTCACCACGATATTGGGCAACTGCAAAATGATGCCTGAAATCATGGCATGAGTAGCAAACTGAGATAACGCCCTTCTGGTGAAGTCTTTTCATCCAATAAGCAACCTGCATCTTGATTTGAGGTGCTGTCATGCTATTAAAGGGCTTCTTTTTTCCTTGAAAGACCGTAAGGAACTTTGCCAGGGGAAGGAGAGTTTCTTTTTCATCGAAATGGCCGTTGTATGGCTTCCCCTTAGAAAAGGCGGTAAAGGAACTATTATTAGTATAGTCGATGGTCAATGTAGGCAAGGCGCCTACACGAATCCCCCTGTAAGCCATGATTGCGATTGCCGCACGCAACTTCTTTGGAATCTCCTTGGAGGCAAGGATGGTTGTGATTTCTTCCTTGCTAGGTACGCAAAGTTCCTTGACTGGTTGCAAGGCTGGTTTTGCCCTAGTTCCCCTGAAAGGGTTGGCAAACTCATTGTTGCTTATTCTCTGGACGAAAGAGTAGAAGGCGCCAATACAAGATGCGTCACGCCTGATAGATGCGCTTGCCCTATCAGAAGCTACCATGTTTAAAGCCCCTTTTGACAAGGGCTTGGCAAGAAATTGACTCTGGATAAACTTGTCTGCTTCCAAAGTGGAAATTTCGGCAAAGGACTTTCCCAACAGACCGAGGTACATTTCCAAACGGGAAAGTGCCAAAATGTATGCTTCCCTGGTATGTGCAGATTTGGCGTTGGTCAGGAAAGTTGCCTTTAGGTCGGAATAGTTAAGCTTGGCAATTCTTGCCTTATGCTGGAGTTCGCTTTTGTAATCGTCCACAGCGGCAATTTTCAGAATCTGTGCTCGGTCAGATTCAGAAAGTGAATTGAAGTCAGGTTTGCTGTTGAGTATCTCAACTGCATTGGCTTCTGTGATGGGAAAATTGGAGGGATTGATGGATTGAATGGACTGATTTGCTGTATTCATGATTTTACCCTTTTTTCGTGTATGCCATAAGTTGCGGTTATGTAAGGTTGCCTTTTTTCTAAAGATACATTTGTGCAGGTGTCAGAAGGTGACATTTGGGTGTTTTTTACAGATACTCATCCCTCTCAGTCTCCAAATAAAGTTCTGCTGATGAACCTGTTGGGGGCGGGTTACAAAGTTCCTCTACAGGAATGTTCAGATAATAAGCCAACATGATAATAACCCTTGGGTCGTGAGAATAGCCTTTAATCACATACCCAAGATAATAGTAGGGGAGGGAGGTTATTCCAATCGGTTTTAATAAGTTCAGCATTTCTTCCGAAATAGCCATCAAATCGATACTTCGCTCCGATGGACGAAAGAATTTTGCATCGATTCTATCACGCAGGAATTTTCCCACAGGTACATAATCTGCAGTAAGTGGGGCATTTAGTACATCTACCAGATAACGGCTGTATTCCAACGCCAATCCATTAGTAGGAACAGCTATTTCATCAACAGGAATAATCAGCTCCGCAGGAACCAGGTCAACATCCTTTTTCTGATGAATTTTGATGCGAGTCTGTTTCAACAAACAATTATGTCGAATACAGCAAATCACACCTGGAATTTGATGCTCCCGATGGTAATAGGTTTCACCTCTATGATATCTATCGTCTATGGTACATTGCGGACAATATTGCAAATATCGATACGACTTATCAAGTTCCAGTAAATTCTGGAAGACCGCAGCTCTTCGGCCTGTTGCGATTCCGTTCAACCATCCTAGCCGAGACTGGTTGTCATAAAATCGGGTATAGTATGTAAACAGGGTGTGGTCCAAATAAAATGTCCGACAATCGCCCAAAAACTTATTTAGCAGGGCGCCTATCTCAGTATTAAATTGCCCTGAAAATTCGAATGTTAATCGTCCATTCGAGCGAAGGATGTCTTTAAGAGCGTCCTTACTATTTAAGTACCCGTTGTGACAATAGAAGCGACTCACCCAACTATAAATCAATTCGTCAGGATATATCTCTGGTAGGTATGCAATGCTCATAGTTCTACCACGGTCACATATTTTTGAAGAGCTTTTACTACATCCTCACGGTCTCTAACAGCAACCGCAACTATCTCTGCTATCTTTTCTGTTGCCGCTATGTAAGCCAATTTTTCAGACGGAGAGGGGAGAATGGCTTCGTCCATTTCCTTGATTTGCGTGGTTTTGGGTAAGGTCGAAGTAATCTTTGCGGGGGCAATATACCCATGCAGCATCTTCATGCGGTTATTGTAGGCATCGGTTAAAGACTCTATTCCTAGAGTTTCCCTGCCCTTTAAAATGGCCATTTCCTGAGCATCATGTAGCAAAGAAACTAAGCTTGATAACACTCCCGCAGAATGCTCATAAAGCCAATTCATCATTCCTTCCGTTAATACGGCTTCATTTTTAATATACTGATATCGAAATAATGTCTGGCAAACCCTACGGAACTCATCATCATGCTCCATAGGCCCGTACTGGAGCCCGACAGACCTTCTTGCCATCTGAGGAGCTTGCTTAAAGAAGTCGATGCATTCATTGGTTCCTACTAGAAGCACATTGATACAACTGGTATTTATCAGTTGAAGTATCATCATATAGAGCTGTTTGCCTGACTTATGTTCAATTACAAATTGAATTTCATCAACAATCAATGTTCCTACATACAGGTGGCAAAGTTGGCAAACAAGACCCAGAACCTGTTGGCTATTCATCTTTCCTTTACCGACCTTTTCATAAAAAGCGGTATCAAGGGCTTCATCTATTGAAATGAGTATCTGACACAGCAATCCCTTATATGAAGCGTCAAAAGGGCAACTAACCATCAAGACTGGAATCACTTTGTGATAGGGATTATCCACTTCGATAATTCCCCCCAGCTTTTCAACTGCATATTGAATACAGCTTGTCTTACCAATGCCAGAGTTGCCGATAATGGTTGCTGATGTAGCCCCCGTTGCAACACCATGGAACTCTCCTCCATGCGACCACTTGTATGTGGCGTTCAACTGAAGGATAGATGACACATTACCCTTTTGTCGAAGGCTCATAGAAGTCATCATGTAGAGCTTATGGTAGATTTCTGTACTCATGGTCGTAGGCACAAATACCCTATACAGGTCAGTAAGCTTCATCAGCCTATCACTACTGGATAGTGAACGAAAATCTGAGCTGTACTCTGGCAAACAAGAGAGGGAATCGGAAAGTTCTTTCCCGACAAGTAGGGGAGGGAGCAATTTGGAAAAATCAGCCATGTTTTGCCTCCTTGATGAAATCTTTATGGATTGCTAAGGTTTCAGCTTCACGGGTTGTTCGGATATCCTTCAAGTTGGCAACCACCTTGGGCTGTTTTTCGGACGCAATGGTAATGATGTGAGAAATAAGATTTACCCTCCCTTGGAGATTTTCCTCCTTATAGGAATTAAGAAGTTGACGGTGGTTTTCATTGAATGCTGATACTTCCTCTAATGTCATGTCAAGGTATCGACTCTCTATAAGACCAAATTCCTTATAGTTGTCTTCAACCATGTAAACAATGGAAACATCTTCAGGGTTGTAGGCAACAACCACATCACCACCAGCAAGATACTTCTCTGTATAACCCTCGGCATGATAGCGAAGCCTGTTGACTATCAAGCCACGCCTAGTAAACTTTCCCTTGGTACGGGGGAGTAGTACAGCCATCAACAATTCTTTACTGACTGTTATAAGATTTGCAAAGCCTTTTTGCACATCGTAGTTCCAAATTTCCGCTGCATGGGGAGGGACTTTTTCATCAAGCATATCCCTAGTATATGGAAAGCTCTTCTGGATGCGTTGCGTGTTGTGAAAGATGATAGTGTGCAGGACTATCTTTTCGAAATCCTTCAAAGTAAGACAAGCATCCAAGCGGTAATCATGGGCGCCTCTTTTCTTGAAGTCCACATCGATTACACCACGCCCCTTTAAATAGGGCTTAAAGCTATTCTGTAAAAGGTCGAACATCTTTTCAACAGGGGCCTTTAATTCGGGCCTGAAAGCGGGGAGATTGATAATCTTGCAACCTAATTCAGCAAGTTGTTCAAAGTTGGAGCTTGCATATTCAGAACCTCGGTCCGTCACCAAAACCGCAGGGACCTGCATACAGGGCCAATCTTTCGGTTCAATGGAGATTCCGTGCTGGTGACAGAGTTCAACCTTGTCACTTATGAGATTAAGGAATAAGTTTCTTAGGCTATACATGCCACCTTCCCATGATAGGCTATAACCGCAACAAAGACAGCTGTATGCATCAACACATAGAGTAAGGACAGGTCTGCCCACCACATTCCCCTGGATATCGCACAGATAGATATCACATACAGTTGCATCAAGCATTCCTGTACCCACGCATGGGGCGAATTGCTGAACATTTTCGCCAAGCAATGGTCTGTGATTCATCTGGTAATCCTTGATACCACCTCGGCTTATGTATTCAGTCTGCAACCTTTTGTGATTGCCGTGGAAATAGCGAAACTGATGTTCTGAAGGGTGTTCTAACACATTACCTTCCACATCACAATACTTTTCCCGAATCATCATGAGGTATGTTTCTTTCAAACTCTTGCCATTGCGGATGTAATAGAACTTGTTTAATGCCCATCTAAAATTCTTTTCATCTTCTGTCAGTTCTTTGACTTTAGCCTCTTTGGGAGCGAGGATATTCTTATCGTTGTAGGCAAGGTACAAGTAAAGGCGCCTTCTAATAGTCCTCTTACATTTTCCAGATATCTTTGCAGCGGAAGTAATAGCAGACTTTCTCTGCATAGCATCAAAAACAAAGGGGAGAATGGGGGAGATTTCTGTAAATCGCTCCTGTGCTACAGCAGCTTCTTTTACGGTTAATTGACCTCTCGGAGCAAGACCCGTCTGTTCCCACATCTTTTCTTCGGAAACAGCAAAAGCTTCTTTCAGGTCATCTACATTAAAGATTTCAGGTGTGGGAGGGGTAGGAGAACATAACTGAGCAAGGATAATGCCATCTTCATTGGCAAGCACCCTGTATATTTTGTCATTCAGATTGAACAAAGATTTTACTTCAAGCATCGTGAACCTCCTTATCTGTCACAATGCCCCAATTATTGACTCCATGGCGAATCCAATAATCTCTGGAAATGTCGAGGAGGGAGAGGTTTCGAGGTTTCGCAATGTGCTTGCGTTCAACGCATTCTCGAACTAGGTACGAACCATCCGACTTTTGGCACATGAAATCCGAAGTGAAATCCTGACCATCCAAAGGAACATTACAGCGAATAGACTTTACCTGTTCATCAGCCTGAAGATGGTCTAGGCATTTTTCTTGTAGTGCAGAATACAATCGGCAAACACCTACTGCTTTGCTTACTGCCTTCTTAGTACATCTGCTCTTGGGGTTTTTACGCATCATAGCCTACCCCCAAAATCACCGAAAAACATGCCGAAAAACGGTATTGATGCCGAAATCCGTTCATTTTTCGGCATGGCAAAATGGCGAAATTTGAATAAAAACGCCAACTGCTTCCCGAAAAACAATAAGATGCCCCCGAAAAATGGAGATGACTTTGCCGAAAAACATATTTTTCGGCCCGAAAAATGATTTTTCGGACCAAAGAATCCCCCGAAAAAACGGATGATTTTCCGAAAAAGAAACCTTTCGGCATGGTGAAAAAATGATTGCCGTTTTTGAACCAATAAAACCAATGTAAGCCTCCGAAATTTGGATAGGCTCTTTTCTCAATCTAGCGTGGCAAACTTGGTGTCCAACCGCAGTTTAAACCCGTTTTCCACGAAAATTGGCGAAAAAAGCCAATTTTTGACCAATTTGTGGCAAACAGAGCGTTTTCAACACCCGTTGCCAACCATGTGTTAAAACTGGGTTTCAAACCTGGGTTTTGAACCGCAGCTTCGTTTTGCCACATGGGCTTGCAACTAATGTTTGGCTACTTGGTTGGAAACCTTCGTTTGGAAAACCGTTTTACGCAGGGGTGGAAAATCGGTTTGCAAACTTCTTAGAAAGTTCGGTATTTTATTAAATAAGCGAAATCTTAGTTTACATAATCCGCATTATCGGCAGCTCCTCCAGGCATGCCGCCTTTACATCGAAATGCGTCAATTTCTTGAGGTCATTGTATTTTTTTGAAAAGCTCTGTTGAGACATTGTTTTCATGACATTCCGATAGCCTAGGCCGTGGCACTGCTTTAGAAAACGCTGGAGATTTCCGCACACAGTCTCCGATATTTCCCCCTTTATGCACTTCAAATCTAAAAGCTCCTCGACCTCGGCGCAACGGTCAATTTCTTCCGGGGAATGGTGGTTCAAAGTGTTCAATTGCTCGTCAAACTTAACCAGCAAATCACGCCATTTAATAGCGCAAAGATTAATGATGTTTTCGGCCATCTTTTCACCGCCTTTTGTTTTGGATTCCGGGATGTGATACACAAAAAATCTATGGTGGAACTGGATTTCAAATCTTACGATATTTTCAAATTTCCATTTATTTTCATTGTACCATTGTTTACGTTCTTTTCTACAAATATAGCTTAAATCTCGCTCGAAAGTCTTAAATAAATTATTTTGTTCCCGGCCCTTGTCATAAAACATTATCTTGTAGCTGGAACCCTTGCCACCGCCGAAAGTCACGGTTTCGAAATCGCCTTTAGTCCTGGGATTTTCGAAATCTTCTATTTCTTCCTTGATGTTCGCCGGATCGGTTTTTCCCTGGCGTTTCGGAAGTATGCAGCTGGACAAATGCGACATTGCAACACGTACATCGTTGACAAAAAAATTGAATGACAAGTCCAGGCGGCGTATCTCGAAACGTTCCCGGATTTTCCTGTTTGTCTCTTCCTCGCTATCAGTTGAATATGCGTAGAAATTCAAGGCTTTCAAGGCTTCGAAACATGGCTCCAGGAAGTCATCGACCCCGGCAAGTTCAGCCGGAACACCCCTATTTATGCCGTTGGAGAACTTGTAGTACTTAGGTACTGAATACTCAATACAGATTACCGGAATATACTGTTTATATAAAATGCGATTTCGGTTATAGCTGATACTGTTATCACGAATTTCTACATGTTCCTCAAAAATTTGCATCTTGCTAAAACTCGAAAACCTAAAATCCAGGCGTTCACGGCTCCACTGACGTTCTAGTTTCTTCCAGCCGTTTTCATAGACGAAATCGCCGTTTTCATCTTTGGCCGCTTCGAGAACACAAATTTCTCGCAATAGCTCATGCGAAAACCAGGCATCCAGGGCCACGGCGTTCAAATCCACCTTCAAGTACAAACGGATAGTGTCAATTTCGGGACGGGCAGCAAGATTAAAAAATTCTTTCATGCTTATAAAGATAATGCTTTTTTTTCGAAAAACAATACTTTCACAAATTTTTTTTGTGGATTCATGGTGTTACTGGATGTACACCCTCTCTCCCCCTAGTTTCGTAAAATTAATTTTACTTTTTTAGCGGGGATTTACAAGACGGGGCCACGGCCCCGAACCCCGTTGAGTGCGGCTTCAAGCACTTTGGGCGGATAGCGATGAAGCCGCACTCCATTTTAGTTTTCTTCCCTCAAAAGGTCTTTTGCTTCATTATCGAGCATGATTTCTTCTGTGCAGTATGCGCCCAAACGGACGAGATAGCGAAGTAACCTAGATGTATTGGATACTATATCAATGTTGCGAATATCGATATTTAATATCGCACGTTTACATATATTCAGTTCTTGCTCATTGAGAATTACAGAGTAGGTCTTACAACCGTCTAATTTTTTCATTTATACCTCCACCATAGAATTATTTTTTACATATTTCTCAATCTTATCTCTAGAATAGTTCTTTGTCGTACCGACATATCTATTATTGCAGTCAAAGAGATTTAAATAGCACTCATTGAAAAAGCCAGTTTCTTTAATTTCATAACCACCGACAAAATCCAGTGAATCAAGCTTCTTTAAAGTAATTTTGTTTAACATCTTTTTATCCTCTTGATAATTGTAAAGGTTCATTCCCTCACTTTCTATATATAATATATATAATATATAGTAAAAAGTCAAGCACTTTTTTGTAAAATATTTTTTACATTATGTAAAAAAATACCTGGTTAACAGATATTTTATATAAAGTATTTTATACAAGTTAATATTATTTTATTTTGTACGTTGTTTTTTGTACAAAGTCAAAATAAAATAGCGTGTTTCGTTCGTGCGTGTGGGCTTGCAAAAGATCGGAAGAGGAAGAAAACAGCTGCTACCGTGTAGTGTTTGGGTATACTGCGCTATTACGGTAATAGTGGAATCCTCGCCCAGCATGGATGAACCGTTTATGGTGCTTTCGTCACTTGAGCGCAAAGTGTAAATTAGCGTCATTTTGGGGTAACGTTGAATTTGAATATCAATTCCATACTGACGCCAGGAGTAACTATTCGTGGATATTCCATCCTGGACGATGATTTTATCTAGCAGCTGCTTTTGTGTTCCCCAGGATAAAGATACTGTGCTATCCAGGTCAAACTCTAAATTACGTTGTTCAAACAACGAATCAACCTGGGAAAGATAGTCAAAGTTCCAGGAACTGAATAAATGGGTATTGTCCAGGGGATGAGACAATGATGTATTGCCGTAAATGAGAGGGTGCGAAACATCCAGGCCGTAAGACTTGAGGGCCGTTTCGCTTACCGAAATAAAAAGAAATGCCCATCTATCCGGGTGCGTTTCTTCCGGAAGAATTTTAGACAAACTGTCCTTTACTCCCTGGATTGAATCGGCCTTAAGATATACGGACTTGTGAAGCTTCGGAACCACCTGGACATTCCCGGAATAATCGACAAATGCGAAACTTTCTACAAAGGCATCCCGGGAGATGGTTATCTGTCCAGAAGGTGAGCCGCTTAAAGTGTACCCGGATAAAGAAAGACTATTGCGGATTGATGACAGTAAAATTGTTGGGCTCGATGTACGGACGCTCAAAGTTATGGGAAGCTGGACAACTTCCCCACTGATACCAAGCTGACAACCGGCACGGTCACACAAATCGGCCAGGACTTCACCCAGTATGTAATTTCCCTGGTATTGCCAGCGTGGACTACTCTGTGCGAATACGAGGGCAACGAGGGATAAGATAAGAGGGATTGTACGCATAATTACCGTTATTCAGTTTATATGTAACTACATTGTCATTAATCCAAACTTGCTCGTAACAGATTCTAGGAGATTCGAAATTTTGATAGCTTGTATTAGATTTTGATTTAGCCGGATTTTCTTTTATTGAATTTTCTTGTTGCTGCTTTTCTTTCTTTGTTGTAAGAGTGTCCAGTGTTTGTGTCGTGGAACGGAACAAATAAATGGATAACCCGATAATCACCAGGACAACACAAAAAATGATTACGCCGTACTTAAAAGAGCGAGTTTGCCAAAATGGCAAAGCCCGGTGATCCTCTCCACGTTGTAACATCAGTTCCTCGCTTTCCATCGAGTAACTATGGTACATGTTGAAGTATTTGGGGTTGCGGTATCTATACCGCCAGTGTTCAGTATCCCATTTATTACCAATGCGTGTAGGAGTGCCGGCTTTCTTGTCGAAAAGCCACTCTATAGAGTGGTTTTTCTTGCCCATGCGGTCTCCACGTTCGAAGTATGAGCAACCCTCGCCTAAATCCCTGGTATCGTTATCAAAATACGTTGGCAACTGGGCAATCAAGTAAAAATCACAGGCAGCCTTAGAGACCACGTTTAATATTTTCGTGAAATAGATTTCACTCTGTTGATTTAGCCCGGTGAGTGCCCGGAACTCATCAAGCACAAATACGCAGTCAAGAAATTCAGCCTTTATATTTTTCGTTTCGGTATCGTAGATTTGGAATACATCCTGGATTGAATTAATCGGAAATACAAGGCGGTTGTATTCCATTACGCTAATTTTGCTTTCCACGCATATTCCCAGACGAATTAAAGGGATATTCGTAAATACTCGCCTACGCTTCTGTAATGCCGGAAGAATGGCGTCCACAAGGCCGCCAAAAAGGCTCTTTCCCGTCCTGGGCTCTCCATATACGAACCAAATCAAGACACGCCCCCACCGCTTCTAAAACGCATGCCCAGGCGGTTTATAGACCAGCGCAAAAAACGAACATTGAGTACGAAAAGGAGACCATTAATAAATGCCATCATGACAGTATTAAAGACTTCCTTAAATGCTATGGTATTAAGGAAGCCGTTAAAAGTCAAAGCAGGCGTAAAGGGGTTATTTTGGCCCGTTGCAAAGGCATTGTCTATGGCCGTGAATAGGGAATCAAAGGAGAAAGGCAAAAAGCCCGTAACAGTGCCGTACATTGCGGACATGATGGAAGCGGCCGGACCCTTGACATCGGTCAAGAATGATATTTCCATATCGAATCCGGCTATCACCTGGATAACGGCGACAATCAAGCAAATTACAGTAAAAATAGTCTGTACTACTGTTATTACCGTACCAATAGCGGCCGGAATTGCCAAAAGTGCTGGTAAAGGCATTATTAACCATCCTCACTGGAAAAAGCGGAACGATAACTTTTAATAGAAATCAAAAGGACGAGAACGGCCCCGGCAATGCGACAAATCCCCCGGAAGATGGCGCAAAAATCGAAACCGCCGACAGAGCCGAAATTTACGCTAATATCGCTGGAGAAGATACGGCCAAAGATTGAATTAGATTGTGGCTTTTTCATGACAAACTCGTAACACCCATTCCTGGTATAAACATCGTGTAAGAAAAAAGACGAATATTTTGTCTTAAAGCCCGATGTGTCATTAGAAAGTGAATCGACCTTCACTAATGCCGTGTCCGGGTGCTGGAGCTTGTTTATAAGACTATCCGCCGATGTTTGCCAGGATGAAATATCGGGCACATCTACACTACTGTCAAGCGTTCCCAGGCTCGACCCGATACCGTCCAATATTTCATTAGTTCGATGCAAAGTATCCTTTGTCTCTCCGATGGCGCCGACCGCTGACGCGGTCGCGCTTTCGGTCGCCGAAACTATACGGTTTGCGCTCTCCTGAATTAACATATTCTGTGACGTTATACGCTTGTCTATGCTGGATAAATAACCGACAGTAGAACCCGTGTTGCGCCTAATACTGTCCAGTACTGGCCCATAGTTATACTCCCAATCGCCCCCGGAACCGGAACTTCCAGGAATGGGGGGAGAATCCCCGGAAGAACTGGACTGGCTTACCCCGGAAGAACTGGACTGGCTTTCCCCGGAAGAACTAGACTGGCTTTCCCCGGAAGAACTAGAATGACTTTGTCCAGATGAAGAACTACAAGCACATTGCGGCAAGGTCATTGCGTGAGAACATGAACCGTCACAATCACATGTTTTTGTTTGACTTCCTGGACATTCAATAGTGCAAGTATGGCCAATTGCGCCGATACATCGACCCGGTGTTTCCGTTGTATCCTGGAAATCATCACACGTCAAGTTCCCGGCCGGAAACTGTGACTTTTCGCTACAGTTTAGCGACATGGCGCAAGAATCAAAATAACACTCATATGTTTGGATAGCCCAGTATCCACCATCCATGCCGTATCCGTTACGGAATATTTCTTCACATTTATCCGGCACATCTACATGATCATTACATGCAGGGTTACAATGTCCGTTTTCCCATCGGCCACCGTCCCTCTCACAAGCACACTGTTCATCACAGCATGCGCCTTCTATCCATAAATTACCCGAATTTAGACAATTAACAGAATCCGCTTCAGTTTTGTTTGAGCAACATGTTTTATTATAGCCTAACGGAGCACATTGACTTCTATACTGACACTTATATTCAGCAGCAAAACAAGTCGAAGCTAACTGTGAAACAGATCGTTCATATAATGAATAAGTAGATGCACGAGGAGTAAAATTAGCACCATCACATGCACATACATCATAAGCGACAACCGTCGTCCAACTCGTTGTACAACCACCCCAAGAATCCACCAGGGAGATTACAAAGAATAGCGCAATCAAAAGCAAATCGCACAAGTTACGCATAGCACAAGCCCCCCAGGACTATTGCAAGCACTAGCCATGGAGCGAAGCCGACCGCAAACCAAATAGAGAATACTAAAGTCATGTTTACCCCTTAAAAATTGCCCCCCTGGGAAGGGGGGCAACCTCTGAAAGAAATTCACAAGCCCGAAAATGAAACATTACGGTTTCGCTTTCTTGCCCGAGAACTTCACGATAGCGATAACAATCACGGCAACGATGATTGCGACAATTGCTTGAGTTACCGGGCCGGAAAGCCAGGAACTAGCAGTGTTCAAAGATGTCGTGATATCGGCCAGCTGCGTTGAATCAAGTGCGGCAGCCATGGCGGAGCCACTAGCCACAAGACCGAACAAAGCAGCCAGTTTCATTGCAAGTTTATTAAACATTACAACCTCGATATTATTCGATAGATTAGCACCCCAAGGATTACAACCAGGAACAACGAAAACCATGTTTTCCCATAGTCAAAGCCCATGACAAAGGCTTGATTCATTATTTCTGTTTGTAATGAGTCCATACGCCCGAAAGAATAACCCCTGGAATATTTCTTCTGTAAGTTGTCCGTGAATATGGCTATTTACAAATAGTTTCCCAGTTCAAAGGCTTTCCACCGGCAACATCCACACTGTTAACCACAAGGCCTGCAGTAAGACGGCCGTTAGCCCCTTTACTCTGTTTAAATCCAAGCTCGCAAAAATAGACGGTGTTCGCACGAACGCCCGGAGGGAGATTTGAAACGCTTTGGGCCACTCCCTCGAATGGCATAAAGCAAACGGCACTGTTTCCGCTTCTAAATTGGCCCGTTGTTTCGTCTGTGAAGTTCCAGGCGGTAGGTTCTGTTAAGACTATAATTTTAGATTTCATTGTTTTATTTCCTTTTGGTTTTGGTGATTTTTTAAGTATGTGTATCTATTGCAATAACTTCTATATTGACATTGTTTTTCTTTACATGATAGATGGTTAGTTTCTGGGCAAAATTTCATAAAATACCCGTTGAGAAAATCCATTAGACCGCCTCACGGTTTTCGTAATTCGGAACATCGAAATAAAGGGTATCCAAGCCACGCTGCATATAAGAACGTGTTGACATTTTCCGCATTATCGGCAATAAAGATTTAGAAAAGAAGGTGAGCACATCCTTACTAGTCAATCACAATTGTCATGCCCGCCACCGAGCGGGCATCTCCATTTCGAACATGATTGTTTCAAATTAAAACATTTTTTGATGCTTTTTATTGGCACGGTATTTGCTATCTTTAGGTCGAAATTGTAAAACAGATGTCCGTACGGACAATTTTTAAAGGAATATTGATAAATCATGGCTGAAGAAAAGAATCCGGAACAGAATGTTGAACCGAATGATGCTGAACGTGCTCAATTTGAACAGGATGTGCTGAAAGCCGCTCAGGACGCAATGAATCTCGAAGCCGAAGCTTCTCAAGAATCTGCCGACGCCTCTCAGGATTCCGCCGAAAAAACGGCTGACGCCGAAGCGCCCAAGGCCGAAGAAAAATCCGCAGAACCTGCCGCGGCTCCGGACCCGACCGAAATTTTGCAACAACAACTCGCCGAAGCCAACGACCGCAACCTTCGTCTGATGGCCGAATTCGACAACTTCCGCCGCCGCAGCGCCAAAGAACAGCTTGAACTCATCGAAGTTGCTAATGGCAAGCTCCTTGAAAAGCTTTCCGAAGTCCAGGACAATTTCGAACGCGCCTTCGCCAGCGAAAACAAGGCGAAGGATCTCGACGCCTTCGAAAAAGGCATGCAGATGATTTACAACCAGTTCGCCAAGGTTCTCACGGACGCGGGCCTCGAACAAATCGACCCGACCGGCAAGGAATTCGACCCGAACCTCCACGAAGCTCTGATGCAGCAGCCAAGCGATACCATCCCCGAAGGCCACGTTGTCACCGTCTTCCAGAAAGGCTACAAGCTCAAGAACAAAATCTTGAAGACCGCAAAGGTCATCGTCTCCTCTGGGAAGTAATCTCCATTCGACATGCTCAGGGCAAGCTCTGTGTCATCCTGAGCCTGTCGAAGGATCAAGTCTCCCCTGCTTTTTCGCCCGCCACAATTTCGTGAGCGGGCTTTCCTTTTACACCGGAACAAATGTCTTGATTTTCTCAAGTTCCGATGCAATTTCGATTTTCAAGTTACGAATATCAATATCATCTTGTAACGAGATAAAATAATCATCGGATACACCAAAGAATTTGGCCAACCTTAATGACGTATCGACAGTAATCCTTCTACGGTCATGAAGAATGTCCTGAATCCTAGAAATTGGAACATTTATTGCCTGAGCGACCTTGTAAGCGGACAACCCCATAGGAATCAAGAATTCTTCGTTCAAAATTTCTCCGATAGTCGGTGTTTCAATATGCTTGCTCATAACAAACTCCTAGTGGTAGTCTACAATTTCAACATTGTAAAAATGTCCGTCATACATCCTAAAACATATACGCCATTGATCGTTTATGCGAATAGAGTGCTGTCCAATCCTATCTCCATGTAACTGTTCCAAACGATTGTTTGGTGGAATACGTAAATCATCAAGACATTTGGCATTATCTATCATCATTAATTTTCTTAAAGCGACTCTTTGGATCGTGTTTGGCAATCGTCGTGAAAATTCTTGGTTATAGATGAGTTCTGTGTCTCTATCTGCAAAACTTTTTATCATCATCTAATATACCTATTTTGTGTGTATATGTCAAGTAGGTGTACTCTTTTTTCAAAAAATACAATCATCTGTTTTATATACACGCTTTTTTCTGACGATTGTCTTGAATTTTATCAGCTAAATATTTTTTACCAACCTCCCCTGCGGAGGATTTTTGTTTTTGTAAAAACTACAAAGCATAATTTTTAACGCCAATTTTTTCGGGTGTTTTTCGTTATATCTTTATTTTGGGGATAAGAATTAACAAGGAATGGAGATCAAGATGTTTGGTAAAATCCTAACAGTTTCTTCCGTATTGGCTTTGGCTTGTACGGGTTTCGCTCAGAAAATTGTAATCACGACGAACTATACTGCGGACCCGGCGCCCTATGTCCATGGGGATACGGTTTACCTTTATACGACCCACGACGAGGACAATGCCGACGGGTTCATGATGTACGACTGGCTGTTGCACACTTCCACGGACATGGTCAACTGGACCAGCCACGGTGCCGTAGCGAGCCTGGGCGACATCAAGTGGTCCTCTAAAACCAACGGGGCCTGGGCGGAACAGGTCATCGAGCGCGACGGCAAGTGGTTCATGTACGTCCCCATTCACGGCAACGGCATTTCCGTCTTGGTGGCCGACAACCCTTACGGCCCTTTCAAGGAACCTTTGAACAAGGCCCTGGTCTGGCAGCGCGAGCACTGGAACGATATCGACCCTACCGTCTGGATTGACGACGACGGGCAGGCCTACATGTACTGGGGCAACCCCGAATTGTACATGATCAAGTTGAACAAGGACATGACCAGTACTCAGGGCTCCATTGTCACCTACCCCAAGATCAAGGATTACCAGGAAGGGCCCTGGGTCTATAAGCATGGCAACAATTACTACATGACTTTCGCATCCACCTGCTGTGCGGAAGGTATCGGGTATGCCATGAGCGACAAGATTACTGGCCCCTGGACCTACAAGGGCGACATTATGCCGCATTCTTCGCGCAGTAACGGAAACCACCCGGGTATCATTGATTTCAAGGGGAAATCCTACGTTTTCGGCCTAAATTACGAACTTTGGCGTTACAAGTCCGAGAAGATGGGCCAGAAATAC
>Ga0247611_10003035_pt1 | contig 25692 bp, 42 predicted proteins | sample 177DNAGHGhighgp2_FD_192422 | JGI IMG/M metagenome (GOLD analysis project Ga0247611, IMG submission 192422) | Sheep rumen microbial communities from Palmerston North, Manawatu-Wanganui, New Zealand - 1770 DNA GHGhigh gp2 | ecosystem: Host-associated > Mammals > Digestive system > Stomach > Rumen... | reverse complement strand
GCGATGCGCTTAAAGGAAACGGCCGATTTCAACCAAAAGTTGGCCGAACGGGATTTGAAAGCATCGCAAGATTTGGCACAAGCGGAATTTGACTTGTTGGACAGGAACGAAAGACAAAAGACCGTGTTCCGGCTTGAACAGGAAAAGGCCCGGCTTTTGGCCGTTCTCAAACTGAACGAAACCGCCACGAAGAAAATGACCGCCGATGAAATCGCGGCTATTAAAGCGACGATTGAGGGGATAGACAAGGAACGCGCCCGGTTGGGGTACGGCAACATCTACGAACTTTTGGGGTTCAACCTTGATTCCAAGCAACAGGATGCGCTGAACACGGCGTTGGATTCCGTAAAAGATTCTCTTGGTGGATTGATGGACGCTTGGAATTCTTTGGCCGATGCGGCGTTGAGCGCGGCCGACGCGCAAGTTGAAGCCGCGCAAAAGACTTTGGACGCCGAGATTGAAGCGCGCAACGCGGGATATGCCAACGCCGTGGAAACCGCGCAAAAGCAATTGGAACTGTCAAAGAAAAACCGCGAAAGCGCGGAAAGGGAGCAACGGCAAGCGCAACGGGCGCAATTGGCGTTGGATTCCGTGCAACAGGCTTCAAGTTTGATAACGGCGACGGCCAACATTTGGAAAGCGTTTTCGGGCGCGGGTGCGGTCGGTTTGGCGTTGGCGGCGTTGGCCACGGCCACAATGTGGGGTTCGTTCGCGGCGGCGAAAGTCAAGGCGTTCCAAGTAACGAAACCCGTGACAGAGCAATACGGCGACGGTACGGTTGAACTGTTGCAAGGCGGTAGCCACGCATCCGGCCACGACATTGATTTGGGTACGAAGCCGGACGGGACGCGACGCCGGGCCGAGGGGGGCGAATATTTCGCCGTTATCAACAAGCGGAATTCCCGCCGTTACCGCGCGATCATCCCGGACGTTATCAATTCGCTTAACAACGGCACTTTCGCCGACCGTTACCAACGCGCAAACGAAACGATGGGAGCGAACGCCGTCGCCGTGCTGAACGGCTCCAATACGGACGTTTCCGCGCTTGAACGGGACGTCGCCGCGATCCGGAAACAGGGCGACAACACCCAATACACGGACGGGAACGGAAACGTCATTTATCGTTACAAGAATTTAACCCGCAAAGTGAAATCGTAATGAACCCGATTTACAAATTCGCCATTACGGCAAACGGAACGACAAAAACGGTTTATCCCATCTACGGGGATGGACTGACAAAGGATTACGAAAAGGAATCCGGCCAAGAATTTTTTCGCGCCAAATTGTCGGGCGAACTGACATTTGAAAACGAAGACTACGATTTCATCGTTGCGCAAGCGTTTGACGAACAATTCGTGTTTGAAATTGCGATTTCATACGACGCGGGCGTAACGCTGATTCCCTATTGGCGCGGGACGTTTTGGAAGACGGATTGCAAGTTTGACGACGACGCGAAAACGGTTGTCGTCAAACCGTCCGTTTACGACCAATACAACGACGTTTTGGCGGGGTTGGACAAGCAATATAACCTTATTGATTTGGCCCCGGAAATCATCCCTGTAAATGCCGATAAACGGCCGATGATTCAAGTATACGTTCCCGGCCAATCGGTTATCGGTTGTTTTCTTGCGGGTATGTGGTGGGAACAGGAATGCACCCCCGAAAGCGACGAATTAAAACTTGCGCAAGTCGGCGACGGAAAGTTGAATTTCGCCCTTAACAAGTCCGTTTTGATGGGCGAAATATCCGGCACGTTTTCCCCGGAATTGCCCGACATATTCACGGGCGTAACGACAGGCGGGAAATTCAACCCGCAACAGTTGGGAACGCAGACTTTCACGAAAGGGGATTATGCGCTTGTCTACGACCTTACGCAAAATGCCGAAGACTACACGGTAATGTGGTCAATTTTGCAAACGTCCACGCAACAATACCTTTTCCGTTATCAAACACTTGTCCCCGACATTGGACAAGTTCCGCTTTTGCCCCAAACGCTTACACTTACGCCCGTGGCCGGTTCCGGAGCGACGGGGAACGTTTCCTTGTACTTGCACGAAATGCCCGTGTATTCTCGCTATTTGTGCGACACGACGACGATAGGCGGGGCGCAAACGTCCGAGATTGGACAAGACGACATTGTGGGCGACAACCGCAATTATCGGCGCGTAATCGGCTATTATTTCCCCGATACGATCTATTTTTCCGACAAGATAACCACGACGCCCACGCAATGGGGATTGTATCAGCCGGGAAAATACTATCAAGAGCCTTACGTCATTTGGGGGCCGGAATTGTTCCCCGTGGCGCGCAACGCTTGGGGGCGCGTTTCCGTGTGGTTCACATTTTCCGCGCTTGATTGGTTGGTTGAACAGTCCGGGCGCGAGCCGTTCACAATCAAACACGCGTACCCCCTGTTTTCCGTGCTTTCCGTACTGTTGCGAGAAATCGCGCCGGGCGTGACGCACGAAGCGACGACGGCGTATTCGCAATTCCTGTACGGGACGAATCTTGCGGGCATCGCTCAAACGTTGCTGATAACGCCGAAATCCAACATCGTAACGGCCGGGTATGACCAACCCGCGCAACAGGCCCAAATCACTTTGCGGTCGGTTTTGGATATGTTGCGCGACTGTTTCCGTTGCTATTGGTACATTGATGATCAAAACCGATTCCGCGTTGAACATATCCAATATTTCCGCAACGGCGGTTCATATTCCGGTACGCCCGTCGTTGGTATTGATTTGACAACGGAAGAGGTAACGAGAACGGGCAAGAAATGGGCATACGCGCGGAATCAATACGAATATGACAAACCGGCGATGGTTGCGCGGTATCAGTTTGGATGGATGGACAACGTTACGAAACTATTCGCCGGTTATCCAATCAATATAATTTCGCGGTACGTCAACCCGGAAAACATTGAGCAAATACAAGTCGCCCAATTCACAAGCGATTTGGACTATATCCTGTTGAATCCGAACGACGTGTCAAAGGACGGCTTCGTTTTGTTGTCGGCCGTTCAACAGGCGGGCGAATATGTGTTGCCGTATGTCAACTATAACCCGGACGGAAACGATCACTATTTGCAAAACGCATACGTGGCGTTTTGTTTCTTGCAACGGTATTACGCGTATGATATGCCAGCCCCCGACTATGAGATAGACGGGGAGCAATACACGGCAATAGGCGTAAAGAGATTGAAGACGCAAAGCATCCGTTTCCCGGCCTTTAACGACCCCGATTTGTTGCAATTGGTCAAAACTTTTATGGGCGACGGGGCCATTGAAAAAATATCCGTAAATTTGTCAAGCAGAAACGCAAACGCAACATTAAAATATGATACCGAATAACAACTTGTCAGTATTGCCGTGGTATGCGTCCATAGAGCAACAAAACGCGCGTAAATGGTGGGTTTACGGCCGCGTTTATCCGCTTTTTTGCCCGGCCGGATTCATCATACCGTTTCAAATTATCGTGCCACATATTAACGGCCCTTATGTTGCGTCAGTTCTATTATATGACGCGAACACGGGAACTATGTTGCAGAACATTACGCAACAAATGCAAGACACGGGATTGGAAATAAAAGCATTTGCAAATTTCGGTTACGACATCGTCGTTTATCCGGGAATTTTACCGGCTTTGAACGCGTTGCAAAACGGCCGATATTTTCTTATTGCGTATGTCAATGGCAAAAACTATTGGTCGGAAATTTTCACGGTCGTGAACGATATTGAACCGTACTTGAAAATTACGTGGTGGGATCGCGAAGATTTCGTAATGGACGCCGGAACGATTGTTTACACGAACCCGGCCTTTAAAAACGTCCTATACTTGCAAAGCGATTTGGCGAAACCCGAATATCAGTTTGAAGAAGAGGGCGAGAGCCGGGACGGCTATTTCTTCCCGTCCAAGCAAATTTCGGAAAAGCGGTATCGTTTTAGTTTTCTAGCGTCGGAATATCTATTGGACGTTATGCGATTCATCCGAATGGCCGACTACGCCGAAATTGAATACCACGGCCAAACATACAGTTTGGACACGTTCTTGATTACCCCCGAATGGCAGGCGCAAGGCGACGTCGCGGCGGTTGAAGCGGTGTTTGATACCGCGACAGTTGCCAAGAAAATCGGCTTGGGTTTTACGAAAGCCCTACGGGGCGACTTTAACGACGATTTCAACAACGATTACAACAACGAATAATAATGGCAAATTACGCGACCTTGAAAGCGGCGGTCGCCGACGTTATCAAGACAAACGGCGACAACGAAATAACCGGGGCGATTCTCCAACAAACCCTGTTGTCAATTATTGATTCATTGGGTGCGGGTTATCAATTCGCCGGGGTTGCCGAACCGTCCACGAATCCGGGAACGCCGGACCAACGAATTTTTTATATCACAAAGGGTTCCGGCAATTTTGCCAATTTCGGCCCCGCGACTATTCGGGAGGGGGAGGTCGCAATTTTACGCTATTCGGGGGCGTGGGAAAAAATCTCCACGAATATCGCAGATAACGAAACGATTAACAGGGCCTTGTTTGGTAATGAGGGATTTATTGCAAATGGGTATATAAACGCGAACGGCGTTTATGTTGCATATTCTTCCCCCGCTATGATGGTAACGGATTACATCCCCGTTGGCGACGGCGACGTGTTGGACTATTCGCTTTCGTGCAACGGGGCCACAATCGTCGCCTGTTACGACAAGGATAAAAATTTCTTGCCTTCCAAATCTATTTCGGATAACACGGGGACGATTCACGCCGGGACAATCACTTTTGACGGGGTTTCATTTGTCCGAATAACCAACTATTTCCCGACTGTCCCGGACCCGTTAAAAAAGTTTACAACAACCGCAATATCCAAACGGATTTCCGATATAACCAAACAATTCAACGACGTGCTACCGAATATACAAGGTATTCCAATTTCATACGATTTGGATATGCTTGGATTCATTAGACAATCCGGACAATTTGTTGAAACGGAACAGTACAGGAGTAGCGATTATATTGGCGTTATTCCGGGTATCACGGTTAAATATAGCGGAATTATTGCCGGGACTAATTGCATAATTGCGTCCTATGACGTAGATAAAACTTTTTTGCCAAATGATTCCGTTTATAAACCGGACGTAGGAACATACACGGGCGAAATAACGCTTGGTGAAAATGTCGCTTTTATTCGCCTTTGCAATTATCTTGGTTCGCTTACAACGGGGTCGTTTCAACTTGTTATGAACAAGAATGTTTGGCCCGCCATTATTGAGAACCGGAATGTGCTTGTCAAGGCCAAACAAATAGTGGACGAACGAGAGTTGTTCCGGCTTTGGGATAGCATTAAACGCCCGATTGTTTTTTCCGGTAAAACTATGGTCGCATTTGGAGATAGCATTACGGCCGGGGTTTCTTCTCCGGGGTTGGTAACAATTACCGATTCATATATTAAACTGTTCGCCGATTATGCCGGAATCGGAACATTGGATAACAGGGCGGTTTCCGGCTCCACGATTGTCCCGCGTGGCGGTGGTAATGATATTTATAACAGGATTGTAGGGTACAACGGGAACGCGTCCGTTTTTTGGATTGCGGGCGGGACGAATGATTGGAATACAGGGCAGACATTGGGCCAATTCGGGGACACGGGGACGGGAACCTTTTACGGGGCATTGGATTCAATTTGTCAATTTCTGCAAACGAACTACCCGAATGCGACGGTTATTTTCGTTACCCCTATTCCATACACCCGTCCCGCAAGCGTTTGGCCGAACCATAACGGGGAACTGAATTCGTACCGCACGGCAATTTATGACGTGGCCACATACTACGGTTATAATGTGGTGGACGGTAACAATTTGGGTATGCCACACGAATTAGGTGGATGGAACAATACGATGGTAGCAGATACCGACGGATGCCACCCGACCGCCCGCGGACACGCCCTATATGCGCGTTCTTTGACCGGAAAATTACTTTGAAAATTCAAAAAGGTATGACACAAGTACAACGAACTGTTAGAGAATTCCGCGCAATGACCAAGCGTGTGAGCATATCCACGACGATAGCGTTGTGGGTTTGCCTGTCTATGACGATCATAATGTTTTGCGTTTCGCTTGCGATCCCCCCGCGTGGCGCGATAGACCCGTCCATCTTCAAGGCGGCGGGATTTATGTTTGGTTTCGCTTCGCTCTTTGAGTTGCGCGAAGCAATACGCGAGGGGTTGGGCGTGAAACTGACGCACGGCGACACGACGATAGAGGTTCACGACCTTGACGGCGAACACGAAGACGACGAGCAATGAAACGGGAAGACATTGATGCGATAGTAATCCATTGTTCCGCGACCCGTGCGGGGATGGACGTCCGCGCCGCCGACATTGACAAATGGCACAAGGAACGGGGATTTTCCGGGATAGGCTACAATTTCGTCGTAGACTTGGACGGCCGGATTGAAAGGGGGCGTTCCCTGTTTCAAGACGGGGCGCATTGCAACACGGCCGGACTGTCGGGCAAGTCGTACAACAAGCATTCAATCGGGATATGCTACATTGGCGGTTTGGACAGGGACGGGAACCCGGCCGACACGCGCACGGTTGCGCAAAAGGTCGCTTTGGACGATCTCGTTCACCGGCTGATACAGGAATACCCGATCGTTGAGGTAATCGGGCATCGCGACGCTTCGCCGGACAAGGACGGCGACGGGGTCGTAGAGCAAAACGAATGGATAAAGCAATGCCCGTGTTTTGACGCCAGCGCCGAATTTCCCGTGTCAATCTGCACGGCCGCGCGGAAAGGCCCGAAAACGGCCAAATAAGGGACTTTCCCGCCCGGTTGGTATAACTTATCATTTTCGGAAATAAATGCCGTTAAAACGGAAATTTGAATTAAATAACTATCTTTGCAACAAACTAAACGTTTAGCATTATGACAAAAGAAGAAATTTTACAGGCCGTGCAACGGAATATTGCCGGACAGGGTTCTATGGTTGATATTTCCGGCAAACTCCCGGAAATCCTTGCTGGAATCGCCGAAAGCGCGAAATTCGCCAACAAAACGAAAATTACCGTTAAGGTTTACGCGAAAAAGTGGGACGAGAACGAAGAAATGTTTGTCAACGAATCCGGTGTTTCCGGCGTCCTTATCGTCAAGGGCTTTACCGAATCCGGCGAACTGTTGCCCGTGCAGGAAATCTCGTTTACCGTTCCCGAGGACGAGGAATTCGCGGCCGTTGAGGTGGACGCCACGATTGGCGACACAATCGGAATCGTCGGCAAGATTGCCGGAAAGGGCGCGTCTTGCCAATTCGTGCAAAAGGTTGTCGGCCCTACGACCGTAAGTCCCGAAATCTATCCGGCCGGAATCTACGAAATCGGCGACGGTGTGTTGTCCCCGACAATCGCTGGCGATGACTACAACGGATGCGCCGTTGTTACCGAGGATTTCGCCATTGCGTTGCCTCCGCACCAACGCGACGGGTGGAAAGAAAATAAAGTCCTATGGGGCGGAATGTTCCAACCTATCCCGTTCGTTCTCAAAGCCGCGACCGACACCGAAGCGATTACGGATTTCGACGGCGCGTTGAATACCGCCGCTATCCTTTCCGTCGTCAAGGATGCCGATTGCGCCGCCCGTGTCGCTACCATTATGCCCGAACCGCATTATATGCGTTTCGGCGCGTTCTTGCCGTCGGCCGGAATGCTGAAATACCTGTACGAACACAGGACCGAAATTAACGCCCTTATTGCCGACGCCAACGAAGAATACACGCCGGACGTGGAATACCAAACCATTCCGAACGATATTTACGCGTGGTCGTCCACGGATTACGCCGACGATGACAACGCCGCCGTTCGCGCGTGGTACGTCTTTTTCCTCAATGGTCTTGTTGACAACAATGTCCGTAGCAACAACAACCGCGCGTTCGCGGTTTCCGCTTTTCAAACTATGTACTAATCGCCTAACCCCCGGCCGCCCTTAAACGCGGGCGGGGAATACTTGCAAATATGTGCTACGAAAGATTGCGGGTGCGCCGGGTTAAGAAAGATAAAAGAACGATTCCATACCAACTTTATGAAAGTCTAATTTACTAAACTATGCGACAAAGAGGGCGGGGGCTTTGAAAGTCCCGGCCCTTTTTTTATCTTTGTAGCGGTTTGAGATTATTCATAGGAATTAAGGATTACACACGGCCGGGGTTCGTTGGGAAACGCGCCCCGGTTTTCTCATATCCGCGCAAAGGCCATTTCCTGGCGATTTTAGACACTTTCGGCAAAAAGTGGCACAACGTATCATCCGCGCCGAGAAAGTCGCTTAAAACGAAAAAACGCCCGAAATAACTTTTTTGCAAAAAAATCGCAAAAATTATGAAAAAACTTTTGGTAATTAAAAATAAATGCCTACCTTTGTAGCGGGTTAAGGAACTAACCCAACCGACCGGACGGGTTTCCGGTAAAGAACAACAGTTATGGCAACGCTCAAATACACCACGAAGAAAATCAACGGCAATTGGAAAATCAAGGTTTCCGGCCTGTACGATGGTAAGAAAGTAAACACGCTTGTCGGCGTTTCCGGGTTCCTTAAAATGGTCGGCGATATTGACCTTTGCAACCGTCTTTTGGACCGGGCGTTTAACGATATGACCGATTGTTGTGTGTGCAAATTACGTCGCGGATTGAAGATTTCATTTTACGTTCATTGAAAAATTACTATCTTTGCAGCGAACGGTTGTTTGCCCCAACCGATACGAAATTTAATGCCCTGTAAAGTAAATCCACGGGGGCAAAACGTGGGTTGAAATACGGGGTGTTTTTTGTATATGGAAATATGGAAAGATGCGCCCGGATTCCCCGGGTATCAAGTAAGCGACGCGGGCCGCGTGAAACGTTCGATAAACGGAAAGATTTTGCGCCCTGTTCGTTATTCAAATGGTTATTGCGTTGTCAATTTGTCCGGCCGTCGTATTGGCGTACATCGGTTGGTTGCGTTGGCGTTCGTTCCTAATCCGGACGGTTTGCCGCAAATCAACCACAAAAACGAAATCAAGACGGATAACCGGCCGGATAATTTGGAATGGTGCGATTCCAAATACAACAACAATTACGGATTGAGGACACAAAAAGCAAGCGTTTCGCTTTCAAAGCCGGTTAAACAGTTGTCCCGGGATGGTGTATTGATTCGTGTATTTTACGGCATCCACGAAGCGGGCGGGAAACCAATATTGATTATCGAAACATATACCGCGTTTTGGCCGGTCAAAGGAAAACGGCGGGCGGTTATAAATGGGAATATGCGTTATGACTGTTGAGGATATAAGGAAAGAAATTGCCCGGCGGCAATCATTCATTCGCGACGCGCTCGTTGGTCAGTCCCCGGAAGACTTGGAACGGCATTACAAGTTGATGGGAGCGCAAGACGCGTACAAGGGATTGTTGGATTTTATCAGCGAACAAGAATAAAGGCTATGCAAAAGTACAAGTTTTCCAACCCGCTTTCCGTGGTTGAGGTTTCCGTCAGTCCGTTGGACAAGCCGGAGCCGGGCAACCGTTACACGATCTACGACTGTTTGTGCCGAGGATTCGGACAAAACAACCGTTCCCCCCGAAAGACTTACCACGTAACGGCCACGACGCCGTCACAGGCGGCGCGATTCGCCATTGACTGTTACCGAAAAGATTATGGCTACAAAAAACCCGATAATTGAATATCTTGAAGCGTGGTCGTTGCTGAACGTCGGCGAAACGGAAAAGCATTTCTTGACGCAACGGCTGAAAGACGCCCGCCCCGTGGAATGCGTCCGGATGCAAGCCGTTTTCAACGACGAACAAATGGCATTTCTACGGCATTGTTACAAGGCGCAACAACGAATGTGTTACAGGAATGCGTCGGAACTGTTGCGGTTGATCGCCGAGCCGGGCGGGGCGTATTGGTTGTTCCCCGAACCCGCCTTGTACGTAGAGGGGTTCGTGTATTCCAACGGCCTGTTTCCGATTGAACACGCGTTCGTGAAGATTGGCGACCGATATATAGACCCGACTTTTGAAAGGGCGTTGAAGCGCGACCCACGGCAAGAAATGTACGTTTCTTTGATTGAGATTGCGCCCCGCGAATTGCTCAAATTAGAGGGCGAAACGGGTTACTACGGGGAAATGTATCGGTATTCATATTTGAAGCGTTTCCGGCCGGATTTGGCCGCAAGAATGAGAGATTTGAACCCGAACGGGAAATAAAAAAAACCGCACCCGTGCGGACGAATCCGGACGGGCGCGGCGGTCAAGATACCGAAAGGGCGATACGTGGTAAAAAGACACGGCAAAGATAGGGATTTTCCCCGACAAAAGGGGCGATCCCTATTTCTTTTTGCTTTGCGCGGGTTTCTCGCGGTATCCGGATGCGTACGCGGCGCGGCCTTGCGCTTCCGCTTGTGCTTTGGTCGGGTAAACCTTTCCGGATTGGCCCCAACGGTAGCCGCCGGGAACTTTTTGTACGGGCATAACTGTTGTTTTTATGGGTTTTCAGTACAAAAATACGGCATCAAATCGGGGAATTTTGCACGATGGGCGAAAAAAATGCGATTTTTTGCGAAAATTAAAGAAAAACTTTTGGAAATTAGAAAAATTGTCGTACCTTTGTAGTGGGTTAAGGAAACAACCCGACGGCCCGGGCCGGTTCCCGGAACAAAAAAACAAAGAGTTATGAAAACCAACATTCTTAAAAAAGGACTTGACGCTAATTTCAACGAAATTTCGGTTGTTGTTAAGTATGATTCTATGGGCGTCAATCAAGGAACGTTTTACGTGGACGCGGACGGCGAACACGAAATGACCGACAGGATGGCCGACGTTCTCTTTGAAGAAAATGTTTGCATTCGCTAAATAATAAACCCCGGCCCGGGGAAACCCGGGCCACAATCCTTAACAGTTATGAAATACGGCATCAAACACAATATCAGCATCCCCGGCGAAATCTATACGAAAGCCGAACTTTTCAAGGTTATTCGCGAACTGACCAACGCGGGATATTTCTTTGAAATCCGGAACGGTTTCAACGGAAACGGCCGGGCCTTTTATATGGTCAAAGTTTTATCCAACAAATCCGAATAGCGATGAAAGTTTTCCACGTTAACCGAATGGTCGTCAAGATTGACGACGAGGGCGCGAAGCCGTGCGACGAATTGGACGTTTACGTTATGTTCAGCAACGAACCGAAATATATGTGGCTATACAAAATTGTTTGGCGTCCGGGTTGGACGATGGCCGACGTCGCGCATTGCGCGTTCACTCATTACGCGATGGGCGTAACCCCGACCAAGATTGTGGAACGCGGGGTCGTGGACGAATCGGGCGCGCGGCGGTACACAATGACGCGGGAACAGTTGCAAAAGGTGTACAAACAATTTGAACAGTTCGTCGCCGACTGTACCGAAAGCGAATACCGCGAGAACAAACAGGCCATCGGCGCGATCTACGATTTAATCAAAAAGCACATACACGCGGAAGCGTCCAAGTAACAGGGAACCCGGAGCATTTTGAATGTTTCGGGTTTTTCGTATCTTTGTAACGCTTTTAAGTTTTCCCATATTGATAGGACAGGGACGGCCAACGTTGCGAAACGTCGGCCGTTCGTGGCATTTCCCCGTAAAGGCCAATTTCGGGCGATTTTAGGCCGTTTCCCGTTTAGTTGGCACAACGTATCATTTTGTCGGCGAAAGTGTCTTAAAACGAAAATTCGGGAAAATTAAGGTTTCGCCGGTGGTATGCCGGGCCGTTCTTTTGGTGTGCCTGGCGAAACCTTTGGTTTTGCTCAAAATGGCAACTCGCTAAAAAATTATAAAAAAATAGGTAAAAGTTTTGGAAATTAGAAAAAAGGTTGTACCTTTGTATCGGGTTAAGGAAATGACCCAACCGCCCCGGCGGGTTCCGGGTAAAGACAAAAACGATGAAAAGAGTTTATATTTTCGACGCGATTACGAAAAAGGACATTACCGCCTGTGTTACTTTGGCGATTGGTAAGGGCGGATTCGTCCACGTTTTTAACGCCTTTGGTGTGGATATTACCGAAAACGTAATTTTTGGTTTAGAATAAGACCCCGACCGGGCGGATTCCCGGAACTGTTATGCGATTCAAATTAACGAAACCTTTGTGGAAGATTGTGCGGGCGTTGCCCGCAATCCCCGCCGAATTCGGGAAGAACTTTTGCAACGCCTGTGTCAATGCGGGACTGTTGGAAGATAACCCCGACAATTATGGCCGTACAGTTGCCGAAGCGATGGGCGAATTGCCCGTGTCCAAAGTGGCGGCGTTCGTGTCCGGATATTTGAGATTGAAGCCGATTCCCGCCGACGTGTTCGACGCCTTTTGCAACCTTACCGTAATGGGCGACGGCGATTGCCCGGTTTGTGGCGGTAATCTCGTTTACGACGAAACCGAGGGCCACGAACTGAACGACGGCGACTATTACACCCCGAATTCGTGGGTTCCCGACCTGTATTGTTATCATTGTGCCAATTGTGGCGAAATCATTAAAACACCTACCGAATTATGATGAGGATTGAACAGGCGATCGCCCGCGCCAAAGAACAGGGCAAGAAAGTGTTGAAAAAGGACGTCGCGGCCCGGCTTTGGCCGGATTCCACGGCCGTCGCCCAACAAGTCAATATGACGTCGCTTTGCAACGGCACGACGTCGCGCATAAACCCCGATTGGGTTAACATCATTTGCGAAATGACGGGTTGTTCCGCTGACTTTCTTTTTGGAATCTCTAACGACTAAACGATATGGAAAAAGCGAATCTTTTTTGGGCGATCATTTGGACCGTTATGTTCGTGTTAAGCGTGGTCGCAATCTTTTGGAATCCGTCCCACCTTTTCACGATGGCGGTTTCCGCTTTGTTCGCGGGAATGTTTTGGTATGACTACCGCAAGACGAAAGGACTTTAACCAATAAAAGGCGATACGATGAAAGAGAACGAAACGATCTCGGCGTTGGCCGAACTGACCGCCCTGGACGAAAAGCGGGAAATCTTTCCCGGAATGACCGTTGAAGAAATCCGGTCTTTGTACTTTGACAGGAACGCGCTACGCGAACCCCCGTACCGCGTCTACCAACTGAACGGCGACGGGCATCGCTACTATTACCGATTCAACGAAGCGGGCGAACCGGAATTTTACCCGTCCGTCACGACGTTGCTTAAACAAGTGATGCCAACGCCCCCGGCCCTGTTGGATTGGATGATTGCCAACGGCAAGGACGGAGCGACGGAAAAACGCGACCTTGCGGCGGCATACGGAACGTTTATGCATATTCAGTTTGAAACGCTGATAATCAACCGGCGTTACGACTTTGACAACGTCTCGGCCGTCCTGCTTTCCTATATGGAACGCGAGAACTTGCCCGAAAAGGTGTTCGCGGAATGGCTCCCGAAAATCCGAAAGGACGTGTTGGCGTTCGCACAGTTCGCGAGGGATTACGCCGTCGTCCCGCTTGCCGTGGAAATCGGCCTTGTCCATCCGAAATTCAAGTACGCCGGATGCGTGGACTTGCCTTGCATTATGACCGACCCGAAGACGGGAAAAAGGTACACGGCGATTGTAGATTTCAAGAGTGGCCGGAAAGGCTTCTACGAAGAACACGAATTGCAATTGCATTTGTACCGCGAAATGTGGAACGAGAACTACCCGGACGCGCCGGTTGAAAGGGTGTTCAATTTCTCGCCGAAAGATTGGCGCACGAAACCCACGTACAATTTGAAAGACCAAACGGAAAGCGTGAACGCGAAGAAATTGCCGTACCTTTTGGCGTTGGCCGCGATTGAGGACGAAAAGCGCGACAACACGTTTACGATTGTCCGGGGCGTCCTTGACTTGGACAACGGCAAGATCGCCGACAACGTCTTGTCCCTGTCGCTTGCCGAACTGATTAAGACGAAAGCGACGGAAAAGGACGCGCCCGAACAGGCGGCGAAAGCCCCGGAAACGACGGATGAACCGGAACCGCCCGCAAAGGGCCGTAAACGGGCCGTAAAACGCACGAAAGACGCCGAACCGGTAAATACCCCGTCCGAACCCCAAAAGGCCGTTAAAACGGAAATTGACGAAAAATTACCGTGGGAACAGGAACAGGCCCCGGCGGTTGCACCCGCACCCGCACCCGCGCCCGCGCCCGATCCGGAACCGGAAAAGCAAAACTTACTGTTTGACGAAATAGAAATTTAGACTATGGGCGGAAGAATATACAGGCCGGAACAGGCCAACGGAATTTTGGAATTACCCGAAATCGGCCGGTTGCATATCGGCAAGAAACAGGCCGGGCAAAACGGACGCGAATACCCCGTCAGCGTTGACTATTTCATCCCGTCCGGAAAGTACGCGGGAATGTTCACGAACGCGATGGGCGACAAACCCCAAACGATACAAGTAATATTCCCCGACGACGCCCCGGAAAAGGTATGCAACGAACGGTACACTTACCGCGACGATCGGGGCGCGTTGGTCGCAAGGGGGGACGGGCAAGTGTTTGAGATTTGGAACGGCAAGGAATACGCGAAATATTCCATTACGGAATACCCGGATATTTGGGACCAAATCATAAAGAACAATCCCACGAAACGTGGCGCGGACAATTGGGACGTTGAACTGACAATGCGTTTTATTATCCCGGCGATTCGCGGGGTTGTGGGCGTGTGGTCGCTTACTACAAAGGGGGCCGCGTCAAGTGTCAAAAACTTGCGGGATTCGTTTGATTCAGTACAGGCAATGCGCGGAACCGTAACGACGTCCGTTTTTGATTTGTCGGTACATTTCCATAAGTCAAACAAGCCGGGTTCTAACTCTCGTTATCCCGTGTTGGATTTGGTTTGCAATGATTCCCGCGTCGCTGAAATCCGGGAAATGTTGAAAGCCGAAAATTCCACGAAAAATTTGCTTTTACCGGGATAATGTGTACCTTTGTATCCGAACGGTTGCTTGCACCAACCGAATAGAAATTTAATGCCCCGAAAAGTAAATGCCGTGGTGCAAGAACGGCGTTGAAATTTGGGGCGTTTTTTGTTTTATGAATTATCGCAAGTTATACGAAAAATACTTTGGCATAAAGATACCGCCGGAATTTGATATACACCACATTGATTTCAACCACGAAAACAATAATATTGAAAACCTTATATTGTTGCCAAAATCGTTGCATCAAAGGATTCATAAAAGTTTTTTGTTTAATGGAGGAACCAATACACAAGACTTATTCAAATATGGTTGTTGTGCGAATCAACTATGGGATTCAATCTTATCGCAATCTCTGATGGAAGCGGCACAAATCTATAAAGACCTTCAATTTTGGGCGGCTTGCCGTGAAATGGAAATGTTGCAGGCAACAGGACAAGGAGGGCCAATGTTTTTTTCGTATAATGATTTTCGGAAATGACCTATCAATTTGATACGGATATTGCGGCCCTGTACGGGGTTGACGAATCCATTATGATCGCCAATTTACAATTTTGGATAAACAAGAACGAAGCGAACGGGAAGCATTTCCACGACGGTCGTTTTTGGACATACAACAGTATTGAAGCATTTACCAAGTTGTTTCCGTTTTGGACGGCCCGTCAAGTCCGGCGCGTTCTCAAATCTTTGGAAGAAAAAGGCGTTATTGTAACGGGCAATTATAACACGTTCGCTTGGGATAGAACGACGTGGTACGCTTTCGGCGATTCGTTCTTACAAAAATGGCAAAAGCATTTTACCGAACCGTCAAGTGGTAGCGACCGAACGGGAAAATGTAATATTGATATGGAATCATATATTAAACCAAATGATAACCCAAATATACCCGCCGATGGCGGTTTGTTTCCGACCGAATCCGGATTTGTTCCCGTGACAGTAACGCGACCCCGTCGCACGTCCGAAACGGCTTGTTTGTTTGAGAATTCCCGCTTTGCCGATTACAACGCATTCGCGGCCGAATTCACGGCCCCGGAATTCGCGGGCGTTGATATTCTCTATTATTACCACGCCGTGGCCGATTGGTCGGCGCAAAAGGGGAAAAAGATGAAAGATTGGATCGCCACGACGCGCAATTTCATTCGCGGCGACATTGAGAAAGGAAAATTGCACAGGACGGCCGAAGCCGGTTCCCAACTGTCCCCCGACGCGGTTGAATATCTCAAACAAATGAGCGATGGACTATAACGGAACGACGGCCGTTGCGACGGCCAAGAAATCGTTGGTAGAGATACGCCGCCAAATGGTCGGCGATCCCGCCGTTATGGGCGCGCTTGACCCCGTGGAACGGGCCGTGTTTCTCGCGTCGTCGGCGACTACCGTTGCCGAATACGACCCGAAACAACTGACGGCCGAACTGTCCGTCGCGTTGAAATGGATTTGCAAGGACGTGGGATTTCGCGCGACCGATGAAAGCGAACGCCAATACCTTGTCATTCGGACGACTGAAATACTGAAACGGTATTACCCGACGATCACGCTGAAAGATTTCCGAATGGCCTTTGAAATGAGCATCACGGGACAACTTGACGACTACTTGCCGAAAACGCGCGACGGCCGGGCCGACCGTGGGCATTACCAACAGTTCAACGCCGAATACATTTGCAAGATTTTGGACGCATACAAGGCCCGCCGGGGTGCGGTGTTGAAAAAAGCGTTTGAAGCCGTTGAAACGCCGGAATTAAAGCCGGGGAACGTTGACAAATCGGCATACAGGAAAGAAGCGATTAACGACCTTTACGAAGCGTTTGACCAATACAAGGCTACCGGAATGTTGAGCGCGTCGTCCGTGGCCGAATTGGTGTTCTATAACATCCTTGCGGAATACGGTTTGGCCGTTCCTGTTACCGTGACGGTTGAAGACCAAAAACAAGTATGGCAAAGGACGGTCAACGACTACGCGCGACGCGAGAGGACGGGCGACGTGAACCGCCTTAAAGCGAACGGAATTAACGATCCCGAATTGGAACACGGCGCGTTCCTGTTGGCGCGACACAAGGCCATAAAGGCCGTTTTCCGTGGACTTATTGAACAAGGTAAGACAATACAAGAGTTTATAAAGTAATGGAAAACAAGATTAAGATAAATTGCGTTATCGGGGTTGACCCCGGCGCGGCGGGCGGTTTGGCGGTGTTCATTCCCGGCCAAAACGTCCGCGTCGTCAAGATGCCGAAAGACTTGACCGAATTGCGCGATTTCTTCGCGTATTATTCCGAGAACTACCGCCCGATCGTGTTTCTTGAAAAACTGTCAGTACGGCCCGACGACGTGGCGACGGACGGGGGAAAGGCGAATATGGGCAAGTTGTACCGGATTCAAAAGTTGATGGCCAATTACGAACACTTGAAAGCGATCATTGACGCGACGGGAATCCCTTACGTTCTCACGCATCCTCTTTCGTGGCAAACAAAGTTGCGCTTGCGCGTTCGCGGTCAGCACGAAGAAAAGGCCGACAGGAAACGCCGATACCAAGAACACGCCGGGCAACTGTACCCGGAAATCAAGGTTACGTTGTGGAATGCCGACGCCCTGTTGATAATGCATTTCGGGCGTTGGGCGTTGGTCAACGAACCGAATTGGGTAAAGTCAAACTTGCCGAAACCCGCTTACGAAAAACTGTTTTGATATGCGAACAAGCGAATACACGGCTTTATACGGGTTGCGTAACCCTGTAACTGAAAAACTGATACTTTATTATTGGGCGTCGTCCCAAAAGCACAAAGCGTTGTTTTCAACACGGGCCAAAGCGGAAGAAGCCGCCATTAACGTCGCCCGCGATATTAACGGCCCCGTTGAAATCGTAGAATACAAATAAATATGCCGACGAAGATTTTTACGACAATTACAACGCCGTGTCCGTTTGGCAAGAAAACCGACATTGATTCCCCGGCTTGCCGATCGTGCGAACACTTTTACCGGACCGGAACGGGAACGTTCTTTTGGTGCAACGCCGGGCCGTCCGAACCCGTCCCGAATATGGTACAGGAAATTTTGCACCCGAAACCAAAGCGCGGACGGCCCCGGAAACCGGTCATTCCCGGGAAGCCCACAAAAAAGGCCGTAAAACGAACGAAATCTAAAAAACGATAAATTACTTATGGAAACGCCGAAATGCCCGCAAATCCAAAATTTGGCAAAAATAACGCCCGAACAGGCGGCGGAATACGTGCGGTTCGTCGCACACGTCCGCCACACGCAACGCCGATTCTTCACGTTCCACAAACCCGAATTGTTGGAAGAATCCCGGCGGTTGGAAAAAGAGTTGGACGCCCTTAACGCGTATTTGTTGGACCCAACCCCGAAATTGTTTTGATATGGCAAAGAAATTCAAAAGACGCGACGGATTCCGTGGAACAAAGGATTATTTAGTCGCGGGTTCATATCCGTTTACCGTAAACCCGACCGAAAAGGATTCCCAAAAGCGGGCAATCCAAAAACGTCCATTACCCAAAAAGAAATGACTGAAAAATTTATAAAACGCCATTGCGAAAATTGTGAATTTCATATTCGGCATTATTCGGGTTTTGGTGGCGGTCCAAGAATTCCGGATATGTGCGGGGAAATAGATGACGGCGGTGGCCGTTCATTTGGCGAATTGGAAACGATGACGATTGAACAATGTAGAAAAGGATATAAGAAATGAAAGTTGCCGCATATATTGCCCGTGATCCGTCCGGGGTTTGCCGTGTAATGGTCAAGCGGTCCAAACACAAACATTGGTTCGAATTGGGCCGACACAGGGAAACCGACGTGTCCTTTGAACGCGCTTTGGCGGTCGGCTCCGTCGCTTGGAAACCGGGGATTGTTGACCGCACCCAACTTTTTTTGCAAAAAATATGAAAAAAGTTTTGGAAATATAAAAATTATCCTTACCTTTGCATCGGGTTAAGGAAATAACCCGACGCCCCGGGGCGATTCCCGGTTAAAGACAAAGACAATGAAAACGAACAATTACAAGAATTTGGCCCTTTTTACTTTCGGTTCCGCTTCTGCACAAGAGAACTTTAATAGCAAGGATTGCAAGGTCGTCAAGGTCTTGTCCGCTTGCGAAAGTGTCATTGATATTGTCAACGTAGTTCGTTTTCAAAAAAACCGCAAATATGTAAACGCGCAAATTCGTTTCATTACCGAAGAACAGGCAAGGTTTTATCTTGCCGATTAAATAAAATTGCGCCGTGGTGTAACGGTAACACTTTGGGTTTTGGTCCCAACATTCCCCGTTCGAATCGGGGCGGCGCAACAAAGGTTTTACCTTTTGAACAGTCCCGGGCAAGTAAGGCCGCGACGGCACGAAAGCCCAACAAACCCCCGTGGCGTAATGGTAGCCGCGCGACACTCAAAATGTCGTCCCGTAAGGGGTCTCGGTTCAAGTCCGGGCGGGGGTACGAATCGGAACGGCGTTCTTGCTTGGATGCAACGACATTGTAAGAACGTGTCAACCGGGGATTTGCAACGCGCTTGCAAACGAACGGACAATTGGCCCGGAAACCCGATGCCGGAACGCCGCCGATTTTTTACATACGGACCGGGCCGATTCCCGGGAACTTAAAACGATGTGTTATGAAAATTTTTGAAGTACACGCAACAACAGGAACAACGGCGTTCCACATCAAAACCCGCGCAATGGTTGAGGAAAAGGCCGTGGCGTCCATCATCGAAAAGGCCATTGCCGAATATGGCCAAAAGATTATCAACGGCCCGGATTACTTGCGGGAATACAACTTGCGCGTTGTCGTTACCGAAAGCATTTCCGACGGCAACGGCGTTTTCAATATATGGACGACGACGTACCGGGATTATAAGTTTGAGAACGGTGGCGTTGTTTTCATCGGTGCAAAAACATTATAACCGGGGCCGGTTGGCCCCATAAAACAGGCGATACGATGTACATTAAAAGATTGGAACTTTTGAATTTCCAAGTTATCGAACAGTTTTCCGCCGACTTTGACGGAACGGTTTATTTCGTGACCGGTGACAACGAATTGGGCAAGTCCACGTTGTTGAAAGCGATTGGGGCATTACTGACAGGGCAACGCGACGACGTGTTGCGCAACGGCGCGTCAAAGGGTTTCGCCAAAATGGTCGTCGGCGACGATGGCGAGGAATACGACGTGCAACTGTCGTTCACGGAAGCGAACCCGCGCGGGACGCTGACCATCAAGCAAAAGACGACGGGAATGTCCACGAACAACGTTTCAATGCTTCAACGCATTTTCGGCTATCAAGATTTTGACGCCGTGGAATTCTCGCGTTGGTCGGAAACCGCCGAGGGACGGCGCAAGCAAATTGCCGTCGTCAAATCCCTTTTGCCCGAAGCCGTGCGCGAACGGATAGAAACGATTGACAAGACCGTCGCCGAACTGAAAGCCGAGAGGACGGGCGTAAACCGCGACGTCAAGACGTTTGCCGGATTCGTTGACACGTTGGCAAGACAGTTGCCCGCCGACGTCAGCAAATACGCGTCCCCGATTGACGTTACCGTGCTGATGGAAAAGCAACAAACCAACGCGCAACTGATTGAAAAGGCGAAGACGGTGCGCGCCGCCGTCGCGCAACGTACGGAACAGTTGGCCGCGATCCCGGGCCGTATTGAAGCGGAAAAGACAAAGGCCGACGAAACCCGCAAGGTTTACGCCGACAGGGTCGCCGCCGCGAAAGCCGCGTATGAAAAGGCCGTGGCCGAACAAAAGGAAGCGGAAGCAAAGATTACCGCAGTTTACGCCGCCAACGTCGCGGCCATTGAACAGGAAAGAAACGCTTTTGCGGAACGCAAGGCGAACGGGGAACAATGGTTGGCCAAATACGAAGCGAACAACCCGGAAAACACCAACGTCCCCGAACTGTTGGAACAGGCCGAGAAGCACAACAAAATGTATCACGTCGTTTGTCAGTACAACGAGAAGAAACAACAGTACGACGGCATCAAGGCAAAGGCCGACAAGATGGACGCGGAAATCGCACAGTTGGGCGACGAGCGCGCAACGCTCATTGCCAACGCGGAATTGCCGATTGATGGCCTTTCATTCACGGACGATGGCTTGGAACTGAACGGCATCCCGTTCGTTCCTGGCAAGGTTTCGGATTCGCAAATCCTTATGATTGCCGCGAAACTTGTTATCGCTTCAAACCCTAACACGCGAATTTTCCGGATTGCCCGTGGCGAATCGTTGGGTTCCAAACGTATGAAAGAAATCATTGATATAGCCACGAAAAACGGCTATCAAGGTTTTATTGAGAACGTGGTAAGGGGACAGGAAGAATTGCGGGTTGAAGAATACACCGAGGGTTAAACAGTCAACGCCGGGGCGGTTCTCACGCCGTCCCGGCCTGTATGCGTTATGATAGACAAATCAACATTGACCAAGATTCAGTCTTGCAAGGCCCTACAAGGGAAAAGCGTTGAAGACATAATCGGTTCCGATCGCTTCGTGGCCAATCTTTCGGCCTACGTTACCGAGCAACGCGAAGCGCGGAAAGCGGCCGTCGCGTCGTACAATGCTATGAGGAAAGCCGGGGCGAAAGGCTACAAGTTGCCCGCCCATCCAATTGACAAGACGTTGAAACTGTCCGTTGAGGATTTCGCCGTGGAATTCGCGGCCGTAGTCACGGGCGCGTCCGAATGTCCGGCATCCGAACGGAAATACATTGAACAGTTGGGGCAACAGGCGTACAATTTGACAATTGCGCAAATCGTGTGCGAAGAATTCCCCGAACTTGAACCGGCGTTAATGCCAAAGGCCGACAATTGATTATGGATTGGGATACATTGAAAGCGGTAACCGCAAAAGATATTTTGTGTGCATATCTAACTACCCCGGAAAATCAAAATTTTCCTTATGGATATTTCGTTGATGTCGCCATAAAAGAATCGGAAATTTTAATTGAGAGATTGAAGAATGGACAAGATTAGCGAATCCGGCGTTATTACTGACAACGGACAATTGCGGTTGCCGATGGACCGGTTAAACGCGTTTTTCGCTGCCAATAAGGGCAAACGGGTTGTTGTCCGGTTCGAAGCCGCCGAACCCGGTTCAACGGAATTGCAAACGGCGTATTATTACAATTACATTGTTCCGACTGTTTCAGCCGCATTATATGAACAGGGAACCCGGATGCGTGAACGCGCCGTGGACAAATGGTTGGTTGAACAATACCCGGGCGAAAAGGACGAACGGATTTTGGGATTTGGAACGGATGTAACGGAAGCCCGCCAAATGGACAAACGCCAAATGTTTGATTACTTGGATTGGTTGAAACAGTTTGCCGCCGAAAACCTGTACGTTTACATTGAGGACCCGCGAACACTTTAACAAAAACTGATATGCGAAAGATTAACGAAAGCGATTACGTTTCGTTCACAATTACCGGAACCGGTTGGTCGTTCACGGTCTATACGTGGGAAAAGTCCAAAGCGGAATGGGCCGGAATGAAATTCGGAACGCTGACAGGAAACAAGGCCGACGGAAGCGCGGTAATCATTGATTCCAAATAAACCAAAAGGCGATACAACTATGACAATCCAAGACGTATTATTTTTTGACACGGAAACGACAGGAATCCCGGCGCGTGACGCAAAATGGGACGTTGACTTTATGGAATACCCCCATATCGTGCAAATCGCGTGGATATTCGGCGAAACGGCCGAATCGCACCTTATCCGGCCGGACGGTTGGGAAATTCCCGAAGAAGCCGTCGCCGTTCACGGCATCACGACGGAATACGCAATTGAACACGGCGAACCGTTCGTGGCGGTCATTGATCGCTTTATTTCGTTCGCTATCGCCGCGCCGTTGCTTTGCGGCCACAACATCCACTTTGATACGGGCATCGTGAAAGCGAACATCTTGCGCGAATTGGGGCAAGAGTATTTCCAAGCGAACGACGTGGAAACGGCCTTGTACAAGGGAAAGCGAATTGACACGATGCGCCCGGCGATGAAATGGGTTGACGCGCGGAACAGTTTCGGACGGCTCAAATTCCCGAATCTTGGGGAACTGTACGACCGTTGTTTCCCCGGCGAAACATTCCCGGCGCACGATGCGTTGGAAGATACGAAAGCGGTTGCCCGTTGTTTGCCTGTTATCCTTGAATTGGGATTGGTCGAACTGAAAGTAAAGGAATACCCGGAAGAACAACCGAACAACCCGGTTTCCGCTTTTGCTAAATTGGCCGTTTCTGCAAGCGAAGCCGCCAAAATTGTGGCTGATGCGGCAAAGAAATTTGGGGCGGCCACATATACGCCCGAAAACGCCCCTATTTTGCACGCAAACGAAAAAGATGATAAATTACCCGTCCAACAGGAAAAAGCCCCGGAAAACGAAAATTCGGCAAAAATAACGGCGGTTAACGAACTGTTGGAACAAAACGACTTTTAACGATGAAAAAAGAAATTGAAGAAATGCAACGCGCGTTGGTAGCGTTGGCGAATCAGTTTTACGAAGAATCCGGCGCGAAAATGCTGACCGTTGAAATTCGTATCAGTCCGTGGGACGTTACAAACAAGATCGGGTTGGAATATAACGACGGTTATTCCAAAGACGCCGAAAGACAAAGACCCGTCCCGGGGTGTGGTGCGTGTAAAGGCGATTAAAACTTTGTGTTATGCCCAAAACGATTGAATTCCACAATACGCCCGGACTTACCCGGGAATACGTCAACAATTGGTTAACCCATTCCAAAAAGGAAAAGAACGCCAATCCCGCGTCCATTGCGGTTTTGGAAGATATCCTTAAATTGATTGACGTCGCATTGACAGTATTACAACCCGGCCCCGCCGGAAAACAATCTTAAAAACCAAGCGATATGGAAAAGACATTGCAAACCATTCCCACGGAAAAGGATTTCAACCTTTCCAAAGTTAAACTTTTGCCGAAAGGCGGTCTTTGCGCCGAATACCAAGTGACCGTCATCGTGGACGGCGAAAATTCGTTGATTGACCGCAACGAAACCTGTACCCGCGACGTCCACCCGGATTTGTTGGGCCTGTTTGACGATCTGCGCAACATCGTCGGCCGCGTGTTCAACATCACGTCGTTCTTGTCCCTGTTGGAAAGCGACGATTTCAAACTGACCGAATCCAAAAAGGCGTTGGCCCGCTCATTCGCCGACGAACTGTTGCAAAAAATTGAGGTGCGCGGCGTCGCTTGGTCGGGAACCGGCGACAACGCGGGCGTCGTCATTACGTCCGTGTACGAAACGCCGAACGGCCTTAAAACGTGCATCAACACCCCCCGGATGAAGATGGCGACCATTTCTTTCGGCTTTGAGGAAGAGTTAGAACAAATCGTTGAGCAAATCAAGAACGAGGTCTACGCGTATTTGTTCAAGGGGAAACAGGCGCAAATGTCGCTATTCGGACAATCCGCACAGGACGATCCCGAAAACGACCCCATTGACGGGGGCGACGATATGCCCGCCATTTAGGTATGGAACCCGTTTTCTTGGAAACGCGCGAACAGTACGACTATTGCCGTTCACGGGGTTACGAACCTTTGATTGACGGCCGTTTCCGTATGGATATCCGTTTGCGCGTTTCCATACAACGGGAACTGTTTGGCACAGGACACACCCCGGCCGAAAACGAGAGGTTTTACAAATGGTGTTGGGAACACTACCCGCACATTTGCGAGGAATGTATGCGCCCGTTGCGTCAATATTCGGCAACCTATGTGTCGCACATTATGACGCGCGGGGCGCATCCGGAAGCCGCCCACGATTGTCGGAACGTTAACATTCTATGTTTTTTCCACCATTCAGTTTGGGAAAACGGCGACCGGAAAAATATGAGGATTTACCGGGCGAACGTGCTGACCGCCGAACAGTTGAAACAGGAATATTTGACGCTGAAATGAAAGACTATTCCGAGATCGTGCGCCGTTCCATCCGCAAGGATTTCGCAAAAGCGAACTACAAACGAAACGTCCGCGCTCCGAAGACCCCGCACCAAAAGAACACGAAACGGGTTTTGGAACTTAACGAATTCAGCGCATACGCGGGTTTCCGGCGGTTCATCGTCGGCAAGTTGGTACGGATCGTTGACCGGGCGTTGAACGGGTGTTGGGTGGAATTCGTCCGGGATGCGGACCGGGACGCGTTGAACGCGGCGGCCGGTTGGTCAAAGGACAAACGGCGGTTCCTGTTGGATGGCGTCAAATTCGATGATTGAAAATTATTGTTAAATTTGAAAAACGCTTTACAAAATGAACTTTGTTGTATTGAAAGGAAATGTTGGGCAAGACCCCAAGATTACCAATTTCCAAGATGGCGGAAAGGTCGCACAATTCACGTTGGCCACGACCGAACGCGGGTATGAAACCAGGGATGGACGCAAGATTGAACCGCAAACAACTTGGCACAATATCGTTGTCAAGCGAACCGGCCTTGCGACCGTGTGCGAACAGTACGTGAAAAAGGGAACCCCGCTTTTGATTGAGGGCAAAATACAAACCCGGCAATACCAAGACAACGCCGGACAAACCCGGTACGTTACCGAAATCGTCGCGGACGAAATGGAATTGTTGGGCGGTCAAAAGCGCGAACAGGCCCCCGCACCACAACCGGAATACAGGCCCGCGAACGGCGATTACAAGCCGATGGACAACGACAACGACTTGCCAATGTAAGACTATGCAAATAGACCGAAAAGAATACGATCCGGAACGGCACGACTTGTTCCACGCCTTGACGGTAAAACAACCATACGC
>Ga0247611_10003034_pt1 | contig 25704 bp, 22 predicted proteins | sample 177DNAGHGhighgp2_FD_192422 | JGI IMG/M metagenome (GOLD analysis project Ga0247611, IMG submission 192422) | Sheep rumen microbial communities from Palmerston North, Manawatu-Wanganui, New Zealand - 1770 DNA GHGhigh gp2 | ecosystem: Host-associated > Mammals > Digestive system > Stomach > Rumen... | reverse complement strand
CCTGATCAACCTCTACACTTCACTGCCCAGCATCGGCCACGACGGTATGATGGGTAACATTATTACCGATCAGGAGATTGCCGACCGTTGGGAGATGACCAACTTAGGCAGCTATAGCTGGGTGTTTGGTCCGAGGTATGACATGATTCCTATACTGCGAGATATCCTTGTTAAGGCCGATGCTGTCATCAACGGCACAAGCGACCATATTGCCGACCTGCGCTTTGGCCACGATACCTGTATAGGACCGCTGACGGTGCTGATGGGTATCAACGGTGCCGATACCGATCCGGAGGATCCTAACGAGGTGAAGAACATCTACCAGAATTGGCAGACTTGTAAGGCCTCAAACATCCAATTGGTGTTCTATCGTGGTGAGAAGGGTGCCGACGACGTGTTGGTGAAGATGCTCTTCAATGGTCTGGAGGCCAAACTGCCAGTACCGACGGATTGCTATCCTTATTATAAATGGTCGGACTTCAAACAGTTCTATCAGAATCGTTGTGATGAGATCAAGTAATAAATCATAAAAAGTCCCGCCAATTGGCGGGACTTTTTGTTTTGAGGAATGACTGATTATTTGAGAGTCAGTACGATGATTGACTTGGCGGGCACCTTGACGGTAAGCACACCTTTCTTCAGTGTAGCGTCTTTGTATGCCTTAGGAGACACAACGTCGGGATGCTGGAAGTCATTGTAGTCGGCCACGTTCTTCGAGGTGAGGATGCGGCCTGACACCTGCTTGGCATTGAAACCGGCGAAGTTGAAGTCGATGGTCTGATCCTTGTCGAGAGCAACATTGGTGATAGCCAGGACGATGCTGCCATCCTGAGTCTTTGCTGCAGAGGCAGAGAGCATCGGGCAGGGACGATAGCCTTCGTCCTTGGCTTCCTTCTTCTCTTTGTAATAGCCCTTGCTAACGGCCATTACTTCGCTCTCGAGATCTACGGGCAGATAGGTTGCCTCCTGGAACGGAGTGTACATCTCGAACACATGATAGGTCGGGGTGAGCACCATGTGGCCCGTGCCTTCCTGATCGGTGAGGATCATGGACTGGAGCACGTTGACAATCTGTGCGATGTTGGCCATCTTCACACGGTCAGTGTATTTGTGGAACACGTTGAGGCTGAGTGAGGCTACGAAAGCATCGCGGAGCGCGTTCTGCTGATAGAGGTGTCCGGGAATGGTTCCGGGCTCCTCGTCCCACCAGGTTCCCCATTCATCAACGAGCAGACCAATCTTGTTCTGAGGATCTTTCTCGTCCATGATGGCCTTATGCTTCTTGATCACCTCCTCAATCTCCAGGCACTTGCCCAAAGCCCAGTAGTACTGGTCGTTGTCGAACTGTGTGGCAGAGCCCTTAGGTCCGTTCCAACCGGAGCAGGTGTAGTAGTGGAGTGAGATACCCTGCATCTGGCGTCCGATGTTCTCCATCAGCACCTTGGTCCAGTTGTAATCATAGTCAGAGGCACCGGAGGCAATACGATAGAGGCGGTTCTTGCCCTGATCACGAAGGTAGGTGTTGAACTTGCGGTACTCGTTGGAGTAGTATTCGGGAGTCATGTTTCCACCACATCCCCAAGCCTCGTTACCAATGCCGAAGTACTTCACGTGCCAGGCCTTGTCACGGCCATTGGCACGACGCAGACGGGCCATAGGGGTATCGCCGTCGCTGGTCATATACTCCACCCACTGGGCCATCTCCTTCACCGTACCAGAACCAACGTTTCCACTGATGTAAGGCTCGCAGCCCAGCATCTCACAGAGATTCAGGAACTCGTGGGTACCGAAAGAGTTATCCTCGATGGTGCCGCCCCAGTTATTATTACGAAGAGAGGGACGCTGATCCTTAGGACCGATACCGTCCATCCAGTGATAGTCGTCGGCAAAGCAGCCACCAGGCCAGCGGAGCACGGGTACCTTCAAGGCCTTGAGGGCCTCGAAGACATCCTTGCGGTAACCGTTGATATTAGGAATCTGGGAATTCTCGCCCACCCAAAGACCACCGTAGATACAGCTGCCGAGGTGCTCAGAGAACTGTCCGTAAATCTCTTTGTTGATCTTGGCTCCAGCCTGATCGGCATGAACTGTTGCCTTCACATTGTCTGCGGCTGATGCCGATGCAGCAAAGGCCAATGCGATAGTTGTGGAAAGAATTACTTTTTTCATGTCTTAGTCTGTTTGTGTTACTTATTGTCTACAGCAGCCTGCTCGACGGGGAGGCAGCGCTTGTAGTTCTCGATATACTTCTCGAAGCCTGCCACGTCTTCAGCGGTAGGAGCGATGGAGATGCCCGTGTTGCCAGCAAAGACCACATCCTCAAGATAGTCGGCCAAGTTCTTACCATTATTATTAATAAGGTATCCGGCCAGAAGGGCGATACCCCAAGCGCCACCTTCACCAGCGGTCTCCATGACAGAGATAGGTGAGTTAAGGGCAGCAGCCAGCATGCGCTGACCAACACCGGGGGTCTTGAAGTAACCACCGTGGCCGGTGATGCGGTCAACGCTGATCTTCTCCTCTTTGAACAGGATATCGTTACCGATCTTCAGCACGCCGATAGCACCATAGAGGTGGGCACGCATGAAGTTGGCGAGGTTGAACTTGTCGTTGGCAGAGCGAATGAACATCGGACGACCCTCGGCAAGACCGGTCACAGGCTCACCCGACACGTAATTGTAGGCCATCAGTCCACCGCAGTCAGTGTCGCCTTCGAGGGCTTTGTTGAAGAGCTTGCCATAGAGTTCGTTCATATCAACCTTGATACCCAACAACTGCTGATACTCCTTGAACAGACCTACCCAGGCGTTGATGTCGCTGGTGCAGTTGTTGCAGTGAACCATCGCTACCAGTGAGCCGTCGGGTGTGGTCACCATGTCGATCATCTCGTAAGGCTTCGACAGCGGCTTCTCGAGCACAATCATTGAGAATGAAGATGTGCCGGCGCTGACGTTACCTGTGCGCTGCTTGACAGCGTTGGTTGCCACCATGCCGGTACCTGCGTCGCCCTCAGGAGGACATACGGGAATGCCTGCCTTCAGGTGACCGCTGACATCGAGCTTCTTGGCACCCTCAGGTGTCAGGAAACCTGCATTCTCACCTGCGTTCAGAGACTTAGGCAGAATGTCGAGCAACTTCCATGAGAATCCCTTCGGAGCGATGAGCTCGTCGAACTTCTTGACCATCGTTGCGTCGTAGGTCTTGGTAGCAGGGTCAACAGGAATCATACCTGATGCATCGCCTACACCTAATACGAACTGACCAGTTACCTGCCAGTGGACATAGCCTGCCAGTGTGGTGAGATACTTGATATCGCTGACGTGCTCCTCGTTGTCGAGGATAGCCTCGTAGAGGTGAGAGATACTCCAGCGCAGGGGGATATTGTAGTTGAAGAGCTTAGAAAGCTCGGCTGCTGCCTTGCCTGTGTTGGTGTTACGCCAGGTGCGGAAAGGCACGAGGATCTCCTGCTTCTCGTTGAAGGCCATATAGCCATGCATCATAGCACTGAAGCCGATGGCGGCGAGGGCTTCGATCTCGCAGTCGTACTGCTTTTGTACATCCTTGCGCAGTTCGGCATAGCAGTCCTGAAGTCCGTACCAGATAGCCTCGGTAGAGTAGGTCCATAGACCATCTACCAACTGATTTTCCCACTCGTGTGAGCCCTGTGCAATGGGCTTATTGTCCTCGTCGATGAGGACAGCCTTGATGCGGGTAGAGCCAAACTCGATACCGAGAATGGCCTTACCTGCTTCTATAGTTTGCTTAGCATTCATAATTATCAATTATTTAAGTGCTTTGTTCAACATGAAGTAAACCTCGTTGTTACGGAGGGTCTGCTTGAAGTCGGCGATGTTGGTCTGCTTGTTAATCTTCACATACTCGATACCCAGCATCTCAGCAAAGTCCTCCCAGTATTCCTCATTGATGTCGTAAGAGAAAGCGCTATGGTGAGTACCGCCAGCCAGGATCCAGGCTGCAGCGCCAATCTCGAAGGTTGGCTGTGGAATCCACAGGGCAGAAGCAACAGGAAGATTTGGCATGGGCTTCGGCTCGATGCACTCAACCTCCTGAGAAATCAGGCGGAAGCGATTGCCAAGGTCAACGACTGTAGCCTTGATACCACGACCAGTCTTAGAGGTGAATACCAGACGGGCCGTCTGCTGCTTGCGGATACCGATGCCGAGGAAGTGAACCTCGAGTTTGGGCTTGTCGACAGCGATGAGCGGACAAACCTCGAGCATGTGGCTCTGCAGGCAAGATGAGCGGTCGCCGGCGAAGTTCAGCGTGTAGTCCTCGAGGAATGAACAGCCAGTAGGCATGCCCTGCTGGATAACCCACAGTGTGCGATACAGACAGGCTGTCTTCCAGTCGCCTTCGGCACCGAAGCCATATCCCTCTTCCATCAGGCGCTGTGAAGCGAGACCCGGAATCTGGTCGAAACCACAGAAGTCGGGAGCATCGATATCGGCATCGCCCAGGTCGTCGAAGTTGGTGGTAAAGGCTGTTGCACCCTCATCCTTCAGTACGCGACGGAGGGCAATCTCTGCCTTGGCAGCATTCTTCACCTTCTCCCAGTAAACCTCTTCGCCACTCTCATCGATCTTGATGGTGTAGAGTTTCTTGTATTCCTCTACGAGTTCGTCGGCCTCCTTATCGGTCACCTTCTTGAAGTATTCCATCAGGGAAGATACGGGGTAATAGTCAACATGATAGCCCAGACGCTGCTCGAACTCTACGCGGTCGCCATCGGTAACGGCTACGTTGTTCATGTTCATACCGAACATCAGACAGCGCACGTTATGAGCATCAGCAACACCGGCAGCCACACGAGCCCAAACGGCAATCTGCTTTTGGGCAGCCTCATCCTTCCAGTAGCCGCAAACCACCTTGCGGGCCACACGCATACGGGTGCAGATATGTCCGAACTCGATGTCACCATGAGCACTCTGATTTAGGTTCATGAAGTCCATGTCCATTGTTGCCCAGGGAATCTCTGCGTTATACTGTGTGTGGAAGTGAAGCATAGGCTTCTGCAACTGCTGCAGACCCTTGATCCACATCTTGGCAGGTGAGAAGGTGTGCATCCAAGTGATGATACCTACGCACTTCTCATCGTTGTTGGCTGCCAGCATGATCTGCTCTACTTCCTTAGAGCTGTTGGCTGTGCCCTTGTATACAATCTTCACGGGGATATTGCCGCTCTCGTTAAGTCCGGCTACCATCTCCTTTGAGTGTCCGTCAACTGCAACCACTGCATCTCCTCCATACAGGAGCTGTGCACCAGTTACCCACCAAATCTCGAAATTATCAAATGCTTTAATCATATTTGTAAGTTTATTAATGATATGTTTTTAATTAATGTTTCTGTCCTTTCTGTCCATAATAGGCGTTTGGTCCATGCTTGCGCATGTAGTGCTTTTCGACAAGCAGCGGATTCATGGTGAGGTTCGGATTCACCGAGAAAGCTACGAACGCCATCTTGGCACACTGCTCCATCACCTTGGCATTATAGACGGCATTGTCGGGAGAGGTTCCCCAAGAGAATGGACCGTGATTCTTGACCAACACGGCAGGCGTATGGTCAGGGTTGATCTTACGGATGTTCAGAATCTCGTCGACGATGACATTGCCAGTCTCCAACTCGTAGTTGCCCTTTACTTCTGCTTCTGTCATGTCACGGGTACAAGGGATGTCCTTGTAGAAGTAGTCTGCATGAGTGGTTCCGATATTAGGGATGTCACGACCAGCTTGAGCGAATGCTGTGGCATAAGTAGAGTGGGTGTGTACCACCCCTTGAATATTGGGGAAGGCCTTATATAATACAAGGTGTGTGGGAGTGTCGGATGAAGGATTCAAGTCACCTTCGACAACTTTTCCGGTATTGAGGTCAACAACCACCATATCGGATGCTTTCATAACATCGTAGTCTACGCCGGAGGGTTTGATGACTACCAATCCGCGTTCACGGTCAATACCGCTGACATTACCCCATGTGAAGATGACTAGATTCTGCTTCACGAGATCGAGGTTTGCTTTGAATACTTTTTCTTTGAGTTCTTCTAACATTGCTTTTACAGTTTAAAGTTGGGGTCTTCGTTATATGCTCGTTTGTTAAAACGATAGAGATAGGCACCGCGCTTGGAACCGGTTTTATCAATAAGATCTGTCTTTTCGATGAAATCCATGTCCTTGATGCGCTTGCGGAAGTTACGCTTGTCGAGCTCTTCGCCGTTTACAGCCTCATAGAGTCGCTGGAGCTGAGTGAGGGTAAACAGACTGGGAAGCAGACGGAAACCTACAGGCTCCTGTGACAGCTTTTGCTTCATCATCTTGCGGGCCTTTCGGACCATCTCGTTGTGGTCGGAGTAGAGTTGTGGAATATCGTTGATGTCCATCCATTCAACACCGTGCTTGATGCGAAGGTCATCGTCGTAGTCCTTGACATTGATAAGGGCATAGTAGGCGATAGAGACTACGCGCTCACCAGGGTCGCGGTCAACATTGCCAAAAGCCCCTACCTGGCGCATAAATAGATTCCGAAGTCCGGTAAGCTCGTATAGGGTACGGGTGGCGGCATCATCGACGCTTTCGTCGCTGGCGACGAAGCCTCCGTAGAGGCTCCATTCGCCACGACCAGGATCCATCTTACGTCTACCGATAAGGATCTTCAGCTTTCCTTCATCAAAACCGAAGATGATACAGTCTACCGACAACCAGACTTTGGAATGTTCACCATAAAATTTTGTCATCTTTGTATCTTAAATTGATGATTCTTACCAGAAATAAGCATAGAAGCAGCTGACAAGACCTACAACCACTAACGTGCCGATGATATCCCATACACCCCAGCTCTCACGAATGCTCTTCTTGAATTCTGGTGTAAAGGTGATAGCGTCAACTTGTTCTTTCGAAGGTGCGGGAGTAAAGCAGCTGACAACAACCATAAGGATGATGATGAATACAAGGAGCCAGCACTCGAAGATGAGCCAGTTGGTCTGCCAGAACCATGAGGTGGCATCCCAGAAGGCACCATCCATAGCAGCCTTACCTGAATCAGTGATAACATTTGTAACAAGGCGAATCATACCGATGAGGAATCCACCGATGAGTCCCCATTCACCAGCCTTTGGTGTAATCTTCTTGGAGAAGATACCCAGCGTAAATACTGCCACCATAGCCGGAGCAATCAGCGACTGTATATCCTGCAGATAGCTGTAGAGGTTGCCCATGTTCATCATGATTGGCATCCAAGCCAGGCCGAGGAGTACAACGACAACTGTAGCCATACGGCCTACAAATACATAATGAGCCTCGCTCATGCCCTTCTTCATCGGCTTGTAGAAGTCTTCAGTGAAAAGGGTAGCGCAAGAGTTGAAGAATGCTGCCAGAGAAGCCACCAGAGCGCAAACGAAACCAATCGTCACGATACCTTTGATACCGGCAGGCAGGATGTTCTTCACCATCATAGCGAAAGCACCATCGGTAGACTCATGGTTATAGATGTCCATCTCGATACCGCTGCCGGTCTTCAGTGAGAGGGCGTATGCAATCATACCGGGAATCAGGAACATGAAGCAGGGGAGTAGTTTGAAGAAACCTGCAGCAATGGTACCACGGCGTGCGCGAGCCATCACCACCTTATTGTCTTCACCAGGAACCTGTCCGAGTACACGCTGAACGATATGCTGGTCAGTACACCAGTACCAGAAACCAATGATCGAGGCTCCGAGGAACACTACGTAGCCAGGGAACTGAGGATACATCGGGTCACCTGGATCTGTATGGAACATATGTGTGGTTCCAAATCCATCATGTGCGGCGTTACATGCTGCCATCATATTTGACCAACCTTGAGTGATGCTGCCGTCACCGAGGGCAGAGAGACCAAGAAATAGTACGAGGAACGAACCTATAATAAGAATAGGTGTCTGAATGGATGACAGTGTCATCACACCCTTCATGCCACCGAATACGGTGAAAACGGCTGTAATGGCAATCAGTCCAATAGCGCCATACCAGAATGGAATACCGAGGAGATACTTGAAGAAAATACCACCCGTAAAAGCTGTTACTGATACCTTAGTCAGTACATAGGCAACCAAAGTGATGATGGAGAGCCAGGAACCTGTACGCTGTGTGTAACGGAACTTTAGGAAATCGGGCATTGTGATAATCTTACCCATTTTGTTGATAAGCAACTGATAGAAAGGTACGAAGAGCCATCCAAGAATCAGAATCATCCATCCCTGCATCTCCCAGTGGGCCATACCCACACCATCCTTGGCGCCTGTACCGGCAAGACCTACGAGGTGCTCAGATCCGATGTTGGCAGCGAAGATAGCCATACCGATTACATACCAAGGCTCACCCTTACCAAAAAGATAAGCCGAAGAGTCTTCACCCTTCTGGGCTTTTTTGTCTTTCCAGATGGCATACCATACTGCAGCCACTACTCCTAACAGGCCAACGACAAGGACTACCCAGTCGAGCCAGATAAATTCATTTGAACTCCAATTCATTGATTTAGTCTTTATTTAGTAATTATTTAATTGAGAATTTATATGCTGCGTGGCTATAGTATTTCTCGCCTGGATTTAGCGTAGGCTGTATCCAGTCGGGATGGTTGGGAGAGTCTGGATACTTCTGGCTCTCAAGACATACGCTCACGTGTTTGGGATACGTAATGCCATGCTTACGGGCGATGTCCTTGTCAGCACCAACACCCTGGAAGTTTCCACTATATACCTGAACACCAGGTTCGTTGGTGAACATCTCCATGAAAATACCTGTCTTGGGAGAGTAGAGACTTGCGCAAACCTGTGTGTCGTCACCCTTCCCGTCCTTAAACGTATTCAGGCAGAAATTATGATCGTAGCCTGTAGCATTCTGAATCTGATCGAACTCAGACTGGATACTGTCGCCGATGGCGTGTGGCGTGCGGAAGTCCATAGGTGTACCTTCTACTGACTTGATCTCACCTGTAGGGATATAGAGCTTGTCACTGGGGGTGAAATTGTCTGCATTCACATAGAGAACCTGATCATAGCCTGGCTGTGTGAAGTCGCCGCTCAGGTTATAGTAGTTGTGATTGGTTTGATTGATGATGGTTGGTTTGTCAGTCTCTGCCTCCCAAGTCATATCGAGGATATTATCGGCAGTTACCTTATAGGTAGTGATGGCCATCACCTTTCCGGGGAAACCGTTCTCACCTTCTGCAGCCACGATGGTCAACTTTAAGATGGAGTCACCAATTTGCTCTGCATCGTATACCTGATGCATCCAACCGGTGTTGCCACCGCCATGCAGACAGTTAGGACCGTCATTTTTCTTCAGCTGGATGGTGTCACCATTAAGAATAAACATACCATCCTTGATACGGTTGGCATAACGGCCAACGCTGGAACCATAGTCCGAGGGGGTGTTGATTGTGTCGGCATACTGGGCAATGTTGTCAAAGCCAAGTACTACATCTGTAGGGTTACCATCCTTGTCAGGCACGCAGAGCGATACGATGCGGCCACCATAGTTCGTAATACACACTTCCATGCCGTTGGCATTCTTTAGTGTGTAGAGCTTTACGGGCTTTGCCTGAATGGTGGTGTCAAACTTGGCAGGGTCGAGACCCGATACCGTGAGTTGTGGAGCCTGCTGGCTACCAGCACAAGCAGAGAGCATCAGCGTAGCCACGCCAATACCCATCAATGTTGCTTTGAATGTTCTCATTCTAAATCGGTTTTAAGTTTATATATAATTATGTTATCTTTTTTGGGTGTAAAATTACAATTATTTTTTGAACTGACAATGAAAAAGGATATAAAAATGTACGGTAAAGTGTAATATTTACACCTTACCGTACAAATTTAACCTTTATAAACACAAAATGGTGTGTTTATAGCATTTCGGAGTTAGCAAATCCTGCGTGAACCATCACCGATGACAACATCGTATACCTTTGGCTCGTGACCATATTTGGCTGCGAATTTAGTCTTGGCGTCTTCGATGAAATGCTTGTAGAGATCATTACGTACAAGGTTGATGGTGCAACCACCGAAACCACCGCCCATAATACGGCTGCCCGTTACACCATTTTCTTTGGCAAGATCATTCAGATAGTCAAGTTCTTCACAACTAACCTCATAATCTTTTGACAGTCCTTCGTGGGTCTTGTACATCATTTCACCAACTTTCTCGTAGTCGCCTTCGTTTAGGGCATCACATACGGCCAATACGCGATCCTTTTCACCAAGCACGAACTTAGCACGCTTGTAATCTTCTTCACCCACTTCAGCGCGAACCTCGTCGAGTTGTTCCCATGTGCAGTCACGAAGGGTCTCAAACTTACTTTCCGGATGCTTGGCGGCAATGTGCTTAACAACATTCTCGCATGAATTGCGACGGTCGTTATAAGGTGAACCCGCCAGTTGGTGCTTAACTACGGAATCAAGCAGTACGAGACGATAACCGTCTGGCTTAAAGGGGAAATACTCGAACTCACGACTGCGGCAGTCAAGACGCATCAGGCAGCCAGCCTTCCCAAAGACAGAAGCGAACTGATCCATGATGCCACAGTTAACACCACAATAATTGTGCTCGGTGGCTTGACCTGCCAGGACCATATCCCATTGAGATACTTTATTCTCACCGAAGATGTCGTTCAGGCCACAGGCGAAGCAGCTCTCCATAGCAGCAGAAGAAGACATGCCTGCACCAAGGGGAACATCACCAGCAAAGGCGATGTTAAAACCTTTAACAGGTACGCCCAACTTCTTCATCTCCAAAGAGATACCATAGATGTATCGTGCCCAAGAAGCACGAGGACCATTAGGGTCGGAGAGCTTGAAGTCTACGCGGTCTTTCAGGTCGATGGCATAGGCCATAACGGTATCTTCTGTACCATTGGCACGCATCTCAGCCATGATACCCTTGTCTACTGCACCAGGGAATACAAAGCCTCCATTATAATCAGTGTGCTCACCGATGAGGTTGATACGTCCAGGAGAAGCATATACATTGCCGGTCTTGCCATCAAAGTGCTTGATGAAACGGCTTCTTACAAATTCGATATCCATCATATTGATAATCGTTTATAAAATTGATTAATGATTTAGTCTACTTTGATGTCGGTGTTCACATTCTTACAGCCGATGAGGGCATAGAAGAGAATGTAGGCCAACATGGCGATAACAAGCCAATAGCTGAAGATGGGGCCAGCCGACTTGGCCATAGCCTCCTGAATAAGCGGCATGATACCACCGCCAACCACCATTGTCATGAAGATGCCAGATGCTGCCTCTGTATATTTGCCGAGACCCTCAACAGAGAGGTTGAAGATTCCTCCCCACATGATAGAGGTGCAAAGTCCGCAAGCAGGAATCAGAAATGCCTTGGCAGGAACGTCATGGCCGCTGAAACTGATGGTGACACTCTCGGGCATGAAGATTGCAATAAGCAACAGGATGATAGCCACAGCACTAACCGTAGACAGCTGGAGCTTGGTTGATACCTTGCCTGAGATAGCGCTCGAACAAGCACGCCCAATCATCATCAGAAGCCAATAAGCAGCGGCAAGTGTACCGCCGACGGCTGCAGCACCCTCAAAGCCAAGATCGGTTACATAGAAATTCAACTCCATGGGAATGCCAATCTCGATACCTACATAGAAGAAGATGGCAACAACGCCAAGCAGACAGTGGCGGAAGGCCAGTGGACTGCGTTCATACTTCGGCTGAACCTTACCTAGTGTGGGCTCAGGAATGGTGACTCGGCTGATAATAACGAAAGAGATGGCGAATACGGCCATGCCGATGAACAGCAGGGGAGCAACGTCACTCATACTGGTGTCCTTAGTCACGGTGCCTACGAGAATACCTGCTAGCAGCGGGGTAAGTGTGCCAGTCAGAGAGTTCAGTGTACCACCTACCTGAATCAGCTGGTTACCTTTGTTGCCACCGCCTCCGAGGAGGTTCAGCATCGGGTTCACCACCGTGTTGAGCATGCAGACACAGAATCCGCAGATGAAGGCACCCAAAAGATAGATAATGAGGTTGAGGGCTACGGGGATACTATCATATGTGAACACATAAGTACCTGCACCCACCAGACTTGAGAGATACTGGAAAACCAAACCGACAATACCCACAATCAGAGCGATGAGGGCGGTCTTCTTGTATCCAAACTTGACGAGCATCTTACCTGCTGGGATTCCCATAAAGAGGTAGGCAGCGAAGTTCATCAGGTTACCCCAAGCCTTGGCAAAGGGATACTCGAAGCCCCAAATGTTTCCAAATGGGGCTCCCATATTCGTCACAAAGCTAATCATCGCGAAGATGAAACACATCGTGATGATGGCAATCAGTTTGCCATTGTTCTTTGTCTCAGTCATAAAAGAGTTTGCGTTACAAGTTTACGGTTTACTCAACAACACCGAAGCGGTAGATGGTCTTGTGCTTATAAGTCTGACCGGGACGCAGTACAACGCTGGGGAAGTACGGGCGATTCGGTGTGTCGGGGAAGTGCTGGGTCTCCAGACATACGGCAGAACGGAATGGGAATGTACAACCATTAGCACCCTTGTATCCGCTAGCGTAGTTAGCTGTATAGAGCTGCATTCCTGGCTCTGTGGTATAGCACTCCAGTGTACGTCCACTCTTAGGTTCGGTGATTCTGGCAGCAAAGCTCAGTTCACCTTCCTCGCGCTTGTTGAGTACGTAGTTATGATCGAAGCCTTTACCAAATTTAATCTGCTCATGGTCAGCATTGATGTCCTGTCCGAAGGTTTTCGGAGTACGGAAATCGAATGGAGTCCCCTCAACCTTTAGAATCTCACCAGTTGGGATGGCAGTAGCGTCGGTTGGCAGATAGAAGTCGGCATTGATTTCGCAGATTTGATCCTCGATGGTTGGGGTGGGATCAGCAGTACCAGCCAGTGAGAAGAAAGCGTGATGTGTCAGGTTGACAATCGTCTTCTTGTTGGTGGTGGCCAAATACTCAATCACTAGTTCATTGAGGTCGGTGAATGTGAATTCTACTGTAACGTCGAGCTCACCGGTATAACCTTCCTCACCATATGATGAAATACGATGCAAGGCCAGTGAGCGAGGTCCCATCTGACGAGCATCCCATACCTTGGCATTGAAGCCTACAGCACCGCCATGAAGGTGGTTGGGACCGTCGTTGAGAGCCAACTGGTATTCTTTGCCATTAAGCGTAAACTGTCCCTTGCAGATACGGTTGCCCCATCGGCCAATAAGGGTCGAGAGGTAGGGCTCGTTACCGCTGGTGAGCTGCTTAATGCTGTCATGTCCTTGAATGACGTTAGCTACTTTGCCATCCTTATCGGGGACCATAATTGCACAAATGGCACCTCCATAATTTGAGATTGCCACTTCATAACCCTTACGATTCCTGAGGATGTACAGGTCTGTTTTCTTACCATTGATGGTGGCCTGGAAGTTCTCCCGCTTCAGACCACACAGATTCGCTGTTTCTGTTGTGTTCGCCATATTGAAAATATGTTTTTAGTTACAATTACTAATATTTTCTGCAAAGTAACACAAAAAATCTCAAAATGACGAAGGATTCAACGAAAAAAATGTTTTTGTTGTATTAAAAAAGCCTAAATGCAGTTTTTGAGGAAGTCTGCAACCAAATAACTGCTACCTCCAATAAACACAAAGTCATTATTTGCCGCCTGTTTCTTGGCTGCCTCCCAGGCATTCATAACATCTGGATAGCTCTCGCCTTTAAGGCCTGCACCCTGAGCATAGAGTTTCAGAATATTCTCCGACAAGGCCCGCTTATTATCAGCTTTTGTGAAGTAGTATGTGGCATCTTTCGGCAGCAGGGAGATCACACCCTCCACGTCCTTATCCTCTACCATGCCGAAGATAATATGCTTGTGTTCACAAGGGACTTCGCTAATCTGTTTGCTCAGATATTCCCATCCGGCTACATTGTGTCCTGTATCACAGACGGTCAAGGGTGCCTCACTGATGACCTGCCAACGGCCTTTCAATCCTGTGAGTGAACAAACGTTCTTAAAACCTTCCCTGACTTCTCTGTTGGTGCAGACGGTATTTGCTGGACAATTGACTTTGTTCATATATCCAAGCTTTTCCAGTTGTTTTACAGCACAAAGAATGGTATTGGTATTTTTCTCCTGATAATTGCCTTTCAACTCACCAGTCAAAATGCCAAAGCTCTTCGTGTTGTATTCAATCCGATTGTGTTTCTGGCTGACGGATATAATCTCCTGCTGTTCTTCTGCAAATGTGATGGGAGCTTTCAGTGATGAAGCCATTGCCTCAAAGACAGGACGTGTCTCTGGCGCGGTCTCTCCAACGACTACAGGGATGCCCTGCTTGATGATTCCAGATTTTTCTATGGCAATGAGTTCGAGTGAATTGCCAAGGAATTGCGTGTGGTCCATACTGATGTTGGTGATGACCGACAAGATTGGCATGATGATGTTTGTACAGTCTAGACGGCCGCCCATGCCAACCTCTATAACGGCAATATCCACTTGCTTGTCCGCAAAGTATTTGAAGGCCATGGCTGTAGTGACCTCAAAGAAAGATGGCTGCAGAGGAGCAAAGAATGGTTTCTCCTGTTCCACGAAGTTTACAACATATTCTTCTTCAATCGGTCGTCCGTTGATACGGATACGTTCGCTAAAGTCTACAAGATGGGGCGATGTATAAAGTCCCACTTTATATCCACAAGACTGAAGGATGGCGGAAAGCGTGTGAGCACATGATCCTTTGCCGTTAGTGCCGGCAACATGTATGGTGCGATATTTGCTGTGGGGGCGGCCGAAATGCTGATCGAGGGTGATGCTATTGCTTAGCCCTTCTTTATAACCGTCAGCCCCTTGACGCTCAAACATCGGCATCTGGTGGTAGAGATATTCACACGTTTCCTGATATGTCATACCTTATTTATATATATTAATTAAAGTAATTCTTGAATTTCTGGAAAATGGAATCGCGTGTCTGCTTGTCCCCCTTGAAGTTGTCGCTGTTGCGGAATTGCTCAATGGTCTGCTTTTCCTCACGGCTGAGGGTCTTGGGGATATAGACGCTGATGTTAACTACCAAATCGCCCTTGCCGCTGCCATATCCCTGTACGACGGGCAAACCTTTACCTCTGAGACGAAGGGTCTTTCCAGGCTGGGTACCATTGTCAAGCTTTACCTTCAACTTGGTGCCCTCGATAGTAGGAATCTCAATATCACCTCCTAAAGCCGCTGTGGGGAAGTCAAGAAGCAGGTTGTAAATCAGATCATTGCCGTCGCGTACGAAGGTCTCGTGGGGCTCTTCATCAATAAATACCTGAATATCGCCATTCACGCCGTTGTTCTTGCCGGCATTACCTTTGCCAGGCACATTGACCACCATACCTGCAGCTACACCGGCGGGAATCGTAATTTCTACAACCTCTTCGCCTTTTTCGATGCCTGTGCCACCACAGTGGGTACACTTATTCTTGATCACCTCGCCCGATCCTCCGCAGACAGGACAAACGCTCTGTTGCTGCATCATACCGAAGATGCTCTGAGTGGTGTGGGTGATGACACCGCTACCATGACAAGTCTGGCAGGTCTCCTTACCACTGCCTTTCTCTGCACCAGAACCGCTGCAATGTGGACATGGAACATCTTTTCTTACCTTGAACTTCTTGGTGACTCCCGTATTGATTTCCTCCAATGTCAACTTTACCTTTAAGCGCAGGTCGGTACCACGGTGTTGCTGCTGACGGCGTGAACCGCCACCGAAGCCTCCAAAGCCGTGGCCTCCGAAGATGTCGCCGAACATCGAGAAGATGTCGTCCATGTTCATGGATGCCCCGCCAAAGCCGCTGAAATCGAAACCGCCACCCATGCCTGGTCCGTCGAAGCCAAACTGGTCATATTGCTGACGGGTTTTCGGGTCGTGGAGAACATTATAGGCTTCGGCAGCCTCTTTGAACTTCTCCTCTGCCTCTTTGTCACCAGGGTTGCGGTCGGGGTGATATTTGATGGCAATCTTACGATACGCCTTCTTGATCTCGTCTTCTGTTGCGCCTTTTGCGACGCCTAATACCTCATAGTAGTCTCTTTTCTGTGCCATTCGGATTATATGCGTTTTTTTGAAATTACGATTTGATTACTGCCCGACAGCAACCTTTGCATGGCGGATGACCTTGTCGTTTAGTTTGTAACCTTGCTGGAGACAATCGATGACCTTGCCTTTCTTGTCGTCGCCCATACCAGGAACCATGGCTACGGCCTCATGCAGATCGGTGTCAAAGTCGGCATTGTTGGCCTCAATCTTTGTCACACCTTGGCTCTCCAGTGTCTTCATAAACTTCTGGTGAATGAGTGTCATACCCTCACGGAGCACCTCGGGATCATCGGTTTTCTCACCGTTCTCGATGGCGCGCTCCATATCGTCAAGGATAGGCAGGATGGCAGTGATGACCTTCTCGCCGCCGTTTAGGATAAGTTCTGCACGCTCCTTCAAAGTGCGCTTGCGGTAGTTATCAAACTCGGCCGCTTTGTAGAGCAGTTGTGTCTTCAGCTCTTCAATCTCTGCCTGAGCTTTCTCCAGTGGGTCTTTTTCTTCAGCGGGCTCTTCTGCCTTTGCCTCTTCACTCTCTACTGCTGCTTCTTCTACCGGAGCCTCTTCCAAAGTCTCCTCGTCTTCAATGTTGATATCTTTTTCTGTCATAATAGCATGGTTTTAAATGTTTCTGCAAACGTCTATGCAAATTCCGTGCCGAAATCTTTTTTAATTATACATCTCTGCCTTTTTGGCTTTGATAGTCTCATCATAGATGTAATCGTCATAAGTCATCAGTTTGTCGATGGTACCTTTTGGCGTCAGTTCGATGATGCGGTCGGCCACAGTGTTGATAAACTCATGGTCGTGCGAGGCGAAGAGGATGTTACCTTTGAATTGGATGAGGTTGTTGTTGAATGCCTGGATTGACTCGAGGTCGAGGTGGTTCGTTGGGGTATCGAGGATGAGGCAGTTGGCATTCTTCAATTGCATGCGGGCAATCATACAGCGCATTTTCTCTCCACCTGAGAGCACGCACACCTTCTTCAAGATGTCTTCTTCCTTGAAAAGCATGCGGCCGAGGAACGACTTCATGGTCACCTCATTGCCGGGTCCCCACTGTGAAAGCCAGTCTACGAGGTTCATCTCACTCTGGAAGAATTCGGTATTGTCGAGTGGAAGATAGGCCGTTGTGATGGTCACACCCCACTTATAGGTACCGGCATCTGCCTCGCGATTACCATTGATAATCTCAAAGAGAGCTGTCATGGCTTTCGGATTGTGTGAAAGGAATACGGTCTTCTGTCCTTTCTCAATGGTGAACGACACGTTGTCGAAGAGTACTGTTCCATCCGGATCGGTAGCCTTGAGTCCTTCCACCTCCAGAATCTGTGTACCTGGCTCACGCTCCATCTGGAAGATGATACCAGGGTATTTGCGGGTAGAAGGTGTAATCTCCTCTACGTTCAATTTCTCAAGCATCTTCTTGCGCGAGGTGGTCTGCTTTGATTTGGCCACGTTGGCTGAGAATCTGCGGATAAACTCCTCCAGCTGTTTCTTCTTCTCCTCAGCCTTCATCTTCTGGTTCTGAGCTTGACGCAAAGCGAGCTGACTTGATTCGTACCAGAAGGAGTAGTTACCTGAGAAGAGCGTTACTTTTCCGAAGTCGATATCCACGGTTTGGGTAGACACGGCATCAAGGAAGTGACGGTCGTGGCTCACCACGAGCACACACTGTTCCAGATTCGACAGATATTCCTCCAACCATTGTACGGTGTCGAGGTCGAGATCGTTAGTCGGCTCGTCAAGCAACAGGTTGTCGGGGTGCCCAAAGAGGGCCTTGGCCAGCATAACGCGCACTTTCTCATTATTGGATATCTCGGCCATCTGCTTATAGTGCTGTCCTTCTGCCACACCGAGGTTCTGTAATAACTGGGCTGCCTCGCTCTCTGCCTCATAGCCGTTCATTTCGGCAAAAGCCATTTCAAGTTCTGCGGCGCGGTTGCCGTCTTCCTCACTCATCTCTGGCTTTGAATAAAGGGCCTCGCGCTCCTTCATATTGTCCCACATGGGCTTGTGCCCCATGAGTACAGTGTCCATCACGGAGAATTGGTCGTATTTGAAGTGATCCTGTTCGAGCACACTCATTCTTTCGCCGGGCAACATCTCTACCGAACCCTTGTTAGGCTCCAGCTCACCGCTGATGGCACGGAGTAGGGTGGACTTACCGGCACCGTTGGCACCGATGATGCCATAGATATTACCGCTCGTAAACTTCAGGTTCACGTCCTTATAGAGGACTTTCTTTCCAAACTGTATTTGCAGGTTTGTAACTGTTATCATCTCTTTCTATACCTTATTTATAATAATTGGGCTGCAAAGGTACGAAAATAAATTGAATCTTCCAAATTTTCGTCCGATTAAAGCATTCCCTTGGTCGAAGGTAGCTCATAATGGTAGATGTCGCGCTTGACTGCCATTTTCAAACTGCGGGCCAGTGCCTTGAAGATTCCTTCTATCTTGTGGTGCTCGTTCTGCCCCTCTGCCTTGATGTTCAGATTCATCTTTGCCGCATCGCTGAGGCTTTTGAAGAAATGTAAGAACATTTCGGTTGGCATCTCGCCGATTTTCTCACGTTTGAACTCGGCATCCCATACCAGCCATGGACGGCCTCCGAAGTCGAGGGCAACGCTGCACAGACAATCGTCCATGGGCAATGAATATCCATAGCGCTCGATTCCGCGTTTTGAGCCGAGAGCATTCAGTATACACTCTCCAAGAGCGATGGCCGTGTCCTCAATCGTGTGGTGTTCGTCAACCTCCAGATCGCCCTTTGTGTGGATTGTCAGGTCTATCATGCCGTGCTTGCCAATCTGCTCCAGCATGTGGTCAAAGAACCCCAGTCCGGTAGAAATGTCGCACTTGCCAGTACCATCGAGATTCACCTTGATATGGATGTCGGTCTCCTTGGTGGTACGCTTTACTTCTGCGATTCTCTCTTCTGCAAACAGGATCTCAGAGATCTTTTCCCAAGACATATTTTCGTCGCTCAGAATCAGAGATTTACAACCGATGTTTCGAGCAAAGGTTCGGTCTGTCTCGCGGTCGCCGATGACGAATGAATTTTCGATGTCATAGTGCTCGGTATCTTGGATATATTTCTCTACCAGTCCCGTGTTAGGCTTGCGTGTTGGGGCATTGTCTTCAGGAAAGTGAGGGTCGATTAGTATTTCATCGAAGGTGATGCCTTCGCCTGCGAGCGTCTGGAGAATGAAGTTGTGGACAGGCCAGAAAGTGTCCTCTGGAAAGGCATCGGTACCGAGGCCATCCTGATTGCTGACCATCACAAAATCAAAGTCAAGTTTCTCACGGATGAAAGCGAGGTTGCGGAACATGCCCTTGACAAACTTCAGCTTCTCAAAGCTGTCGATCTGCTCGTCTGCAGGCTCCTCAATCAGGGTGCCGTCGCGGTCGATGAATAGTATTCGTTTCTTCATATTTTTTCAATGTTTAGTTCTTTCCTTTCCTTCTCTCTGAGGGCGATGGTAATGTTAGCCATGTAGAGGGGTGCTATGATGGTCATCCAGACATAGGCCTGCAAGAAACCTGCTATGAGAAAGGCGCCGATAGAGAGCCATTTCACGTAATCGGGCATGCCTGCAGGGTCGCCCATCAGCACACCAATCTGCGACTCCCAGTTGGCTGCCATCATAATAACCATGGGCAACGATGTGATGAGCGTCAGCACGATGACGGCTATCAGACAGACGATCGTTACCAGCACGGTCAGTCCCAGATGGCGCATGCGGGCACTAAAGGGAATGGGGCCTGTTGGTTCGAGCAGATGTTTTCGGAGCCTTCTGGAAGTATAGGCTAGGAATAAGATGACTGCCACAATCCAAAGTCCGATGGCTGGCCATACAAAGGCAGGGGATACCAATACTGGCAGTGCTGAGGCTACTGCGCTGATGACTGCAAATACGAATGCTGCGGGCCATGTAAGGCGGAAGATACGACGGAATCGGGCACTGAACCACTGGTAGCCGTCGCTGATGCAAGCGCGGCCGCTACGTATCTTCTGAAGGGTATTTTCGTTGTTTTTTTCCATTGTCTGACTTGATTTTCGGTGCAAAGTTACAAAATAAATCATAAATATTAATGCATAATGCATAATATTTCGTATCTTTGCAGCCAAAACATATCATAATGAAACGATTGAAGTGGGGATTCATCGGCTGCGGTGAAGTGACAGAGAAGAAAAGCGGACCTGCCTTTAGCGAGGTTGAGGGCTCCAGCGTGGTGGCTGTGATGAGCCGTACGGAACAGCATGCGCGCACCTATGCTGTGACCCACGGCATCCGTAAATGGTATACCGATGCCCAGGAGCTGATCGATGATCCTGACGTGAATGCTGTCTATGTAGCCACGCCGCCATCGAGCCACGCCACTTATGCCATCATGGCCATGAAGGCTGGTAAACCGGTCTATGTGGAGAAGCCTTTGGCAGCCAGCTATGAAGACTGTGCCCGCATCAATCGTATCTCCGAGCAGACGGGCATCCCTTGCTTTGTGGCCTACTACCGCCGCTATCTGCCTTATTTCCAAAAGGTGAAGGATATTGTGTCGAGTGGCCGCATCGGTAAGATTCTCAATGTACAGATACGCTATACCGAGCCGCTGCGCCAGACTGATGCCGATGCCATCAGCAACCATACACCGCTGCCTTGGCGTCTGCAACCCGAGATTGCGGGTGGCGGCTATTTCTACGATATGGCTCCCCATCAGCTCGACTTGCTTCAGGATATGTTTGGCGTGATCCTTGAAGCCCGTGGCATCTGCGCCAATCGTGGTGGCTTCTATGATGCTGAAGACTCGGTGAGCGCCTGCTTCCGGTTTGAGAATGGGCTGCCGGGAAGCGGCTCATGGTGCTATGTGGCTCACGAGAGTGCCCGTGAAGACTGTATTGAAATCATTGGAACAGAGGGGCAGGTGAGCTTCTCGGTGTTTGATTATAACCCTATCCGCCTGCAGACCAGCGAGGGCGATGAGAGCATCACGGTGCCCAACCCGCCTTATGTGCAGTATCCGCTCATTAAGAATGTGATAGAGCATCTGCAGGGGTTGGCGGTCTGTACATGTACCAGTATATCGGCAACGCCTGTGAACTGGGTGATGGATCGTATCTTGGGTAAATTCTGATGTCTGGGTGATGAAGTGGGTGGTGATAATACTGACGGCGATGCTGGGTTTTGCAACTGCGGTTGCTCAGGATTCGCTGCACACGGATAAACCCCACGACATGGGTGTCATCCGCCAGACCATCCGAGGATTAGACCGCTTGGAAGACGAGTACATCGAACCGCAGCACTATGAGTTTACCGTGATGGGACAGGTGACCCGCACCTACGAGAGCTTTGAGTTGAGCAGCAACGGCCAGTCTATCCGGCTCGCACCCGATGGCCTTACCAAGGTAGGTCCCTATTTCGGCTGGCGATGGTTCTTCTTAGGCTACACCTTTGATATTAAGAACATCGGTTTTGGCCACAACGGCCTGAAGAATCAGCTCGATCTGAGCATCTATTCCTCGCAGGTAGGTATCGATATCTTTTATAGGCGTTCGGGCGATGATTATAAGATACGCGATGTGAAGTTGGGCTATGGCGTCGATGGCGAATTGTTTGAGGGAATGCCGTTCGGTGGCATCGATGTGGGGATAACGGGTGTCAGTGCCTACTATATCTTCAACCATGGTCGCTTCTCCTATCCGGCAGCCTTCAGCCAGTCCACCTGCCAGAAGATAAGCTGTGGCTCGTGGCTCGCAGGGGCGGGCTATACGCACAACACGCTCGATATGGACTACGATGAGCTCGAGCAGGCGCTGCAAAACCGTATGGGCACGCAGGAGCTGGAACTTGACAGCGGCATGATGTTCAAGGATATCCAGTACAACGATTTCATGATCTCTGGCGGCTATGCCTACAACTGGGTGTTTGCCAAGAACTGGCTTTTCTGTGCCAGCGCACAGTTGGCATTGTCTTACAAGACGAGCTATGGCAAGGTGGCTGATGAGAAGCAGGGATTCGATTTCTCGAAGGTGAACCTTGATGGTATCTGGCGCTTCGGACTGGTCTATAATAACACCCGCTGGTATGTGGGTGCCAGTGCCATCCTCCGGTCAAACAACTACCGGACATCGCGCTTTAAGGCTAACAATATCTTCGGCTCGTTCAATGCATATATAGGTTACAATTTTGTGCTGAAGTCAAAATATAAGAAGAAAAAGAAAGTATGATGAGACGTTTATCGATATACCCGATATTGATCCTGCTGCTTTGGCCGATGGCTGCATCGGCAAGGAAACAGGCCAAGGAATTGACCACCGACAGTATCACGGTGTGCCAGCTGTTGCACGAAGCCAGCCAGTTGCCGGCATCCGCCAACCTGCCGCTCTTCTTTGCCAAGAAGTTCATCGGGCGTCCATACGTGGCAGCTACCCTCGAGGGCAACGACCCTGAATGCCTGGTGGTCAACACGCGTCAGCTCGACTGCACTACGTTGGTGGAGAATGTGATGGCCCTCACGCTCTGTGTCCAGCGGCATAACCTCAGCTACTACGCCTTCAAGCATGCCCTCGTGGATATGCGTTATCGTGGGGGGCTCATCCGGGGCTATACCAGCCGCATCCATTATTTCACCGAGTGGATCACCGAGAACACCAAGGCGGGCATCGTCCATGAGATACAGGCTCCCAATCCGCCCTTCACGGCCCTTCAGCAGGTCAGTGTCAACTACATGAGCCAGCACCCGAAGAGCTACGAGGCTCTGAAGAAGCATCCTGAGTTTGTCGGCGATATCCGCAAGATGGAACAAAAGGTGTCTGGCCAGCAGTTTCGCTATATTCCCAAATCGGCCGTTGGCAACAGCCAGCAGCTGCGCAAGGCCGTCAACGACGGCGATATCATCGCCATCACCTGCAAAAAGCCTGGGCTCGACATCGCGCACCTCGGCTTTGCGGTATGGAAAAACGATGGGCTTCACCTGTTGAATGCCTCGCAACTGCATAAGAAGGTGGTGCTCGAGCCCATGACGCTCTATCAGTATCTGCAGAAGCACCCCTCTCACACCGGTATCAGAATCATTAGAATCAACAAATAAACAGTAACATGATGGAATTACCCGATTTTATGAGTTATGCCAACAAATTCTCACAGTCAGAATTTGCTGAAAAGATCTCCCGCATCGCCAAGCGAGCCGGAGCCAAGTTAGTGTATGCTGCCCTCATCCTCTACTACACGCTGCAGAGCGACAAGGTGAGCAAGAGCGACAAGGCCATTATCATCGGAGCTCTCGGCTACATGATCAGCCCGCTCGACGTGATTCCCGACGCTATTCCCATTGCCGGACTCACCGACGACCTCGCCGTGCTGCTCTTTGTGCTCAAGAAGGTATGGACGGGCATCGACCCCGAGATTGTGGAGCAAGCCCGTGAGAAGCTCTCGAAGTGGTTTGATGAAGAAGAGATCAGCGAGATTCAAAATCTCTTTGACTCTGAAGAATAAAAAACAATCCCCGCCAGAATCATCTGACGGGGGTTTCTTTGCTTCGGAGGTGCCTGGCGGATTCGAACCGCCGTAGACGGTTTTGCAGACCGTTGACTAAGCCACTCATCCAAGGCACCGTTCTTTAATGCGGGTGCAAAGGTAATTGTTTTTCCTGACACTGCCAAATTTTTCGGCTACTTTTTATGGCCGTAATGCCCTTTTTCGCAATTTTTCTTGTCTTTTATGTCTTTCAGGGCGCATCCGGTGCAGCCGTAACAAGGATCATTGGCCTTCTTGAAGCTGATATAGACGCGGCGTGCAGCATAGCCCACGGCCCCTGTCAATACGATTCCGACAACCACAATCTGCCACATCGCGCCCACTTACCACTATAGTTTCGTAAGCTTACGAAGCAACACCTTGTTCACGCGCTGGATTCGCTTGCCGCGCTTCTCGATGTCCTCACGTACATTATTTATATTATTAAAGAGGTCGCTGAAAGCGTTGAGCACGGGGTTAGGCTGCCCGTTATCCTCTTCCACCTTCGGATTGGCCAGGATGCGTATGCCGCCCGGCTCCATGTGAACGTCGATGTCGGCATCGGTCATGATGGGGTCGCCGTCATAATGGATGGCACCCGGTTCGTTGCGGTGTATATGGAGGCTCTTGGTGCGGAAAGTCTTGATCTTCGAGTTGTTGCCGAGGGTCTTCATAAAGAGGTCGGCGGCTATCTGTGGTGCATCGAGGGCTGTAAAGGGCTCCATGATGATTACGTCCATCTCACCGTCCTTCATCGTGGCACCCGGTGCGATGTAGGCATTATTGCCGTATTGCGAGGCGTTGGCACAAGCAATGAGGAAAGCTTTATAGCGCTTGGCCCCTGTCTCGTCCTCCACCTCATAAGTCTCTGGCTTGTAGTTCAGTCCCTCCTTCAGCACATTTTCTGCGTAGGTGATGGGGCCGCGCTTGCCTGCCTCGGCAAACTTCAGCGAGATAAACGCATCGAAGCCCATGCCGCAGGTGCAGAAGAAAGGCATACCGTTGATCACGCCGTAGTCGAACGTCTCCACATTATAGCTGTTGATGATGCCGATGGCCTTCTTCACATCGAGGGGCAGGCAGAGGTGGCGCGCCAGTCCGTTGCCCGAGCCGCAGGGGATGATGGCCAGCGCCGTCTGGGTGTGTACGAGCGAGCGGGCCACCTCATTCACGGTGCCGTCGCCGCCCACGGCCACTACCACATCTTCCTCCTGCTCCACACACTCCTTGGCTATCTCTGCGGCATGTCCCGCATACTCCGTGAATCGGATGGTATAGTCATAGAGCTCCTGATCGAGCGTCTGTTCAATCAGATTCGGTATCTCCTCTTTTGAGTGAGTGCCGGAAATAGGGTTCAGTATAAATGTGATTTTCTTCTTTTCCATCATAATCTGAGTGCAAAAATACAAAAATTGCCTGAAAAATCAGTTATAAATGAAATAAAAATACCAAAAAGCGACATTTATTAATAAAAACTTGCACGATTTGCCAAAAAATGTGTAACTTTGCAGCCTGAAAATAAAAATAAAGAACATACCTATAAGGAATGGGACAGTTACAAGAGAAATATTCGCATTATCGTGAGCCGCAGAAATTCATGGAGGCTGACGTATATCCCTATTTCCGTGCTATTGAAGGAAAGCAGGGAACGGAAGTGGAAATGGGCGGTCACAAAGTGCTCATGTTCGGTTCTAACGCCTATACAGGCTTAACGGGCGACCAGCGCATCATCGATGCTGCAAAGGCTGCACTCGACAAGTATGGCTCCGGATGTGCCGGCAGCCGCTTCCTCAACGGAACGCTCGACCTGCACGTGCAGCTTGAAAAGGAGATCTCAGAGTTTATCGGCAAGGAAGACTGCCTCTGCTTCTCTACGGGATTCTCCGTCAACCAGGGTGTATTGGCCATGGTAGTAGGCAAGGACGATTATATCATCTGCGACGATCGCGACCACGCTTCAATTGTGGACGGTCGTCGTCTTTCGTTTGCCAAGCAGCTCCACTACAAGCACAACGATATGGAAGACCTTGAGCGCGTGCTCCAGAAGCTTCCTTACGAGGCCATCAAGCTCATCGTCGTCGATGGTG
>Ga0247611_10003033_pt1 | contig 25708 bp, 23 predicted proteins | sample 177DNAGHGhighgp2_FD_192422 | JGI IMG/M metagenome (GOLD analysis project Ga0247611, IMG submission 192422) | Sheep rumen microbial communities from Palmerston North, Manawatu-Wanganui, New Zealand - 1770 DNA GHGhigh gp2 | ecosystem: Host-associated > Mammals > Digestive system > Stomach > Rumen... | reverse complement strand
TAAGGAAATGAAGAAGCTTCCTGATGCTTTATTCATTGTTGATCCTCGTAAGGAACACAATGCAATTTTAGAAGCTAGAAAGCTAAACATCCCAGTATTCGGTATTGTTGATACAAACTGTGATCCTGATGATGTTGATTATGTTATCCCAGCTAACGATGACGCTATTCGTGCTGTTAAATTAGTTACTTGGGTTATGGCTAACGCTGTAATCGAAGCTAATGGTGGCGTTGTTGAAAAGTTCGATGACGAAAAAGAGCAAGTTAACTTAGGTGATGAAATCGCTAAGGAACCTGCTAAAAAAGATACTAGAGATGAAAAATCTGCAAAGAAGCCAGCTAGAAAGCCAGTAGCTAAGAAAGCTCCTAAGAAGGAAGAAGCAAAGGCTGAAGAAAAAGTAGAAGCTAAGGCTGAATAATTGGAGGATACAATAATGGCAAATATTACTGCATCAATGATTAAAGAATTACGTGAAAAGACTTCTGCAGGTATGTTAGATTGTAAGAAGGCTTTAACTGCAACTGACGGAGATATGGAAGCTGCAGTAACTTGGTTACGTGAACGTGGTATTGCAAAGGCAGTTAAGAAAGCTTCTGCAGTAGCTGCTGAAGGCTTATGTGCTTATGCAATTAAGGGTAATAAGGCTGTATTATTTGAATTAAATTCACAAACAGATTTCGTTGCTCAAAACGCTAAATTTACAGATTTATTAGCTAAGGTTGGTGAAATCTTAGTTAATTCAAATGCAACAAATGATGAAGAAGCATTAAAGGTTGAAGCTGAAGGTAAGACTCTTGAAACTATTATCCTTGAAGCATCAGGTGTAATTGGTGAAAAGATTTCTTTACGTCGTGTTACAGTTATCAACAAGAATGCTGATGAAGTATTTGGCGCTTATAAGCATATGGGTGGTCGTATCGTTACTTTAACTGTTCTTAAGGGTTCAGATGAAGTAGTTGCTAAGGATGTTGCAATGCATGTTGCTGCATTAAGCCCTAAGTATGTATCAAAGAATGATATTCCTGCTGACGTTGTAGCAAAGGAAAGAGAAGTAATTCTTGCTGCTGCATTAAATGAAAATGCACAAAGTGCTAAACCAAAGCCAGAAAATATCATTGCTGATAAGATCGTTCCAGGTCGTTTAGAGAAGAATTTAAAAGAAATTTGCTTATTATCTCAAGCATTTGTTAAAAATCCTGATCAAACAGTAGAAGCTTACGTTCAAGGCGCTAAGTCTGAAGTAGTTACTTTCGTTCGTCTTGAAGTTGGTGAAGGAATTGAAAAAGTAGAAACTGACTTTGCTGCTGAAGTTGCAGCACAAGCTGGACAGTTCAACAACTAATTCTTATAGGGGAATACTATGCTTATTCCCCTATTTTTTTAAAAAATAAGGAGGCAAAACTATGTATAAAAGAATATTATTGAAATTAAGCGGAGAAGCGCTTAAAGGAGAAACACCTTACGGAATTGACCCACAAACAGTTCAAATAATTGCTGAACAAATTAAAGATTTACATGACTTAAATGTAGAAGTAGGTATTGTTGTTGGTGGTGGCAATATCTGGAGAGGTAAAACAGCAAGTGAGCTTGGAATGGATAGAGCTCAAGCAGATTACATGGGTATGCTTGCAACTATAATGAATGGTCTTGCAGTGCAAGATTCATTAGAACATCTAGGTGTTCCTACAAGAGTAATGACTGCTATTCCTTGTAATCAGGTTGCAGAGCCTTATATTAGAAGAAGAGCTATAAGACACCTTGAAAAGGGTAGAGTATGTATCTTTGTTGGAGGACTTGGAAACCCATATTTCTCAACTGATACAGCCTGCGTCCTAAGAGCTACTGAAATTGGAGCTGAGGTTGTTTTAATGGCTAAAAATAAAACTGAGGGTGTATATGATTCTGACCCAAGAACTAACCCTCAAGCTAAGATGTATGAAGAATTAACATTTGCAGAAATCTTAAATAAGAATTTAGCTGTAATGGATTCAACAGCTGCATCTTTATGCAAAGACAATGATTTAAATTTAATTGTATTTAATATGAATAATAGAGGAAATATCGTTAAAGCTGTAAAAGGTGAAAAGATTGGTACTCTAGTTAAAGTAAAATAAGAAAAGGGGCAAAATAAAATGGAAGAATTAGAAATGGTAATGCTTGAAGGCGAAGAAAAAATGGATAAAGCAATTTCTGCATATGAACGTGAATTAGCTACAGTTCGTACAGGAAGAGCTTCAGCAAGCCTACTTGACACAATTAACATCGATTATTACGGAGTACCTACTCCAGTTAAGCAAATTTCATCTATTACTATTCCAGAGGCAAATCAATTATATATTAAGCCTTATGATAAATCTTCAATTAAGGCTATCGAATCTGCAATTTTTGCTTCACCTCTTGGATTAACTCCACAAAATGACGGAAATGGAATCAGATTAATCTTACCTAAGATGACTGAAGAAAGACGTCGTGAGCTTGTTAAGCAAGTTGGCAAAATGGAAGAAACTGCTAAGGTTGCAATTAGAAACGTTAGACGTGATCTAAATGATGATATTAAAAAGCTTGAATTACCTGAAGATGTTGAAAAGGAATCTTTAGATGATGTTCAAAAATTAACTGATAAAAAGATTGCTGAAGTAGAAGTTATCACAAAGAAGAAATCAGAAGATTTAATGTCATTTTAATTAATATTAAAATAAAGTTATAAAGGCGGATTAAAAACTAATCCGCCTTTATTAATTTTGCTAATAGCCTTAAGCCATCATCTATCTTTTCATAAGGTATTGATGTATATCCTAAGATAATTGTTTTTGAATTCTTTTTATTAATATCATAATTTGATAGCATAGTTATTTTTATATTTTTATTTTTTAAAATATTTATTATTTCTTCATCATTATATTTAGTATTAATCTTTAAAGGAATAGACAAATAGCATTTTTTATCATCTGCCTTTATATAATTATAATCCTTTAATATTTTTAATATTAATTGTCTTTTCTTTAAATACAATCTTTTAATTTTATTAATATGAGCTGCATACCCGCCATTTTTAATAAATTCTTTTAGCATTAGCTGCTCAAGTGTAGGAGAGGATGAATATATTTCATATTTTTCATTATATAATTTTAATAATTTATCAGGTAATATCATATAGGCAAGCCTAATACCAGGATACATTGTAGTAGTAAAAGAAGAAAAGAATATAACCCTGTCTCTATCTAAAGAATATATAGAAGATGCTCTTTGACCATTTATTCTAAATTCAGAATCAAAGTCATCTTCAATAATTAGACTATCAGTTTTATTAATAAAATTAATCAATTCTTTTTTTCTACTAATAGACATCTTTATTCCTGTAGGGAATTGAGAGAATGGAGTAGTATATAATATACATCTTTTTTTAGGAACTAATACACCCTCCTTATCAATATCTATATATGATATTTTTTTATTTATATTTATTTTAGAAAGCTTATGGTATCCTGGATTTTCTAATATTAATTCATCAATATCAGATAAATTTAATATTCTTTCCATAGCTTCTATACCATTACATATTAATATATTATCAATATTAGTATTAATACCCTTATTAATTCTTAAATGCTCTTTAATTTCATATCTTAATCCAGCATCACCTAATATATCACTTTTATTTAAATAATCATTATTTAAAACAACTGATTTCATTATTTTAATCCATTTTGAGGAAGGGAATTCTTCAATCTTTGATGTAGTAAAATCATAGATTATATTTTCATTTTTTTCTTTTTTCTTTTCTTGATAAATCATAGGCTTTTTAACCATAATAGGCTGTTTAGTTACAAAATAACCCTTTTTCTCGATAGAATAGATATATCCTTCATCTAATAACATCATATAAGCATTAATTACAGTATTAACGCTTATATTTAAATCAATTGATAAATCTCTTTTAGATGGTAATTTTTCATTTGGCTTTAATGAATTATTATTTATTAATTCAACAATTTTTTCATATAATTCAATATATTTTTTATTATGCCCATTTAATTCAATCTTCATGGTCCCATCTCCTTTTTAAAAAATGAATAAATTAATGATACCAGATTAATTATATGTTATTTTAAATAACATAACAATATTGAAACGATATTTAATTAATGTTAAAATAAAAATCAAAGTGGGATGTGATTAAAATTGGGAAAGACTGCAGCTAGCATTAAGCTAATTCAGATTTTATCTGCCAAAAATGATTTTATTTCAACAGAGGAATTAGCTGATATATTAGGGATTAATAAAAGAAATATTAGAGAATATATAGCTGAAATAGAGGAAGCAGGATATTTTGTTGAATCTAAAAGAGGCTTAACAGGAGGATATAGAATGCTAAACCATTCTACATTACCTCAAGCAAAGCTTACAGATGATGAAAGAATAGCATTAGAGGAATCATATGATTTCTTAAAGGAAAATGAATATCCATTAATTGATGATTTTGTTTCAGCAACAAATAAATTTTTAGTATCAAAAAGCTATAAGGATGATTTAACACCAGAGGTTGTTATTGAAAAATTCCCACTTGCTATAGATAAAAAGGAATTAATGGATAGATACCAAACTATAGCTAATTCAATTGAAGATCAATATAAATGTGAGCTTCATTATAAATCAGCACAAAATACGATAAAAAGACATATAATACACCCTTATAAATTATTTAATTATAATGGTGGATGGTTTGTTTTAGCATATGACGAGGATAAAAATGATTTCGCTTATTATAAATTAAATAGAATAGAATCTATTTATAAAAAGAAAAACCATTTTACAAAAATGGATTTTAATGAAAGTGATTATTTAGATGAATTTGGTATGAAAAATAATGGAGAATTTTATCATATCGAATTAGAATTTAAGGATTTAAATGTATATATACAAGAAAGAATATATGGTAAAAATCAAATAATAGATGTTATTGATGACAATCATTTAAAAATGTCTTGTGATATGCAAAACAAGGATATGATATTATCATTTGTTTTATCATTCGGAAATAAATGTAAGGTTTTATCTCCAGATTGGTTAAAGGAAGATGTAACAAATGAAATATTGAAGATGATGGATAATTATGATTAAACACATATTTTTAGATTTTAATGGTACATTATTAGATGATAGAAAGCTTTGTCTAGATTTATTAAATTGGATGCTAAAGGATCAAAATAAGCCTTTAGTAGATAAAGATAAATATAAAGAAATATTTACATTCCCAGTAAAAAATTATTATATAAAGGCAGGACTAGATTTTAATATAGAATCATTTGAAAGCTTAGCCCATAGATTTATGGATAGATATGTAAATGAATATAAAAATTGTAGTTTATATGCCGGTATATTTGATACATTAAGCTATTTAAAAAATAATGGATATAAAACATATATTTTATCAGCATCTAAACAATCTATTTTAGATTCACAATGTGATTATTTTGGATTAACTAAATATTTTGATGATATAATAGGTGTAAACGATATTTATGCTTCATCTAAGGAAGCTATAGCTATAAATTATATAAATAATAATCATATAAACACAGAAGAAGCTATATTTATAGGTGATACACTACATGATAATGAAGTTGCAAAATCAGTTGGAATGAAATGCTATTTAGTATCATGTGGGCATCAATCATATAATGTATTAAGTCAAGCAGGAGTAAAAATAATAAATAATATAAACGAGCTAAGGGATGAATTTTAATGAAATATTTAATTGATGAAAGCTTTAAAGATTTTCCACTATCAGAATTGCCTTATGATAAATTTCATACTGCATTAGGAGAATACCATCATATTAAGCATGATGGTTATTTTGGCTCATGGTATGATCCTATTGATGTTCATCAATGGAGAACTATGGATGGAAGCTGGCTTATTACATCAGATGGTATTAATAGATATTTAGAACAAAATCGTGGTGACATTTCAGTAGGCCCCTTTGTTAATGTTTATGCAACATTAGTAAATAAACAAAAGCTATATAATACATATGGCCTAGATTTTGAATTAAGATTATTTGAAATAAGCGACAATTATGCCGGTGTTGCAATATCTTATATAACATCTAGAAGCTATTTTGGAGTAGGTATTAATAAGGATGGCTTAGCTATTTTTAAAAGAGATAATGAAAGCATTGAAATAATATCAAAATATGATTTTGAAGTATCTGATTTAAAAACATATTCATTCAAAGTTTCAGTAGGAACTACAGTATATGTATATTTAGATAATAAAATGGTCCTAAAGGGTAAAATAGATTTTAAAACACCATCTAAGATGGCTTTAATATCTAAAGCATTATGTAGATATTCAAATATTAAATTATATATGACAGATTTTGAATATAAGGATCATTTAAAGGAAGAAAAGCTTTTATTAAAGAAATTAGATGAAAAGAAAAAATATTATCCACAATTAAAATGTATTAATAAAATAGATTTAAAAAATTTTGGTTCTGCAAGACAATTAAGAATAGCTATGACAGATAATGGTCCAATATTCATTTTAGCTCAGCACCAAAAAAGATTTTGTAGAGATTCATTTGCAAGATTATCATCTATGACAGCATTTGATTATAATGGCAATGTATTATGGACTATAGGTGAGCCATGTAATTCAAATGATAATACATTAATATCTTGTGACCTTCCATTTCAAATTGCAGATATCAATAATGATGGTAAAAAAGAAGTAATCTATTCAATGGATTTTGAAGTGAGAATAATAGATTTAATGACTGGTAAATTAATTAAATCTATGCCTACACCAATAATAAAAGGAGATCCATTAGTTAAAGATGAGCCTTTTTATAGATTAAATGTTGACGCTATTAGAGTAGCTGATTTTGAAGGCTTAGGATATAAAGGTGATTTTATTATCAAAGATAGATATCAAAATGTTTGGGCATATGATAAAAATATGGAATTAATGTGGAGATATCATAATAAAAATACAGGGCATTTCCCATATATTTTTGATTATGATAATGATTTAAAGGATGAAATGTTCGTAGGATATGACCTAATAGATGACGATGGTAAAATGATATTTGATTTAGACATGAATTCAGATCATACAGATGAAATAATATATGCTAAATTAAATGAAGAAGATGGTTATATATTTATTTTAGCTTCTGGAAATGAAGGAATGAATATCATTAATAAAGATGGCACTATTTATAAGCATAATGAAATAGGTCATGCCCAAAGAATATCAGTAGCCCCATATAATCCAAATACTAAGGATTTATGGATTATCGCAACCTCATTTTGGGGAAGCTTTGGTATTATAGCTATATATGATTCAAAGGGTGATTTAAAAAAGAATATTGAAATGGAATCCCTTGGAGCTTTAATATCACCTATAAATTATGACGGAAGCCACATTTTAGCATTAACTCATGCCGGTATAGATGGCGGCTTAGTAGATTATGAATTAGATAATGTTGTTAGCTTCCCAGATGATGGTCATCCTACATTATGTCAAGAGGTTTATGACATCGATGGAGATGGAATAGATGAGATTATTTGTTGGGATCAAACAAGCATGTGGTTTTATAAGGCTGATAAATATGTATTAGGAAAAAAATATAAAAAATACCCTGATGAAGGTTTTTCTAATTATCGTGGTGAATATTTAATACCAGAAGAAGATTAATCTTGAAAAACGTTTATTATTCGTATATAATAAAAAGTGTTTTTTTGGAGGTATGCTATGAAAAAGATTATCGCATCATTAGCTGCGTTTATGTTAATAATATGTGGTTTATTTACACTAGCATCTTGTAATAATGATTCATTCTATAATGAATGGCATAGTGCAGGTGCTGAAATAGAAACTGATAATGTATTTAAATCAGTTACAGTATCAGATGTTGAAAATTTAATTAAGGATTCAGAAAATAATACTTTCGCATTATTCATGGGTTCATCAGCAAATTCTGGTGCAGTAAGTGATGTTACTGCAATGCAATATACTGCAAATGTAAAAAATTATGATGGTAAGGTTTATTTCCTAACTACAACAAATTTAATTAAAAATAATTTTGTTGGTAATGTTAAAGAAATAAAAGAAAAATTAGGAAATAAAGTTGATATTTCTGAATTTGGTACTAATGTTGTTTGTGTAATGTATGAAAAAGGAAGAATTAAATTCATTACAACAGATAACACAGATGAAGATGTAAAGCAATTCATTATTGATGGTTCAGTAAGCATTGTATCAGTTTTAGAATATGTAATTGAAATTTGTCCAGTAAAGAAATAACAAGGTGGCTTAGGCCATCTTTTATTTTTATATAAATATAAAAAATAAAAAGGATTTTTATTGTTTTCACTAAAAAAACACTTGTATATTTTTTGAAAACATTATATAATTACATTAATTTATTTTTAGGAGGTCAATTATGTTTCATAGTACTAGAGGAAATAAATTAGTTACATCACCAAAGGCAATATTAAATGGCTTAGCTGATGATGGAGGCTTATATGTCATTGATAAGCTACCAAAGATTAATTACAATGATTTAATGAATGATGATTATCAAACAATGGCTGCAAAAATATTAAACGCATTTTTCCCAGAGTTTGAATATGATGATATTAAAAGAGAAATAGATGATGCTTATTCATCTTTTGATACTAAGGAAGTTGTAAAGCTTAAAGGCTGTGATAAATCATATTTCTTAGAATTATTCCATGGCCCTACATTAGCATTTAAGGATTTAGCATTAGTAGTATTACCTAGATTAATGAAATTATCAAAGGAAAAGCTAGGATATGAGAAAAATATTACTATTTTAACTGCGACATCTGGTGATACAGGAGGAGCAGCATTAAATGGATTTAAATCAATCCCAGGTATTTCAATTGTTGTATTATATCCTAATGGAGGTGTATCTCCAGTTCAAGAGGCACAAATGTGCTCATTCATCGGTAAGAATTCAAAGGTATTAGCCATTGAAGGTAATTTTGATGATTGTCAAAATTTCGTAAAGAAATTCTTTGCAGAACATAAGGATTTATCATTATCAAGTGCTAATTCAATTAATATCGCAAGACTTGTCCCACAAATTGTTTATTATTTCTATAGCTATATTTATCTTGTTAGAAATAATATTATCATTAATGGAGATGAAATTAATTTTGATGTGCCTACAGGTAATTTCGGAAATATATTTGCAGGATTCTATGCAAAATCTTTAGGATTACCAATTAAGAATTTAATTTGTGCATCAAATAAAAATAGTGTTTTAACAGATTATTTTATGAATGGTATTTATGATAAGAAAAGACCATTCTATAAAACTAATTCACCATCAATGGATATTTTAATTTCTTCAAATCTTGAAAGATTTATCTATTATGGTACTGACAATCAGGTTAAAACAAAGGAATTAATGGAATCATTAGTAAAGAATGGAGAATATTCATTCAAAAATCCATTCGATTATTTCTATGCTTATTCAACAGATGAAAATAAGACATTAGAAATAATTAAAGAGGTATATGATAAATATAATTATTTAATTGATCCACATACTGCAGTTGCGTATAACGCTTATAAAAAATATGTTGAGGAAACTAAGGATAACGTAATAACTGTTGTTGTTTCAACAGCTTCACCTTATAAATTCCCACAAGCAGTATTAAGCGCATTTGACGTTAAGGAAGATGATGCGATGAAATCAATTAATGTATTATCTAATAAATTTAATTTAGAAATTCCTAGTGTATTAAATTATCCTCCTGTTAAAAGAACAGTAGTTAAATTAGAGGATTCTGTTAAATATGTTGAGGATGTGATAAAATGCTTCGAATAAAAGTAGAGGCAACATCAGCTAATGTTTGTGTTGGATTTGATGTTTTAGGTATTTCATTAGATTTATATAATGAATTTACATTTGATAAAGCTAAAAGATTTTCATTTAAAGGCTTTGAACCAGAATTTTCAAATATTAATAATAATATGGTATATGATTCATATTTGGAAGTATTTAAGGTATTAAATAGGAATCCAATTCCTGTTGAAATTGGATTTAAAGGAGATATACCTGTATCAAGAGGCTTAGGTTCTTCATCAAGCTTAATTGTAGCTGGTGTATTTGCTGCAAATATTATGCTAGATAATCCTTTAACTAAGGATGAATGCTTTAACATTTGTGCAAGATTAGAAGGACACCCAGATAATGTAGCACCTGCAGTTTATGGAGGCCTTGTCGCTAGCTATAAAAAGGATGATACATATTTTCCAATTAAATATGAAATTAGTGATGATTTAAAATTTATTGTTATAATTCCTAAATATAAATTATCTACACATGATGCTAGAAATGTTTTACCAAAGGAATTATCATATAGTGATATAGTAAATAATTTATCTAGAATAGTTAATATTCCAAAGGCTTTTAGGGAGGGCAATTTGGAATTATTAAAGGATTTATTTAATGATAAATTACATGAGCCTTATAGAAAAAAGCTAATTAAGGAATATGATTTATTAAAAGAAATCTGTGATAAAGAAAATATTCCATGTTCAATATCTGGCTCAGGCTCTACATTACTTGTTATAACTAAGGATTTAAGAATATTAAATAAATTGGAAGAGTTTGATTGTGATATAAAAGTATTAAATGTTGGGAAAGGAATAGAAGTGTTGGGAGAATAATATGAGCGATGATTATTATGTAATTCATAAAAGTGTATTACCTGATTATTTTGAAAAGGTAATTCAAATAAAAGAAATAATAAGCCTTGGAACTAATATTAGTGATGCTTGTAAGCAAGTAGGATTATCAAGATCTACATTTTACAAATATAAGGATTTTGTAAATAGACCATCAATGAAGGTTGGTAAAAGAATCATTTTATCATTAAAGTTAGTTGATGAGCCAGGTGTATTATCAACAATATTAAATGATGTTGCAGCAAAGCATGCGAATGTTTTAGCAATCAATCAAGAGGTACCAATTCATAATATTGCCTTTGTTACCTTAACAATATCTATTGGTAATATGGATATTCCTATCCAAAGCTTTGTTCAAGAATTGAAAAATGGTAAAAATGTAATTGATGTATTATTATTAGCGGTGGAATAATTATGAATATAGCAATATTAGGATTTGAAAGTCTTGGAAGAAAATTATATGAAATTTTAATAGCTAAGAAATCTGAAATATATAGAAATTATGATTTAAATATTAAATATATTTTAGTAAATGAAATCCCTGATATTGCATTATTGCCTAATAATGCCACAACAGATTTTAAAAATATTATTAATGATAATGATATAGATTTAATAATAGATGTCTTAAATAACGATAAATCATTTGAATATATTAAAGAAGCGTTATATTCATCAAAGCATGTTATTACAACAAACTTTGATGTTATAGCTTCCCATTATGTCGAGCTTCAAGCTATTGCTATAGATATGAATGTTAAATTATTATTTGATGGTGCTGTAGGCGGAGGTATGTCTATAATTAATAATTTATTAATGTCATCTACATATAATGAAATAACAAAAATAGAAGCTATATTTGATGATGATATAAATAATTTATTAACATTAATGTCAAAATATAATTTAAGCTTTAATCAAGCATTAGATAATATTTCATTAACATTAGATAAGCAATTAGATTTTGAAGGTAAAATCCAAGCTAAAAAGCTTCAAATATTATCAATGATTGCTTATAATACAACAATTAATTATGATGATATATATAGATATAGTATTTCTAATATTGATTCAGATATTATATTAGTATCAAGCCTTTTAGGATATAAGGCTAAATATATTGCATCATCATATTTTAATCAATCATATATCAATATGACAGTAGAACCAGTACTTGTAAAAAACACAGATATTTTTGCAAGCACAGAAAATAGATATGGTATTATAAGATATTATGGTATATATTCTGATGCGGTAGCATTCTACGGTAAAAATGACGGGGATGTAATAGCTAACGCAATAATATCTGATATAAAAAGAGTATTATCAGATTATAGACAAAAATTTATGCCTAGATATTCTCATATCGTTAGTGGTAATAGACATCTAGTATCTAGATATTTAATTAAGCCAAAGGTAATGAATGACTTTTTTAAAAATATCGCAGAAAAGAATTTAGATAATATAATTGTATCATCTCCTATTAGCGGAGATGAGATATTAGAGCATAAAAATGAAATCCAATTTTATGCCAGAATTATTGATTAATATATATAATTTTGATATAATTATTTCATATACAAGGAGGATTTTTGACATGAATGAAATATTTGAAAAAATCAAAGCAATTATTATAGATGAGATTAACTGTGCTCCAGAAAAGGTAACAATGGACGCAAAGCTTAAAGACGATTTAGGTGCTGACAGTATTGATGCTGTACAAATCATTATGGATTTAGAGGATACATTCGGTATCACAATCGAAGAAGATAATGCTGAAGCTATTCAAACAGTAGGTAACCTTGTTGAATACGTTCAATCATTAATTAAGTAATTTAGATTTAAAGGGCTCCTAGTAGCCCTTTTAATTTCTAGAAAGGAGGATCTTATGGGCAGAGGTAATTGGTATCAAAAATGGATAGATAATAGATCATTTATTGTAGAAAATGATAGATTAAAAGATAAATCTTATATATTCCCATCATTCCCTAAATGTGATTCACATGGATTTATAGATGGAAATGTTAGACCATATATTATTGCTGATTTATATTCTAGATATTTAAGAATGAATGATAAGAATGTATTGATGCCTGTAGGGTTCAATACATTAAGCTCTAAAAGCTTTGTTGAAAGTAAAAAAAATAATAATATTTTAGATGATAAAATAAGTGATTTATATAAAGAAACATTAGAAGAGCTTGGAGTAGGTATTAATGAATTAAAATTAATAAATATGAGACATAATGAATATGTCTCTAATTTACAATTATTCTTTATTAATTTATATGATTTAGGCTATATCGAATATAAAAATACTATAGTATATTATGATGAAGCTAATAATAAAATATATGATTCATTAAATAAACCAAATAGAGAATTACCTAGAATTAAAGAAAAATGCTTTGTTTTAAAAATAGATAATTTAATTAAACAAATTATTAAAGATATTAATGATTATAATGATATACCTTTAGATATAAAAGAAGAATTAATTAATCTATTCGAGCCAAGAGATATATATAGTATTAAATTTTTATTATCTTCAGGTTCAGAAATAGAAATAGAATTAGAATCATTAGAATATATAGGTGCTGCAACATATATATTGATGAATCCTGAATATGTAGATGTTAATAAATATGTAGACGCAGATGAAATAGCGGGTGTAAATGAATACTTAGAAAATGGTACTGAACCATTTGCGTATACTGGTACTAATGCAATTAACCCACTAACAGGTGAGCAAATACCTATATTTGTTTCTACACATGTAGATAAAAGCTTTTATTTAGGTATGCCATCAATTAGAGAAGAGGATAAAGTATTCGCTACTAATGCAGGATTTGAAATAATAGATGTATTAGGTGAAAATGATATTATAATTAATTCTGATTTTTTAAACGGCTTATCTATTTCAAAAGCAAAAGAAAAGATTCAAAAAGCTTTCCTAGATGCTGAAATAGCTACAATTAAAAAAATATATGATAAAAGAGAAATTAATTTATCATCATATGATACATTTGGTGCACTATTCCCATTCTTATATGATAAAACAGGATATAGTTTAAATTCATTAAAGGATTATTTACCATATAATTTCTCACAACAATTTAGACCTGTATTAAATCCTAATGTAGATATATTAGGAGAGCCATTAGAGGGCTCTATTAATAATTTATTTTCAACAGGTATAGCACCATTTATATCTATTATATTTGATGAATTTAATGCTGATTATGAATTAGTATCAGAAACTGCTAAACAGGATTTATTTAATTGGCTTCCAATTAAATTATTAGTTGTAAATAAAAAGAATATAATAGAAGAATTATTAATGCCTATTATATTCCATAATATTTTAAAAAAGGAATTAGGATATGACTTGCCTAACCTTGCATCTAAAATTATCATTTTACCTAATGTATATGATAATTTTATGAATGATATATCTAGAGCTAATAATAATATTATTGATTTTAATAAATTATTAAATAATTATTATGCTGATTCAATTAGATATTATTATTTATCATCTAGCCTAAATGATAAATTTATATTTAATCAATATGAATTAGAGGATTATGATAAATTTGTCAAATATTTAAGACAATCATTATTAAGACCTACTGATAATGATACAAATAGATTAGATTTCTATTTTGCAGATTTTAAATCTAAAGCAACTAAATTATTAGATGAATATAGATTTAATGATTATATTACATTAATTAAAAATTTCAGTAGCCAATATGTTATGTCTGAAATACCATCTCTTGATAATATATTAACATTTATAAAGGTAATATTCCCTATAATGCCATATTTATCAGAAGAAGTTTATGAAAAAAAATTTAAAAGCAGATATTCAATAATAAATGAAGGCTGGCCAGATTAAAAAAAGATTGAGTGAATCAATCTTTTTTGTAATATATGCCCTGGTATAAGCCTTCATTTCTTAATTTTTTATCTATTTCATTCATTACAACCATCTTTTTAATTGTCCATTTTGGTTCAATTAAATCCTTTGGATTTCCGTCTGCCGCAAGTCTATGGATAATTATATCAGGTCTTAATATAGATATTTGTTTTGTAACAATAGATACATATTCATCTAATGTTAATATTTTAAAATTATTTTTTAAATACATATCTCCTAATATTGTATCTTTTAATACTAATAAAGAATGTATCTTAATGCCCTGTATGTCTAATTTATTTACAAATTTTATCGTATTTAGCATATCATCTATTGTTTCATTAGGTAATCCATTAATAATATGTAATACGACCTCAATATTATGTTTTCTTAATAAATCTATAGCGATAATTAATTCCTCATTAGTCATTTTACGATTGACAAAATCTGATGTTTTTTCATTTGCTGATTGTAGTCCTAATTCTACCTGAACGTGAGTTTTTTTATTTAATTCACCTAAATAATCAGCAATTTTTTTATTTATACAGTCTCCTCTAGTGGCAATTGATATACCAATTGTCTTTTCTTTATCTATATTTATAGCTCTTTCATATAGATCCTTTAAATAATCTAGTGGAGCATAAGTATTAGAGCCAGCCTGGAAATATGGCATATATAATATATCATTCCATTTATTTTCCATAACCTTTTTAATATCTTCAAATTGATTTTCAATTGTTTTATTTTTATCTCCTGCAAAATCACCAGATAGCTCTTTAGAACAATATATACAGCCACCGTAGCCCTTTTTACCATCTCTATTTGGGCATGTAAAATTACAATTTAGAGATATTTTAGCTACCTTATGTCCATATTTTTTCATATTATATTCATGTAAAGAATTATAAGGCTTCGCTTTAGTAAAATAATTCATCTAAATCACCTTCTTGATAATTATAATTTATGAATTAAATAATTAAAAGAAAAATATATCTTTTATACAAAATATTGTTTTTTTATTGTATAATAAAAACAATGTGGGGAAAGGAGCTTATTATGCAAAAATTAATGAATCTTATCTGTCATCCGACACGTATAGTATTATATTTTAATGATAAAGCTTATAAGATAATAATTTGGCTGTTAAGCTTCATTATCCTTGTAGGAGCTATTTTAGCATCATTTGCGTTTACTACTAAAGAATATGATGTTGATTTTGGTGAAAGCTTAGCTAAATATATGGCATCAAAGGAAACAGTGCCTAATTTAAAATATGAAGATGGCAAGCTTACAGGCTCTGAATATTCTATTAAATCTAATGGAATATATATTTATTTTATAAAAAATGATTTTGCTCACAATGATTATGGTCTTGTCATGAATTTTAAAGAAGAACAAGTAGATATATATTATCGTTATTTTGGTAAAAAGACAGTTTATTATAAAGATATTAATTCAAAGAATTTTACATTTGAAGATGTTAAAAAGGATCAAAATCTTGCAAGAATTTATTTTTCTGAATTTATATTTCAAACAGTAGATAAAATAAATTTAGAAGCATCATTTTTAACATTTGTTGATAATTTGATAAATGTATTATCAATGCTTGGGGCTGTAATATTGATATCTGTTGTTTTCTCATTTTTGATTAATCCTCAGATTCAATTTAGGCACCGTATTAGAATATGTGCTTATGATTCAATTATTTATTTAGTAATGATGATTTTTACATTAATGTTTCAAATATCATGGCTACAATATGTAGCACTTGTATTGCCATTATTTTATTGTAATAGATCATTTAGAAGTATTGTAGTAATAAAGAAGGTTTAATATGACAATTGTAGATAAAATAAAAGCTTCAAATCTTTTAGATTCTGATAACGATATAAGAGTAGATGAAGCAATATATAAAAAAATATCTAAAAAATTAATAATATCATTTGTTTTAAAGCACGCTGTAAAACTTAATGAATATAAGGAATTAAGAAATAAGATAAATGAAATTTTAAATGAAACTAAAAACATTACTTATTCTTATAATATAGGCTATGAGGATGAATCATTAACTAATGAGGAATTAAAGGAATATTTAGTTGAAATATTAAATGTATTATCTTCTAATTCTGCAAGCTTTAGATCATTATCAATTGATGATTGTGTAATAGAGGATAATAAAATATCATTTTTAGTAGCATGTGATGCTAAAGGCATAGAGGAATTAATGGATCCTATTAAAAAAGCCTTTGAATCATATGGATTATGTGTTAATACAAATGTTTTAATTGATGAAAATAAGAGTCTAACAGAGGCTATTAATGAATTAGATAATAAATTAATGGCAGAGCTTGAAAGACAACAAAAGGAAGCTTACGAGGCTCAAAAATTTAATAAGATGATTCAGGATTCTAAAAAGAATTATAAAAGATATATACCTGAAAATGTTACACCAATTAAAAATATTCCAGCAAGCCATGAGGAATTACAATCATATATAAATGAAAATGGTTCAGATACATTTTTATTTGAAGGATATGTATTTGATGTTGAAATTAGACCAACAAAAAATAAAAATACAGATAAATGCTTATTAAAAATGACTGATGAAACAGATTCCATATTAGTATTAAAATGGCTAAAAACTGATGCTGAAAAGGAAGGCTTTAAGGATATGAAGCCGGGTACAGAATTAAAAGTAATTGGTAAAGCAATGTATGATTCATATATGAAGCAAGTAATTGTTAATGCTAGTAATGTAACTGCCTTAGGTACACATAAGGAACAAGATGTTATAGATGATGCTGAGGTTAAAAGAGTTGAATTAAATTGTCATACTAAAATGTCTACTCTAGATGGCTTAACTGAAGGTACAGATTATGTTAAGACTGTATCAAAATGGGGCTGGAAGTCTATGGCATTCACTGATACATCAGGATTATATGCAGTACCAGAAGTAGATCATGACTTACATAATTATCCTGATTTTAAGGCTATTTATGGCGTTGAATTACCATTTATTGATGATTCAAAATATTTTATTACATTTAATGAAAGAGATATAGATTTAAAATCTGCAACATATGTAGTATATGATATTGAAACAACAGGCTTCTCACAGGAATATGATGAAATAATTGAAATAGCTGCATGTAAGGTTTATCAAGGTGGAATTATTGAAAAATATGAAACATTTGTTAATCCATTAAGACATATTTCTGAAAAGATTACTGAAATAACATCAATTACAGATGAAATGGTAAGTGATGCTAAAACTATTGATCAGGTTTTACCAGAATTTTTAGAATTCACAAAGGGAAGTATTTTAGTTGCCCATAATGCTAAATTTGACGTTGGTATGATTTATGCTAAATGTAAAAAGCATAATATAGAATTTGAAGAATTCCCTGTAATTGATACCTTAAATCTATTTAGAGTGCTTGCAGGATATAGTGGAGAAACTAAAAAATTCAATTTAAAGGTTTTATCTAAATATTATAAGATTAAACAAGAACAGCACCATAGAGCTAATGATGATACAAGAGTAACAGCATTATGCTTTATTAGTATGTTAAATGATTTATACAATAAGAAGGTTTATAATTATAAGGATATTAATGCATTATTAGATCCTAAGGAGCATTATAAATATGTAATACCATCTAATATAATTCTTTTAGCTAAATCACAAAAGGGATATAAGAATTTATTAAAAATCGTATCTGATGCCCTAACATATCATCTATATGGTGATGCTAGATTATTAAAGAGCGTATTAGATATGTATCATGAAGATATTTTAGTAGGCTCTGATGATTTTTCAGGTGACGTATTTGAATATGCACTTAATAGAAGTGAAGAAGAATGTTTAGATGCGATGAAGATGTGTGATTATATTGAGGTTCAGCCACCTTCAGCATATATGCATTTATGGAGCTCACTTCCTGGTGGAGAATTAGATATTCAGGATGTTATTAAAAAGATAATAAGATTAGCAGATTCTTTAGGTAAAACAGTAGTTGCGACATCTGCATGTCATTATTTAAGACCTAATTTGAAACAATATAGAGATATATTAATTCAAAGTCCACAGGTAGGTGGAGGTAAGCATAGCCTTGCAGATTATAAAATATCTCCATCTGTTCATTTAAGAACTACTAAGGAAATGTTATCAGAATTTGATTTCTTGCCTAAGGAATTAGCATATAAAATAGTTGTAGAAAATACAAATTTAATCGCAGATGGTATTGAAAAATATCCTGCGTTCCATAAAGAAATGTTTTCACCTAGAGATGATGAGTTTAAGGATTCATTCTTACATGTCGCATCAATTGATGCTGAGGTTACAAGAATAATTGATGAAAACGTAAAGAAAAATTATGGCGATAATCCATCTCAAATTGTAATGGATAGATTAAATAGAGAATTGACAGGTATTAGAAAGAGTGGATATGCATCTGTTTATTATATGTCATATCTAATGGTTCAAAAATCATTATCTGATGGATATTTAGTTGGTTCCCGTGGATCAGTTGGTTCATCTTTAGTTGCTACAATGATGGATATCAGTGAGGTTAATCCATTAAAGCCTCATTATAAATGTAAAAAATGTAAATGGCATTCATTTAAAATGAGTGATGAGGAAATTGAAAAATATGGCATAAGAGATGATGAAAAGCCATTCCAGGAAATATTAAGAAGTGTAGATTCAGGATACGACCTACCTAATAATACATGTCCTATTTGTGGTGCGCCATTAGCTAAGGATGGTCACGATATCCCATTTGAAACATTCTTAGGATTCGATGCTGATAAAACACCAGATATTGACTTAAACTTCAGTGGAGAATATCAGCCTGTAGCTCATGAATATATCAGACAGGTATTCGGAAATGAAAATGCGTTTAGAGCAGGTACAGTAGGTACAATAGCTGATAAAAATGCATATGGATATGTTAAAGCTTACCTAGAAAAGACAGGTAAGCAATTAAGAGATATTGAAATTGATAGAATAAGCACATATTTAGTTGGTATTAAAAGATCTACAGGACAGCATCCAGGTGGAGTTGTTGTAGTACCACATTATGTTGATATATATGATGTTACACCTGTTCAATATCCAGCAAATGATGATACTGTTCCAATGAGAACAACACATTATGATTATCATAAATTTGAAAATAATTTATTAAAGCTTGACGTACTAGGACACGATGATCCAACTATAATTAGATATTTAATGGATTATGTTAATTCACATCAAAGTGAATTCCCATTCTCAAGTGCTAGAGATATTCCTATTGATGATCAAACATTATATAAATTATTTAGTGAAACAGCCGTAATAGGTCTTACACCAGAGCTACTAGGTTCAAAGGTAGCATCATTTGGTGTGCCTGAATTTGGTACTAGATTCGTTCAAGGTATGTTAATGGAAACAACTCCTAAAACATTTGCTCAATTAGTAAAAATATCAGGCTTATCACATGGTACTAACGTATGGGCTAATAACTCACAGGAATTAGTTAATGGTAGAACACCATTTGGACCAATTGAATTTAAAAATACAATTGGTTGTCGTGACGATATTATGATTGACTTAATTAGAATGGGTCTAGATCCATCTAAGTCATTTAAAATCATGGAATTCGTTAGAAAAAATAAAAAGGTTGGTGCACCAAAGGACTGGGAAGCCTTCCAAGCATATATGAGAGAAAATAATGTACCAGAATGGTATATTTGGTCTTGTGATAAGATTGAATATATGTTCCCTAAGGCACATGCTACAGCATATGTATTAATGGCCTTAAGAATCGCATGGTTTAAGGTATATTATCCAGTATTATTCTATAGTGCATGGCTATCAAAAAGAGCTAAGGGCCATGATGTAAATGCCTATATGGGCGGAGCTATGGCTATTAAAGCTAGAATAGAAGAAATAAATAATATGGATAATAGAACAGCTAAGGATGACGATTTAGTCACAGCATTACAAATAGCATTAGAAATGACATTAAGAGGCATCAAATTCTTACCTGTTGATGTTATGAAATCTGACGCAATCAATTTCACAATTGAGGATGGTAATCTAAGAATACCATTTATAGCTGTAGATAAATTAGGAGAAGCTGTAGCCCTAGATATCGTAAAAAATAGAGAAGAAAGACCATTCAGCTCAAAGGCTGATGTTAAGAGAAGAACAAGATTAAATAATTCATTATATCAAGAATTCGAAATAATGAGAGCTTTCGGTAATCTTCCTGATGAAGATAAAGAAGCAACAGAAGGTTTATTCGCATTTATCGATTAGCTTTTTGTGATATTATGTGATTTTCTTCCATTTGCTTAAAAAAATGTTATAATAGGCTTGGTATAAGAAAAGCAGGAGGATTATTTATGAAACCTACACCATTATTTTCAAATATAAAAACTGGTGCAGCAACATATGATGATAGTGATAAGGCCACATACGGTGGAATAACTATTAAAACTGTCATATTATTCATATTAACTGTCGCAGTAGCAATTGGTACAATCTTAATTGTTCCACAATTTGTAGAAAGTGGAAACTTCGCTCCACTAATTGCTGGTATTGTAATTTCAGCTATAGTAGCTTTAATTTCAGCAATTGTTGGTAGATTAAGCTATAACCTAGCAATGCCATTTTCTATAATTTATTCACTATCTATGGGATTCTTATTAGGCTTTATCACAGAGGTAGCTGAAGAATTTGTTCCAGGTATAGCAGTTACTGCCGTATTTGCAACATTAATAATATTTGGTATTATGCTATTATTATTCTTTACAGGAGTAATTAAACCTAGTAGAAAATTATTAGGTATAGGCTTAGGCTTCCTATTAGGTGCTATTTCATTATCACTTTTCACATTGATAATGGCATGGACTGGAGTAATCTCATTAACAGCATATTTATGGTTATTATTATTAATTGAAGCAATATATTTAGTTTATGCAGTTGTAATGCTAACATTTAATTTCTGTGAAGCAGTAATGGTAGTTAACAATGGAGCTACTAAAAAGGCTGAATGGAGTGTTGCATTAGGATTAATGTCAGCTCTAGCATATATTTATGTTGAATTATTAAGAATATTATTAATAATCGCAAGCATCGTTGGAAATAATAATTAAACATTAGGCAATTGTCAAAGCACAATTGCCTTTTTTTTAATTAATATGTATAATTATCCTAGGTGGTGTTAGTATGCAAGAACAAGAAAAGACAAAATTAGAACCAAGCTATTCACTAAAAGAACCAATTATTGAATATTCAATTGGCGGAGTATCTGTATTAGCTGTCATTATATTAACTATTATTACAGGCTTTTATTGGGGATATTTATTATTTTTAATTGTACCATTCTATTTTTTAATTGATGGCTTTTTAACTCATAGAAAAATATTAAGATATAGAAAGCAAAGAGAAGAAAAAAAAGAATATAATAATACTTTATAATTTAATTATTTTTAATTATAAAGAATATATATGTTTATAGAAATAAAATTAAAGATATGGTAAAATAGAGAATGATTTTTGGTAGGAAAGTTTTATGAATGATTTTATTTATGGAATGAAAAAAGGAATACCAATAGCACTTGGCTATTTTGCTGTATCTTTTTCTTTTGGTGTAATGGCAGTAACTGGAATAACACCATTGATGGCAACAATTATTTCAGCAACTAATTTAACATCATCAGGTCAATATGCAGGAGTTAAATTAATAATTCAAAATGCCTCATATGTTGAGATATTCCTTACAGTATTATTAATTAATATTAGATATTCTCTTATGAGTATATCCTTATCTCAAAAAATAGAAGATATGCCCATTGGTGTTAAATTATTAATTGGCTTTGGTATAACAGATGAAATATATGCAGTAAGTATTACAGATTCTCATAAAATTAATGCTAAATATATGTTTGGATTAATATCATTACCATTTGTAGCATGGGTTTTAGGAACTGTAGTAGGCGCATTTGGCTCCCAATTTTTCAATCAGGATTTATTAAAGGCTATGGGCATAGCATTATATGCAATGTTTATTGCGATAATAATACCTGATGCTAGAAAATCAAAGCCTATATTATTCGTAATATTAATTGCTGCAATAATATCTACATTATTTTATTATGTACCATTTATTAAAGAAATTGGCTTAGGTTTTAAAATAATTATCGCAACAGTAATTGCAGCACTATTAGGTGCATTAATTTTCCCAATCGAAGAAGATCTTGAAGATCCTGAAGTAGAATTTAAAGCAAAGTCAGGTGAGCAAGATGTATAATATTATTTCTGTAATTATAATGGCAGTAGTGACCTATATACCTCGTGCACTACCTTTAGCATTTTTCAATAAAAAAATAGAAAATAAATTTATTAAATCATTTCTATTTTATGTTCCTTATGCAGTATTATCAGCGATGACCTTCCCATTTATTTTGTATTTTGTAGATGAAATGTGGATTGCTGCAATAGGTACAGCTATAGCTTTAATATTAGCATTCTTTAGACAAAAGCTAATAATAGTAGCTTTAGCATCAGTAATAGTTGTATTTATTTTATTATTAATATTTTAGGAGATTAGATTTATGAAATTTGTAACATGGAATGTAAATGGCTTAAGAGCTTGTATAACAAAGGGCTTCAATGATTATTTTAATGAAGCAAATGCAGATTTTTTCTCTATACAAGAATCTAAGATGCAAGAGGGACAAGCTGATATTGATATTGAAGGATATCATAAATATATGTCTAGCGCTATAAAAAAAGGTTATAGTGGAACAATTATTTATGCTAAAAAGGAGCCTTTAAATGTCATATATGGAATTCATGACCTATATAATGATGAAGGTAGAGTAATAACATTAGAATATGATAATTTTTATTTAGTTAATGCTTATGTACCAAATTCTAAAGAAGAATTAGCTAGATTAGATTATAGAATGGTTTATGAAAATAATTTAAGAGAATATTTAAAGGAGCTAGATTCAAAAAAGCCAGTTATATATTGTGGTGATTTAAATGTTGCACATGAAAGAATAGATTTAAAAAATCCCGACAGCAATACTAAAAACCCAGGCTTTTCACCTGAGGAAAGACAAAAGATGACAGAATTATTATCTGCAGGCTTTACAGATACATATAGATATCTATATCCTACAAAAATAGAATATTCATGGTGGAGCTATAGATTCAATGCTAGAGCTAATAACGCAGGATGGAGAATTGACTATTTTATTGTATCTAATAGAGTTAATAATTTAGTCAAGGATGTAAAAATTAGAAATGATATTTATGGTAGTGATCACTGCCCTGTTGAACTATATATAGATATAATTTAATAATATAAATAATTATACTTGAAAAATAATTATTCAAGTGATACAATAATCGAAAGCATATTTTTAGGAGGTCCTTATGGCATATTATTATGATGAACCATCACATACATTTAGTGAATATCTTTTAGTACCAGGTTATACAGATGAAAACTGTATTCCATCAAAGGTTTCTTTAAAAACACCACTTGTTAAATTCAAGAAGGGTGAAGAACCAAAAATTACAATGAACATCCCTCTTATTTCTGCAATCATGCAATCTGTATCTAATGATACATTAGCTATCGCTCTTGCAAAAGAAGGTGGAGTATCATTCATCTTTGGTTCTCAATCTATTGAAAACCAAGCTGAGATGGTAAGAAAGGTTAAGACATATAAAGCAGGCTTTGTAGTATCTGATTCAAATTTATCACCAGATAATACATTAGCTGACGTATTAGAATTAAAAGAAAAGACAGGCCATTCAACTGTTGCAGTAACAGAGGATGGTACACCATCAGGTAAGCTTGTTGGTATTATTTCATCAAGAGATTATAGAGTTTCAAGAATGGAATTATCTACTAAGGTAAAAACATTCATGACTCCACTTGATAAATTAATTACAGCTCCTGAGGGAACAAGTTTAAAAGAAGCAAATGACATCATTTGGGAGCATAAGCTAAACAGCCTTCCAATTGTTGATAAAAAGGGTAAGCTTGTAGCATTCGTATTCCGTAAAGATTATTCTTCACATAAGGATAATCCTGATGAATTATTAGATGCAAATAAGAGCTACATTGTTGGTGCTGGTGTCAACACAAGAGATTATGAACAAAGAATTCCAGCATTAGTAGAAGCTGGTGCTGACGTTTTATGTATTGACTCAAGTGAAGGATATACAGCTTGGCAAGCAAGAACAATTAAGTTCGTAAGAGAAAAATATGGCGACAATGTAAAAATTGGAGCTGGTAACGTAGTTGATGCAGATGGATTTAGATTCTTAGCTGATGCTGGTGCTGATTTTATTAAAATTGGTATCGGTGGTGGATCAATTTGTATCACTCGTGAAACAAAAGGTATCGGTCGTGGTCAAGCAACTGCAGTAATCGAGGTTGCTAAAGCACGTGATGAATATTATAAAGAAAAAGGCGTATATATCCCTATTTGTTCAGATGGTGGTATCGTTCATGATTATCATATTACTCTAGCTTTAGCTATGGGTGCTGATTTCTGTATGCTAGGTAGATATTTCGCAAGATTTGATGAATCTCCTACTAATAAGATTTTAGTAAATGGTTCATATATGAAAGAATACTGGGGCGAAGGTTCAGCAAGAGCTAGAAACTGGCAAAGATATGACCTTGGTGGAGCAACTAAGCTTTCATTCGTTGAAGGTGTTGATTCATATGTTCCATACGCAGGACCATTACATGATAATGTACAAGTAACATTATCTAAGATTAAGCATACATTCTGTAACTGTGGTGTATTATCAATCGCTGAATTACAAAAGAATGCAAAATTAACTTTAGTATCAAGTGTATCTATTGTTGAAGGTGGAGCACATGATGTTTTAGTTAAGGATAGAAATACAAATAATTAAAAAAGAAGAAGGCTGTGGGGGTTCTTACGCTTGATAGGGTATTATACTAAAGTACCGCAAAAACAAATCTATTAGGAATATACCACATTATATAAACAAACGAAGGAGTGAAAATG
>Ga0247611_10003032_pt1 | contig 25711 bp, 24 predicted proteins | sample 177DNAGHGhighgp2_FD_192422 | JGI IMG/M metagenome (GOLD analysis project Ga0247611, IMG submission 192422) | Sheep rumen microbial communities from Palmerston North, Manawatu-Wanganui, New Zealand - 1770 DNA GHGhigh gp2 | ecosystem: Host-associated > Mammals > Digestive system > Stomach > Rumen... | reverse complement strand
ACCTCAGGCCTCAACAGAAGATTGACCAACTTCACCCGTTGCTGCAAAGGAGGTGTCCCCAAACTTTCGAGCAAAGGATTGGCTTGCGAGGGGGTGATAGGGGTATCCTTGATTGCCTGGACGACACTATTGGTATACTCCTGCTTCTCCCCCACCCTCTTCATGCGCTCTTCCGACGCAAGTCCAATGTCATACCCCAACGGGGTGAGTCGGGTATCGGCATTGTCCTGGCGGAGCAGGATACGATATTCGGCACGAGAGGTAAACATCCGGTAGGGCTCATCAACACCTTTGGTGACAAGGTCATCAATCAGCACACCTATATACGCCTGTGTCCGGTTAAGCACAAAGGCTGGCTTACCTTGTATCTTGAGTACTGCATTAATGCCAGCCATCAGTCCCTGACAAGCAGCCTCCTCGTAACCCGTGGTGCCATTGATCTGTCCGGCAAAGTATAAGTTTTCGATAAGCTTTGTCTCGAGGGTGTACTTCAATTGTGTCGGAGGGAAGTAATCATACTCTATGGCATAGCCAGGTTTCAATATCCGGGCATCCTCAAAGCCTTCGATAGTATGGAGGGCATCCACCTGCACCTCGAGCGGGAGCGAAGACGAAAAGCCATTTAGGTAATAGGAATTGGTCTCCCACCCTTCGGGTTCGACAAAGAGCTGGTGGCGGTCTTTTCCGGCAAAGCGCACAATCTTATCCTCGATGGACGGACAGTAGCGAGGACCATGTCCTTGAATACGTCCAGTGTAGAGAGGAGAGCGGTCGAAACCGGTACGGAGTATCTCATGGGTGCCTAGGTTGGTATAAGCCAAATAGCAGGAGCGTTGGCGAGTGAGCGAATGCGTATTGATATAAGAGAAGGTTTGGGGATTCTCATCGCCTGGCTGTTCAACCAACTTCTCAAAATTGATGGTGCGTCCATCGATACGGACAGGCGTACCCGTCTTGAGCCGATCCACAGCGAACCCATACGCATGCAACGAATCGGACAGTCCTTGAGCAGGCCTCTCCCCTATCCTACCTCCCGACCACGACTTGTCACCGATATAGATAATCCCGTTGAGGAAAGTGCCATTGGTGAGGACGACCGCTTTGGACAAAATGTCAAGACCCAATCGGGTATGAACACCTTGCACTACCCCTCCGTCGATAATGACATCGATTACTTCATCCTGCCAAATACTAAGATGAGGGGTATTCTCCAATACCTTCCTCCAGTTAAGGGAAAACTGCATCTTGTCGCATTGTGCACGAGGGCTCCACATAGCAGGACCCTTTGAGAGGTTGAGCATCCTGAACTGAATCATTGAGCGGTCCGTCACAATGCCGGACATTCCACCCAAGGCATCAATCTCTCTAACAATCTGGCCTTTTGCCACACCTCCCATAGCTGGGTTGCACGACATCTGACAGATTGTGTCAATATTCATTGTGATGAGGAGGGTCTCGGCGCCCAATTTAGCTGCAGCTGCAGCTGCTTCGGCTCCTGCATGACCTCCGCCGACAACGACAACATCAAATTGCATTATATTCATAAAAAGGATAGGAAAGATAAGAAGCCGACTTTTGAATGAGCAATAGGGTAGGGGAGAAGGGATGTTTCATGAGGAACAGAATATCTAAATAATTGTATTCCATAACTGTAAAGCGAGGTTTTCGCGTCTCCGCATCTCGGCAGCATCCTCATCGGTCTTGTCGCCCTGCCCCAATAAATGTAATATTCCGTGAATGATGACCCGCAGTAGCTCTTGTTCAAAAGTGTTTCCGAACGATACAGCATTCTCGGCAACTCGGTCGACACTAATCATAATATCACCCGAGATGACATCGCCTTCAACATAATCGAAGGTAATGATGTCGGTATAGGTATCGTGATTCAAAAAGGACTGATTGGCTGACAAGACATATTCGTCATCGCAGAAGAGATATGATATGACTCCAACTCTTTTCCCATGACTGGTAACAACAGTTGTAATCCATTTTTTGAGCTGTTGCTCATTCGGGAGATCAAAAGAATCGATTTGTTGTGCAAAGGAGATGGACATATTTCAAATATTACGTTTGATGAGGGGGTATTGATTTTTTAGCACTGGAACCTTGTGGTTCGACACTTTATCCGAAAACACTTTATATCAGACATATATAAAAGAACATTGCTCAATATTGCTCGTTTTGACTGCATCATTCCGAAACAGGCAGATAAATCACCTTACGGATTAAAATCTCGTTGAGTTATCACAACAGAAAAACGCCACCTTTAGGACTCGACCAAGACAGGTTGGTAAAACCGAGCGAGGACAGTCCTCCGACGTTCGGATTCATTGTAGCCGATTCCATTCAGACAAAAGAGCAGACGAATGGTACGGCCGGACAGTTCGACACCATCCGCCAACTGATGGACCAAAGACATGACATCGGGAGAAAGAGTAGGGGAGGGGTGTTCCAAATTATTCTCACCCGCATGAAGGGCATCAGCGGAAACTGTTATATCGAAATAAAGACCCTTCCGGCTATGGCTACAGGCAAGAAGCAAGGTGGCATCAGGATACTGACCGAATAAGGACTGAATAGTAGCAAGTAGGGGGACAGAAATGATAGCATGATAATTGGCCAGATGATTATCATAGCATACTGATGCCACGAGGTCTTCAACCCTTCTGACCGATTTGCTACCTATCTGTATAACAGTGTTTTCCATTGAGATAATGAGACTTTAGTGTTTACAAAGATACGACTTTTTTCCGATATACATTCAGAATTTGTAAAAATAGTCTTGGACTTTCGCCTTATAATAAGGGGACAGCGATGGGGGAAGGGTACGGAAGAGGTCGGAGGAACTGTTTTGCAACTTCTTAAGTTTCTCCAAATCACTTTGCGATGTCTGATGCGGCTTATCCGTCCCTTCGCGGCTCTCGCGACGCTCCTCTTTCTCACGCTGCATTTCGGCCTTCTCGTGCTCCAACAATCGGGTCATAATCTGTTGCTGCCGGTTGATAGTCTGTTGAGATATAACACGATTAACAAGGTCAGTCTCAGTCTGTTCCATCTGCTTAATCAACTGGTCAATTTCACGGGTCAATTTAGAATTACCGCCATTGGACTGTTTCATTTCCTGACCATATTCCTGCATCATACGGCGAATCATCTCCTGTTGTGCAGCCATCTTGGCGAACTCCTCACTTATCTGCGTACTGGAACGGTCACCAATTTTCTTACGGCTATTAGGCGTTGATTTACCCTGTTTTTCAAGCTGTTTCTTCAGAGCTTCCATCTGCTTGTTCAGCTCCTGCTGCATCTGCTTCATCGACTTGGGAGAGGGCTTACCATTTCCTGGTTTGCTGCAGTTACTCTTCATCTTCATGCCAGGATTCTTACAACTTCCATTGTTCTTTTTTTGCTGATTTTGACGCATTTGGTTCTGCATCTGGTCCAACGACTCAGCCATAACCAACGCCAAGTTATTGAACGAAGTCATAGCATATTGCATGAATTGTGACGACTGGGAATTCTTATAAGACCCATAGAACGACTGGTTCATCTCCAACAGACCATTAAGGGAGCGTGAGAGGTTGTTGTTCACATCCCCTATATTATTATTAATCACTTTTGCCACAGCAATTTGTCGCTTAGCAATAGCCCTAAGAGAATCCTCGACTCCACGGAAATCGTCCTTGATTTTATTCTGCGAAACGATCACAGACTGATATTTGGGGTCTTGTATGTAAATGCTATTAATCTGACCTATCAATGATTCCTGATTAAAGGACAACTTGACCAAATTCTTCAAAAGCAAGCGTATCTGCTCAGCATCCTCTGCCAAATCCTGTTGCTCTATATCCTGCTGAGCCTCAGCCAACTGCTCCGATAGCTCATCCAATTGTTGTGCAGCGTCTTTCTGTTGTTTCGAAGCATCTTTGAACTTCCCTTTCTGGGTGTTGTGCTCTGCGTTTTGCTGGTTATCGTCAATCTTCTTCAGTTGTTCTTTATCAACCTTGAAATCAATGTTTTCATCAATCTGCTTATAATCAGATTTAATCTTATCAATCTCCTTCTTTAAGTCCTCGAAATCTTTGGACAGGCGCTGTTGCTCTTTAAGAAGATTGTCTTTCTCATCCTTGCCCTTGGCTTGTTCCGTCTTCTCAGACAGTTTGCGCTGCTCTTTGGCCAATGTTTCAGCCTTTTGAATAGCGTCCTCGACATTCTTTTCTACCTCGAGACGCTTCATCAACTCGATATTTTGGTCAATCTGTTTCTCAAGATTCTCGTTATCCATTTTCATCTTTTCAAGCTGCTCCTGGACCTTCTTCTTATCCATCTCCTGCATTAACTTATCCATCTCTTGCATCATCTTCTTCATCTCGTCGTTGAGCACTTCGTTCATGAGCCTGTCGAGCTCCTGCTGCTTTTGCAACAACTGCTCGCTCTGGTCCTTGAACTTCTGTTCCAACTGCTTATTCTCTAACAACTGCGACTGTATCTGCTGGAGCATTTGCTTGATTTCCTTCTGTTTCTTAGCCAGTTCCGCCAAGTCCTTCTTATCCTGCCAATCCAGATCTTTCTTATCCACCATCTTTCGCATCAACTCATTGATATCTTGCTGCATCTTCTTCAGCTCGGAAATAGACTTCTGGGCACTGTGTTGCGCTTCGGAAGAATTACGTTCCAAGATATTATCCAATTCTTTTGCAGACGGGATAGAGACCTCGAATTTCTGCGAACTGGCAGACTTGGGACCATGAATGGCATCGTTATCCCAAACCTCGAAGTAATAGACTAGTTTGTCGCCCGGCGCCAACTCAATCTCCGACAAATCCGTTGAGTAATAGAAATCCTGCACCACATCGCTTGTCAACGCTAAATCGACCGTAGTGATGTCCTTGCTGGTAGTATCTTTCTCGTTGGTTTTCACCATCTTGAACACAAGCCTGCTGAAACCGTAATCATCCTTGATCTTGCCTTGAAAGAGCAGGCGGTCGAACAAAGCAGAATCGCGCAACTCGACAGCTGAGATAATAGGAACGGCATCGAGAATGGTAGAGACGGCATACTTCAACGAATCGGACGAAAGGTTGAACTTGTTATCGGCATAGAAAGAATAGTCAAACGAGTGCAAAGCCCTGTATGTCAGCGATGCGCGACCGTTCTCATCGGGCACAACAACCATCTTATGATTCTCAACCACAAGGTAAAGAGAATCGACATTCTGGGTATTGAAAAGCCATTTAATATAGGTTCCTTCGGGCACCACCAAGTCTCCCTCATTGGCCAGCGACTCGTTCTTTTTCGAGGTATAAACAGGGTAGGAGAGGGCTGTTTGGAAATCGACGATAGCAGGCTTGGGAATGACATTCAACTCATAATCAGCCGAACGGACATCGGCGCCCTGCATAAAGAACGTGCAAGACCGCTGAACCGTCTTGAAGACATACGAGAAATGGCTCTTGTCGACCTGGGTCATCTTATACACATTCCCCTCCACATTAATGAAAGCCTCTGCAGGAACCGACTCGCCCTGAACCGACACATGCAACTCGAAATCATCATGTTGTGCAGTCTCTAACACCTTGTTTTCAACCACAAAGGAGAATGGTGCCGGACGTTCGAAATAAGTATTGTAATGGGTAATACGATGCGAAGAGGAGATGAGCAATGCGGGGGAAACCAACAGCAACACCAGCACAATCAGCAGAGGAACTGCAGCATACTTCACATACCGCCTGTTGGCTTTCAAATCAATGGCTTGATGGAAGGGTAGGGGACTGAGCTGAGCAGTCTTCTGCTCAATGGCAGAAACCAGCAGGCTATCGTCAGAGGCCATCTCTTGCTGCTGTAACTGTAACAGATTTAGCAGTTTATCCTTAACCTCAGGGAAATGACCGCCCACTATCCTCGCAGCTTCGTCGTAGGACATCACCTTTCCCAACCGGAACATCTTGGTCAATGGCCATACAACATAAAAACACAATATTGCCGCAGCCGAAACCAGGTAAAACCAAAAAAGAAATGCCCTCACACCTGTTCCAAAGTAACCGAAATATTCCAGAAGCGCAACAACCAAAAACAGCGACAACAACAGAGCCAGGGAATAGATTATTCCCTTTATCATCCTGTTTTTATAATACTTACGGATGAAACGATTGAGATTGTCGCGTATTGTTCCTGTTTCTTTCACATGACCAAATTAACTTGCAAAGATACAAAAAATAATTCGTTTATCGTCAATCCAATAAAATTTCGTACTTTTGCACAATAATCCATCAGCTATGAACAAAGTAATCATCATCACCGGAGCTTCATCGGGATTCGGCAAAGCCACTGCCGAAAGGCTGGCCAAAAGAGGGCACACCGTCTACGGCATTTGCCGCAGGGAGATGAGCCATCCCACCATCCATTATATGCAGGCCGACATCCGCGACAAGGAACATATCAGACTATTTATCAATACAATATACGAAAAAGAGAAACACATAGATGTATTGATAAACAACGCCGGCATGGGCATAGGAGGCGCTCTGGAGCTTGCCACCACCGAGGAAATCCAGGTCCAGATGGGCACCAACTTTATGGGATGCGTGAACATGTGCCAGGAAGTGCTGCCGTATATGCGTCGACAGCGCAGCGGGAAAATCATAAATTTAAGCTCTATCGGCGGAATTATGGGATTACCCTACCAAGGGTACTACTCGGCCTCGAAATTCGCTATAGAGGGCTTTTCCGAGGCTCTGAGCGCCGAAGTGAAAGGGTTCGGAATCTCCGTCTCGATGGTTGAACCCGGCGACTTCGCCACAAACTTCACCTCCAGCCGCAAGAACTCGCAAGCCACTTTGGACGACCCCGACTACGGCCCCATCTTCAAACGCTCTCTGGGACTGATAGAAAAGGAAGAAAACGGAGGACTGAAGCCCGACGTATTGGCGCAAAGAATCGAGAAAATTGTCGACGCACGCCACCCAAGACTCCGCTATGTGGTGGCCAATTTCGAACAATGGCTTTCGGTGGCCCTGAAACGATTCATCCCGGGCAACTGGTTTGTCGACATCTTGATAAGCTACTATAAATCCAAACCCTGATAATCTTGCATCTACAGCAAAGCAGAACGGGCAGTGAGATAATCTCCTCTGCCCGTTCTGTTTACATTTAATTACAGGGAAAGCGTATCGCTTATAAACTCTTCTTGAACACTGCCCGCTTGATGAGGGGAGTGGACTTGTAGGTGGTGTCCCAAATCCGCTGCGCCTCGTTGCCGATGATCTGGGGATTGGAATAGGCCCAGCGTGTATTCAGCCGGATGGCACTGGTACTCAAGTAGGCATAATAGATGGAGTGAACACCGCGTTTCTGCCAATCGGGATGCACACCGTTGAGCAGCAAGTCGATGTCGGTAAACTTATGCAAAGCCTTGAGTATGTGATACCAACCGAAGGGGAAGAGATGACCATTGGCCTTCTTGTATGCCGCATTGAGGTCGGGGATGGAAAGACCGAAAGCCACCAGATTGTCCTCCTGGTCAACCACAAAACCTACAAAGTCGAGATTGATAAAAGGGAAGTACTGGCTGATATACACATCGATTTCCTTTTCGGTAAGGGGGACGAAATCGTACAAATCTTTAAAGGCAGCATTGATTGTGTAGAAGAACTTACGGGCATAGGGGTACACCTCTTTGCGCGACTTGAAATGGAGCATTCTCAAGTTATACTTCTGCATGATTAGCTGATTGATACGGGCCACCTTCTCGGGGATAGGCTGCGAAGCCGGGATTTGATATTGAGCCCATTGGCAAGGCATCTCATATCCTGCACGCTGGATGAAGTCGATATAGTACTTAGGATTATACAGTGTGCTGATATTTTGCCGCTGGTCGAAACCTTCAATCACCCAGCATTCCTTGTCCATGTCGGTGAAGCCGAAGGGACCCTCTATCTCGGTCATTCCCTTTTCTTTACCCCATGCCACCACGGTGTCGAGGAGGCGGGTAAAGACATTATAATCCTCGACAAAGTCAAACCAACCAAAACGCACCGCCTTCTTATTCCAGCGCTCATTGACCGAATAGTTGATAATACCAGCTACACGGCCCACTATCTTCTTGCCGCGATAGGCAAGCCACATTTTCAGGTCGCAATGGTCGAGCGAGGGGTTTTTCTTGGTCAAAAGACCCAACTCATCGTTTATCAGAGGTGGGATGTATGTAGGTACATCCTTGAAAAGCTTGTTGGGAAACTGAATAAAGGCACGTAAAGCTGAGCGTCCTACAACTTCTTTTATTTCAATTGCTTCCATAACAATCTATTTTACTTCAGCACTTCCATCTTCTTGAAACACTTGTAGATTTTATCTACAGCGTAATCAATCTGCTGGTGGGTATGGGTAGCCATCAAGGCAAAGCGGATAAGCGTATCCTCGGAGGGGACAGCAGGCGGGATAACGGGTGTCACAAACACGCCCTCTTCGAAAATCATGTGTGTGAGAATGAATGTCTTCTCGCCGTTGCGGACATACAAGGGGATGATGGGCGTTTGCGTGTGGCCAATCTCGAAACCGAGGTCGCGGAAGGCCTTCATCGCGTAGTTGGTGTTGTTCCAGAGGGCTGCGTTGCGCTCGGGTTCGGTGCGCATGATGTGAAGCGCAGCGAGAACGGAGGCAGTGGAGGCAGGTGTGATAGAGGCAGTGAAGATGTAGGGTCGAACGTTGTGTTTCATGTAGTTGATGGTCTCCTTGTCGGCAGCAATAAAACCACCAACAGAGGCCAGGGACTTGGAGAAGGTGCCCATGACGATCTCCACATCGTTGAGTTTGCCGAAATGGTCGCAGGTGCCGCGGCCTTCGCGTCCAAAAACACCGAGGCCGTGAGCCTCGTCCACCATAAGTGTGGCCTGGTACTTGTTGCAAAGCTCTACAAGTTTGTCAATGGGGGCCACATCGCCCTCCATGGAGAAAACGCCATCGGTAACAACGAGTTTGCTGGCCTCGATGGGGCATTTCAGCAACTGACGCTCAAGGTCTTCCATGTTGCTGTGTTTGTACTTCATGGTAGTGGCGAAGGTGATTTGCTTGCCTTCCATGATAGAAGCGTGGTCGAGTTCGTCGAACAGGACATAGTCGCTGCGACCGGTGACACAAGGTATTGTACCAGAGTTGGCTTGGAAGCCAGCGGAGAAGAGCATGACGCCGTCTTTGCCTAAAAACTCAGCCAGTTCGTCCTGGAGTTGGATGTGGATGTCGAGCGTACCATTAAGGAAGGGCGAACCCGCACAACCAGTACCATACTTGTCAATAGCGGCTTTGGCAGCCTCCTTGATTTTGGGGTGGTTGGTGAGACCGAGGTAAGAATTGGATCCAAACATGAGAACCTTTTTGTCATTGACAAGAACCTCGGTGTCTTGTTCAGACGAAATAGGTGTGAAATAAGGATAAATACCCTTAGCCTTAGCTTCTTGAGGGGCTGTGTAACGCGCAAGTTTCTTTTGTAAAGGTTTCATCTATTGTAAGTATATCAATAAAAATGCAAAATAACAAAAAAAAAATCATATTGCAAAATTCTGCTCTGTTAAAAACGAGAACAGCCTTTCGGTCAACCGACTTGCTCCAATTCTAAAAAATTGGTTTTTAATTTGTTCTTTGCCCAATATTTGTGCAGCAAGTGTATAATATTTTAACACTTCTTCGGGGGTTGATATGCCTCCAGCGGCCTTAAATCCGACCCATTTTCCAGTTTTTATGTGATGTTTTTTTATTATATTTAACATCACTTCGGCTGCTTCGACGGTGGCCGAAACAGCTATCTTGCCGGTAGATGTTTTGATGAAATCGGCTCCGGCCTGAATGGCTAGTTCCGACGCTCGCGCTATATGCTCCGGTGTCTGCAATTCGCCCGTCTCGAGAATCACTTTCAGAGTGCGTCCGGCCGTCTCCTGCCTGATGGCAGCTATCTCGTCAAATACCTTATTGTCATCACCTTCAAGCAACGAGCCACGCGAAATGACGGTATCAATCTCGTCGGCACCCTCGTCCAAAGCGTACTTCACCTCAAGCAGCTTGACGGGTAGGGGAGACTGTCCGGCAGGGAAGGCACCCGCCACCGATGCAACACGTATGCCGCTACCCCGTAGACAATCAACCGCTTGTCGCACAAAAACAGGATACACGCACACCGCCGCCACATGGTCGATTCCCTTCGACGCATCCTGCAGCTCCATCGAACGCCGGCAAAGGCTGTCCACCCGTTGCCGGGTGTCGCTGCCCTCCAACGTGGTGTTGTCGATACAAGTGAAGACCTGCCTCAGGGCATCGTATGTCTCGCTATTCATCGAATGGGCATCCACTACTTAATCAACTTGTTAATTTTCTCAACTCTGCGCTGATGTCTCCCGCCCTCGAAAGGAGTGTCGAGAAACTCATCCACAATCTGCAATGCCGTTTCCTGCGGAATGAAGCGGGCCGGAAGCGACACCATGTTGCAATCGTTGTGCTGACGGCCAAGATGTGCTATTTCGGCATTCCAGCACAATGCACAGCGTACATTCGGGTATTTGTTCACCGTCATCTGCACACCGTTGCCGCTGCCGCAAATCACAATGCCGCGTTTGTATTCGCCACAATCCACAGCATGTCCAGCCAGATGAGCAAAATCAGGGTAATCAACACTTTCGGCACTGTTAGTACCGAAGTCTTTCACTTCAAAACCTCTCTCTTCGAGGTGTTTTTTCACCACCTCTTTCAGTTCAAATCCTGCATGGTCGCAGGCTATAGGTATAATTTCTTTCATATCAAAGCGTGTTTATAACTTTTTCGTGTTGCAAAGATAGCACAAAAAATATAAACTTCTGACAACAAAGACCATTTAATTATACACATTTTTTTAACCATAACCGCATAACCAAGGAAATCAAGTCAATAATAAATATCAACACGATTTGTTGACAATCGGCTGACAACCCTGTCAATAAAAATTGAAACAAAAAACCCTCTCCCGAAACTGTTGAAAAAGGCATTTCTTTTCGTCGGTTTTCAACATTCCAAAACCTTCGTAACTCGAAATCCGGCACTATTGATAACTCGGTTTATTACACATTCAACATATCGTTGATAAACCAACACCTCTCTGCAATTCAGCCATATCGGAACGAATAACATGTTGAAGAATTGTTGACACTGTTTGGCCGTGATTCATCCAATAATCGTTTATCAACAAAACTGACAAACAAAATAAAACAAATAAGATATTAAAACATAATAATAACTTTTATTCTAAAGCATCCTCTCATACCGGTTGCACCCGTATAACACCAGCTCCCTTCAATACAGAATTGTCATCCTTTAGTTGCAACATCGTTTCCCGTTATTATGTAGGATAACGATGCTATAACAATAGGACAACGATACAGGATTGAACGAAGTTACTAGGGAGGAACAATGATAAAACCGACAGCAATCGTAGAGGCCGTTATAACGGAAAATTGCCGTTAGCTGCCGTTCATTTCTTAAAAAATGAACGCTTATAGTATTATATGCAACAATAACGTTCCGAAACCAAAAAAAATGTGTATATTTGCATCCTGCAACCAACTCCATTGCAACAACTGGAGTGTTTGATAATTACATAAATACATCCGATATGGACAATGAATTTTACAAAAACGAAATTATTCGTCTGAAAAAAGAGAAAAACGCTGTCATACTGGGGCATTATTATCAGCGTGACGAGATACAGGACCTCTCCGACTATATCGGCGACAGTCTTGCATTGGCTCAGAAGGCGCAGGAGTGCGACAACGACATTATCGTGTTCTGCGGTGTCCATTTCATGGCCGAGACGGCAAAGATTCTCAACCCTTCGCGCAAGGTGTTGCTGCCCGACATCACGGCCAGCTGTTCACTGGCTGAGTCGTGTCCCGGTGAGGAGTTTGCGCGGTTCAAAGCCCAGTATCCAGACCACATGGTGATTTCCTACGTCAACTGTACGGCGGAGATAAAAGCGTTGTCCGACCTTATCTGCACCTCGGGCAATGCCGAGAAGCTGGTGCGGTCGCTGCCCGAAGAGCAGAAAATCATCTTTGCTCCCGACAAGAACCTCGGGTCGTACATCAACAGTGTCACCGGCCGGCACATGGTGTTGTGGGACGGTGTGTGCATGGTGCATGATGCGATGAAGGCCGAGACGGTGATGCAGCTCAAGGCCGAGCACCCCGATGCGGCGGTCATTGCCCACCCCGAGTGCAACGCTGCACTGCTGCAGGTGGCCGACTTCGTCGGCAGTACCAAGGCCATGCTGACGTATATTGGGCAGTCGGGTCACAAGAAGTTTATCGTCGCCACCGAGACAGGCATTCTCTACGAGATGCGCAAGAACAATCCCGACAAGGAGTTCATCACGCTCAACGCCAGTCAACAATGTAATTGCGCCGACTGCTCGTACATGAAACAGAACACCCTCGAGAAACTGTATTTGTGCATGCGCGACGAGACCCCCGAGATTGAACTCGACGCGGCCACCATCGAGGCGGCGGCACGTCCCATTGTCCGTATGCTCGACATGTCGAAGAAATTGGGCATCATAAAATGAGGGGACAGCAGCAGGTATACGACTATCTGGACAAGCTCGGCATCGCCTTCGATTATTACGAGCACCCCGAAGCCCCCACTATAGAGATTGCCTCGCAGTTCTATAGAGGGGAGGGTACGGTGCTGTGCAAGAATCTGTTTTTCCGCAACCACAAAGGCGACAAGCACTATCTGGTGATAATGGATGCCCGCCACAGCATGAATATCCACGACATTGAGCACCGGTTGCACCAAGGCAAACTGTCGTTCGCTTCGCCCCAGCGGATGATGAAGTATCTGGGCGTCATGCCTGGCTCGGTGTCGCTGTTCACATTGGTAAACGATGTGGAACATGCGGTGATTCTGTTTGTCGACAAAAGGCTGCTCGATGCCGAGAAGGTCAGTTTCCATCCCAACGATAATACGGCTTCGCTGGTGATAAGTCGCGACGACATGCTCCGGTTTATCGAAAGTGTGGGGAACAGATATGAATTTCTGGATTTGTATTGATGGTGGATGCCCTCTTCGACGGACGGAAACAGTCGCTCGAAAGGGCTGTTGAAAAACAAGAAAAAAGTGTTGATAACCCATAATAAATGTTTCACGTGAAACAAGTAGAATATAAGGTTGAAGCCCCTTGCGGGCTACTCGAATTCCTGATGCAAAAGATGCCTGACAGCAGCCGCTCGAAGGTGAAGGAAATTTTGGCGCACAATGTTTTTGTGGATGGGAGGCGGAACAGTCAGTTCAATTTCCAGTTGCAGCCCGGCATGTGCGTTTCGATAGAGAAAGTGGGGTACAGGGAACGCTACAAACCACGGGAATTGGATATTGTGTACGAGGATGCCCATCTGCTGGTGGTGAATAAGCACGAGGGGTTGCTGTCGTATAGCAAAAACACCAGCGACGTGACAGTTATCTCGGTGTTGAACAAGTATTTGTACCTTACCCACCAGCATTGTAACGCCCACATCGTCCACCGTCTCGACCGCGATACTTCGGGCTTGATGGTGGTGTCGAAGTCGAAACAGGTGTCGCAGCAATTCGAGGCGGACTGGAAAGGAATTGTATACGACCGCGCCTATGTGGCAGTGGCGTGGGGTAGGGTAGGCTCTGCCGAGGGAACCATCACATCGTGGCTTACCGATGGCGAGTATTGTGTGCTTTCCTCCCCAACTGATAATGGCGGCAAGCTAGCCGTGACGCACTACAAGGTGGTGAAACGCAGTCGCCGCTACACCCTGTTGGAGTTGAGGCTTGAAACCGGCCGCCGCAATCAAATCAGGGTCCACCTGCGCGAGGAGAAACATCCGGTGGTCCACGACCCAATGTATGGCTACAAGGATGATATTTCGCCCATCAACAGGTTGGCTCTGCATGCCTTCAGATTGTGTTTTGTACATCCTGTCACCGGCAAGAAAATGGAGTTCAAAACCCCCTATCCTCCCTCATTTCTAAAATTAATGGAGCTTTGACACAATAAAAACGGTTCCGTTGCGTTAGAGGTTATTATTATTAATAAAACAATGAAAAGAAAAGGCATCAGGGTTCTTGTATTCGTTGCAGCGTTGCTGTTGCAGACGGCAATGGTGCAAGCGCAGTATATATATACCGGCCGCCATACGGGCAGCGATACTTTGCGGCTGCCCAAGTGGGAGCCCCATCTTGCTGTGGCCACAGGGTTCATGGGGTCGTCGGCGGGCGACAACAGGCTTTTCACCACCGTTGCCCCCTCGCTCACGTATCGCCCCAGCAGCCGTTGGACGGTGAACACCGGGTTCGGCATCACCTCCGACATGGGACTCAACCCCGACTATGCGCTGACAAGACCCACGCGCAACCTGGCCCCCTACAAACGCAACGGGGGCACGGGTTTGGTTTCGGCCCACGCCGAAGCCATCTATCGGGCTGGCGAGAATGTGTGGCTGGCCGCAGCGGTATATCATCTCAGCGGCAGTTATGCACCGCTGTTCGGCATGGCCAACGGGCGGGTGCTGGATGTGTCGGCCACTGCCATCTCGGCAGCGGCGGCGTTCCGCCTGTCCGAGAAGAGCTTTCTGCAGCTCTCGTTCACTGCTGTGCACGACCGTTACGGCACCATGCCTGCGCTCTACCACGATGCATGGATGCACGGGGGCTGCGGCTCGTGGGGATTGTATTCCCCGCTGGCGGGATACGGCCACATGCCGCATTTGTTCAACCCTTATTACTTCGACGGGCTTTATTGAAACAAAGCCTTGCCCTGAAAACAGACAAACAATAGACAATGGAATATAATACACAACGTACTAAACTGAGAATAAACGATTACGGACGTAACATATACAAGCTGATCCAGTTTACCAAGACCGTCGAGGACCGCGAAAAGCGCACCCGCATGGCCGAGGCCATTGTGGATATCATGTCGCAGAACAGCCCCGACTCGAAAGATGCTGAGGACTATAAACGCAAGTTCTGGGTCCACCTGATGATTTTGGCCGATTGGGAGCTTGATGTGGATATGCCCTATGAGATTACCCCCGAGGAGACTGTGGAGTTCAAGCCCCTGGCCATGACCTACCACCATGAGAAGATGCAGTACCGCCACTATGGCATGAATATGGAGAAGATGATACAGAAGGTGGCCGAGTATCCGGAAGGGGAGGAGCGCGAAGAGTTGATAGCCCTGATTTTGCACGCCATGAAACGCGACTATCTGCTATGGAACAGCGACACGGTGGAGGACGATGTCATCACGACGCAGCTGGAACAGTTGTCCGGCGACAGGCTCCACCTGCCGGAGAATTTCCAGTTTAAAGATTTCCGCGAATACCTCAAGGGCACCGACGAGGAGCGCCGCGCCAACGGCACGCACAAGAAAAAGAAGAAAAAGAAAAAATAAATCTTCGGCAAAGAGATGTCTTCATTCGAAATAATAGGCGGACACAAGCTTCATGGTGTTATCCACCCCCAGGGCGCAAAGAACGAGGCCCTGCAGGTGATTTGCGCCGTATTGCTCACCAGCGAGAAGGTGGTCATCGAAAATGTGCCCGATATACGTGATGTCAACAAACTGATAGGGTTGTTGCAGCTGATGGGGGTGCGGGTGCGTCGATTGAACGACGATAGTGCACTGCTCACCGAAGGCCGCAGCTATGAGTTTCAGGCCGACGACGTCAATCTCGACGTGTTGGAGAGCGAGGAGTTTGCCCGTCAGGCGGCAGCCTTGCGCGGCTCTATCATGGTAGTGGGTCCGTTGCTGTCGCGCTACGGCAAGGCTGTGGTGCCGCAGCCGGGTGGCGACAAGATTGGGCGCCGCCGTCTCGACACCCACTTCCTCGGTATGGAAAAGCTGGGTGCCGAGGTCACCTACCGCCGTGGGGGCTACCGTGTGCAGACCGACGGCCTGGAGGGCTGCTATATGCTGCTCGACGAGGCTTCTGTCACCGGCACAGCCAATATCGTCATGGCCGCGGTCATGGCAAAGGGTACTACCACCATCATGAATGCGGCCTGCGAGCCGTATGTCTACCAGCTTTGCAAGATGTTGAACAACATGGGAGCCAACATCGAGGGTGTGGGCTCCAACCGGCTCACCATCCATGGGGTAGGGGAGTTGCACGGGTGCAGCCACCGTCTGCTGCCCGATATGATTGAGGTGGGGTCGTTCATCGGAATGGCTGCCATGACACAGAGCGACATCACCATCCCGAATGTGGGCATGGAACATCTCGGTCTCATCCCCCGGGTGTTCCGCCGTCTGGGCATTGAGGTGTGGCAGAAAGGGGACGACCTGTTTATCCCCCAGCAGGAGCATTACGAGATAGAACGTTTCATGGACGGGTCGATAATGACCGTTGCCGATGCCCCCTGGCCGGGATTCACGCCCGACCTGATCAGCATCGCCCTGGTGGTGGCCACACAGGCCCGGGGCAGTGTGCTCATCCATCAGAAGATGTTCGAGAGCCGCCTCTTCTTTGTGGATAAGTTAATCGACATGGGTGCGCAGATTATTCTTTGCGACCCCCATAGGGCCACAGTCATCGGTCTCGACCGCGAGCACAGGTTGCGCGGGGTCCGTATGTCGTCGCCCGACATCCGTGCGGGTGTCGCCCTCCTTATTGCAGCCCTTTCGGCCGAAGGCCGCAGCAGGATTGACAATATCGAGCAGATAGACCGCGGCTACCAACGTATCGACGAGCGTCTCCGAGCCCTCGGAGCCGAGATCGAGAGAGTGGAATAAATGTTGAATACATACACTTTAACAATCAGTAAAAAATAAATATAGACATGTTTAGTTTTCTGAAATCAAAGCCCAAGACCGCTATCCCTACCTTCGCATCTTTGGGAGTGGATATACACTGCCACATGTTGCCTGGGGTGGACGACGGTTCCAAGAGCAATGAGGAGTCCTTGGCCTGCCTTCGGGTGATGCACGATGCAGGGTTCGAACGGGTCATCTGCACTCCCCACTATCAGTATCCCCGATTTCCCAACGAGGAATCAGACATATTGCATCGCTACGACAACATGCTCCTCGACTTCAAGGGGATGGATGCCAAGGGCATTCCCCAGATGAAAGGTGTGGCAGGCGAATACAGGGTGGACAGCGGGTTTGCCGACAGAATCAAGAAAGAGCAGTTCCTCCTTGTGGGCGGTAAATTCCTCCTCACCGAGTTCTCCCTCCACCAACAGGTGATAGGGTTGGACCAGGTGATGTTCGACCTGCAGATGAAGAATTACGAGGTCATTCTCGCCCATCCCGAACGCTATCCCTATTACAGCAGCTCCTCGCAGGCATTGCAGAAACTCAAGGACATGGGGGTCTATTTCCAAATCAACATCCTCTCCTTGATAGGTTTCTATGGCGAGGGTTCCCGCCGTAAGGCTTTCGAGATGATAGAGAAAGGCTGGGTGGAGTTTCTGGGCACCGATATGCACAACACGCTTTACGCCCAAGCCCTTATCGATGCTTCGCACGACAAGAAAGTCATCAAACTTTTGGAGAAACACAAATTCCTCAACAGCCAAGTGGACAGCGACCAGGTTATCAAAACAAAAACTATCTGAAAAACATTATGAACAGCCTTAATGCCATTTCGCCCATCGACGGGCGCTACCGTAACAAGGTGGATGAGCTTGCATCCTATTTCTCCGAAGGTGCGCTTATCCGCTACCGTGTCCGGGTCGAAATCGAATATTTCATAGCCCTGGGAGACCTCCCTCAGCTTCCTGTGGCAGAACTGTTTCAGCGTCAACCCGGCATGGCCGAGCAGTTGCGCGACATCTACCGCCATTTCACCGAGCAGGATGCCCTTGAGGTGAAAGAGATAGAGAAAACCACAAACCACGATGTCAAAGCTGTCGAGTATTTCATCAAACGCCGTTTCGACACCTTGGGGCTTGAACCCTACAAGGAGTTTATCCATTTCGGTCTCACCTCGCAGGACATCAACAACACGTCCGTGCCGCTGCTCCTGAAGGAGTGTCACGAGCAGGTGCTGCTGCCGCGCTACCAGGCGGTTCTCGCCGCCATCGAGGAGCGTGCCCGCCAGTGGGCCGACATCCCCATGCTGGCACACACCCATGGCCAGCCCGCCTCGCCCACCTCGTTGGGCAAAGAGCTTATGGTCTTCGCCTACCGTATGCGCCGGCAGATGGACTATTTCGGTCAGATTCCTTTCAATGCCAAGTTCGGCGGTGCCACAGGCAACTTCAACGCCCACCTTGCAGCCTACCCTGAGGTCGATTGGCGCAGCTTCGGCAACGCTTTCGTTTCGGAGCATCTGGGGCTCGAGCGTCTTCAGTACACCACCCAGATTGAAAACTACGACAATCTGGCTGCATACTTCGACAACTGCAAGCGCATCAACGTTATCCTCATCGACCTCTGCCGCGACATCTGGTCGTATATCTCCATGGAGTATTTCAAGCAGAAGATTAAAGCCGGCGAGGTAGGCTCCTCCGCCATGCCCCACAAGGTCAACCCCATCGACTTCGAGAATGCCGAAGGCAACCTCGGTCTGGCCAACGCCATCTTCGAGCACCTCAGCCACAAACTCCCCATCTCCCGTTTGCAGCGCGACCTCACCGACTCCACCGTCAGCCGCAATATCGGTGTCCCCGTGGCCCATACACTCATCTCCCTGGCTTCCCTGCAGAAAGGGTTGGACAAGCTCCTGCTCAACGAAGAGGCCATCGCCCGCGATTTGGAGAACAACTGGGCTGTCGTGGCCGAAGCGGTGCAGACCATCCTGCGCTCCGTGGGCTACCCCAATCCCTACGAGGCCTTGAAGCAACTCACCCGTACCAACCAGAAAGTCACCGCCCAGACGATTGCCGACTTTGTGGAGACCCTGGATGTCGATGCCTCCGTCAAAGAGCGCATCCGCTCCATCACTCCGCACAACTATTTAGGCTACAAACTATTCAATGATTAGTGGAGAGTGGTTGGCGAATAGTGGGGAGATACAGGTAATGTCCCGTCGTTCCCCACGCTTTGCCAACCACTCATAACGTATACTTGTATGTCGTTCACCTTCCACCACATGCGTCCTTATGTCGCCCGCTTGGCGGCGTATGGGTTCTTTGTGGTGCTGGCGGTGCTCTTCACCATGGCCACAGCGCTCTCTGTGGCCGATTTTGTCAAAATCCTGTTCCCTCCCGACCCCTCCTCGCTTGTCGTCCCCAGTGCCGGTGAGAGCTTGCTCTCGCAGCTGCTCGACCGCCTCTACACATGGCTCATCGCCTTCGGTCCCAAACATGCACTCATCTACTTCTCGCTCATCCTGCTGGTGCTCTACTCCTGCAAAAACATCTTCAACTACCTCTCCAATGTGCAGATAGCGGTCATCCGCTCGCGTATAGTCCGCGACCTCCGCAGCCAGCTCTTCCGCAAAGCACTGCGGCTGCCCCTATCGTACTACGGCACCCATCGCAAGGGCGATATCCTTGCCCGCTTTGCCGGCGATATGACCGAATACGACGAGAGCGTCCTTGGCTCGCTCCAGCAGCTCTTCATGGCAGCTGTCAGCATCCTGCTCTACACCGCCATGCTTTTTTACATCAGTGTCAAGCTCTCGCTCTTCGTCCTCTGCATGCTGCCTGTGGTGGCCTTTGTCATCTCGGGCATCTCACACCGCCTGCGGCGCGAGTCCGTCGAGCTGCAGCAGCGCGGCTCCTCCATCATGTCGCTCATGGAGGAGACCATCATCGGTCTCAAAGTCATCAAGGCCTACACCGCCATCGAGTTCTCCAACCGCCGTTTCAGCCAAGCCGGTGTGGGCTATGCACGCCTCCGCACACGGGTGCTGCGGCGTGTCGACCTCTCCTCGCCCGTCAGCGATTTTCTTGGCAACAGCGTGGTGATAGGCATCCTCCTCTTCGGCTCCGCCATGGTCATCAGAGGCGATTCGGGCATCACCCCCGAGCTCTTTGTTTCGTACATCATGATGTTCGTCCTCATGATACCTCCCGCCAAAGAGCTTACCACCGCCATCTCGCAAATCAAGAAAGGACAGGCCTGCACCGATCGCCTGCAGTCCTTCTTCAACCAGCCCGAGACCCAGCCCGACACTCCCCAGGCCACTCCCTTCCCCGGGCTCACCTCCGGCATCGAGTTCCGCGACCTGCATTTCAGCTACCTCCCCGGCACCGAAGTCCTGCATGGCATTAACCTCACCGTGCCGCGTGGCGCCACTGTGGCCTTGGTGGGCAGTTCGGGTTCCGGCAAATCCACCCTTGCCGACCTCCTCATGCGTTTCCACGAACCCACCTCCGGCCAGATACTCATCGACGGTCGCCCCATCCAGTCCTATCTCACCTCGTCCCTCCGCCGCCACATCGGTGTAGTGGCGCAGCACACCTTCCTTTTCAACGATTCTGTCCGCAACAATATAGCCTACGGCATGCCGCAGGCCACCAACCGCCAGATTGAGCAGGCTGCCCGCATAGCCAACGCCCACGACTTCATCCTCCAGCTGCCGCAGGGCTACGACACCCCTGTCGGCGACGGGGGTGCCCTCCTCAGTGGCGGCCAGCGGCAGCGCATCAGCATTGCCCGTGCCGTCCTCTCCGAGCCCGACATCCTCATCCTCGACGAAGCCACCAGCGCCCTCGACACCGAGAGCGAAGCCCTCGTACGCCAGGCGCTCCTCTCCATCCTCTCCGGGCGCACGGCTTTGGTCATCGCCCATCGGCTCTCCACCGTTGCCTCGGCCGACCTCATCGCTGTTATCGAGCAAGGCCGCATCGTGGAGACCGGCACCCACGCACAGCTCCTTCAGCGCCAAGGCCGTTACAGCCAGCTCGTGCAGACCTCGGCCATCGTCAATCAATAATAACGCAGCAACCCTCCGGCCCCATCATCCAACCAACCCCACAACCTGTGTCACCGTCCAATAAACATATCGCCCTGCTCCGCCGCCTGTCGGCACTTCCGGTGCTGGTGCTCTGTGCCTTCGCGCTGTGGCCTTGCTGCCTTGCCGCCCAGACACCTGCCGCGCTGCATTTCACCGAGGCGGTGGTGACAAGCCACCATGTGGGGCAGCTCAGTTGGAACCGCATCGACAGTGCCTCGGCCTATCAGCTCTTTCGGTGTTACCCCGACCAAGCCGCTTTCGCGTCCATAGCCACCCTTGCCGACACACACTTCACCGACACCCTCCATCGTGTCGTCTGTGCCGACACCGTCAGCTACTGCGTCACCGCCCTGCTGCGCGATACCGCCCTCCGGTCCGACACTGCCGGACTCTACTATCAAGACAATATCCCTACGGCCCCCTGCTCCTTGCGCCTCTGCACCGTCGACACCCTACTCAACCGCATTCTCCTCAGCTGGTACCCAAGCCCCGACACCGATGTCATGGGCTACTACATCTGCATGGGTTCCCCCTGCCTCGACTACGACACCGTCTGGGGGAGGCTCAACACCGAATACCTCTGCCCCGAAGACCTCACCCTCGACGAGAACGCACACGCCGAGTTCTCCTTCCGCATACTTGCCTTCGACAGCTGTTCCCAGGCCAGCCCCCTCACACCATACTATCGCAACCCCGTGCTGAGCATCTCCGCCGAGCCCTGCTCGCAGCAACTGCGTTGCTCATGGAACCGCTATATCAATATGCCCGACAGTGTCAGCGAATACCGTCTGCACTACACCCTCGACAATAGCAACCAGGAACAAACCTACAGCATAGGCCCCGACGGCCCCTTCATCCACGACATCAACATCCCCGACCTCGCTGTGCGCCAACTCCACGCCTATCTTACCGTCCATTCCGGCGACAGTGGTCTCATGGCGTTCTCGCGTGTGCAGACCTTCCGTTTCGACCATGGCGACACAGCCCGCTACGCCAACATTCTCTCCGCCGCCTACCTCGACACCGTCCCTGCCGTATCCCTACGGCTGGAGATAGACCCCGACTTCCACGATGCCGACTACGTGCTGATGCGCTCCACCGCCACCGCCTCGCCCGACAACCCCGACGTGCTTTACTGGTCCCCCTTCGAGCCGATAGCCTCCCGCACACGTCCTGCCGACCCCTCCGGCCAAGGCACCTTCACCTATGTCGACAGCACCGTCAGCCGCACCGCACCGGCCTACTCCTACCGCCTCCACGTCCCCGACCGCTGCGGCCTGCGTGCCGTTGTCTCCGACACCGTCTGTGTCCTCCTGCCTGAGCCCCCCGAACCCTCGGCATGGTTCCCCAACGTCATCTATGGCGGCCATCCCGACCTTGGCCGATTCTGCCCCACCTTTGTCGCACCGCTGGCACGCGACTACCGTCTCGACATCTTTTCCCGCTGGGGACAGCGCGTCTTCAGCACCAGCACCCTCGGCGACTGCTGGGACGGTACCTCCCCCCTCGGCAAACCTCTTCAGCAAGGTGTCTATGTCTATCGCGCCACATGCCGCCATGCCGACGGAACACTCAAAACCTACACCGGCACCGTCACCCTGCTGCGGTAAGGAAAGCACCCACACACAATTCGTCAGCCCGAATGACACATTAACACGATAACACATTTACGCATACATGAACATAGCACTTTATCTCCGCAACACCGCCGCCGAACCTGCCACCCAGGTTGGCCATAGTACTGTCGCCACAGGCGAGACGCCGGGATGTGCGCCGGAACACCCTCAGCACCTCGACGCCCCCCAGCTCAACAGGCTTATCGCCCTCCTCAACGAGCGGGGGGTGCAGACCTGTATCGTCCACGACCGGCTGCCCGACTGCCCGCTCGACTTCCTCCTCTCCATCGGAGGCGATGGCACCCTCCTCAGCTCCGTACATCTCTTGGCTGGGCGCGACATCCCTGTCCTTGGCGTCAACTTCGGGCACCTCGGCTTCCTCACCACCGCCGGGCGCGACAATATCGACAGCCTCGTCTCCGACCTCATGGCCGGCCGCTACACCCTCGAGCCTCGCACCCTCCTCAATGTCACTGCCGACCATGCCGACGACCGCCACTCCACCTTTGCCCTCAACGAAGTGTACCTCCACCGCTTCGTCGACGCCCCCCTGCTGCGCACCGACCTCTATGTCGGCGACGACTTCGTGGCCACCTATGCCGGCGACGGCCTCATTGTGGCCACGCCCACTGGCTCCACAGCCTATTCCCTCAGCTGTGGAGGTCCCATCCTTACGCCCGACAGCGGCTGCCTGGTCATCACCCCCATCGGGGTCCACAACCTCACCCTGCGCCCCATCATTGTGCCGGACAGCGCCATCCTGCGCCTCGTCACCCACGCCCAGCAGCAGCAGTTCTATCTCGGCATGGACTCGCGACGGCAGGCCATGCCCTACGGCACCGTCGTCACCCTCGCCCGGCAGAACTTCACCGTCCGCCTTGTGCGCCTGGGACACCAGAGCTTCTTCAGCGCCATCCACCAGAAACTGGGCTGGGGCGGTGCTTACCGAAGTGAAAATTGAACCCTGGCAGGGTCAGTGTGTTAATGCTTGAATGTGTTAATGTGCTAGTGCGTCAATCAGTTTAACGAATTAACCCAATAACGTCGTTATTCTCCTTTCACTTCAACCAGAGCTGGCTCAATCCAGCGACCGATTTGGGATTAACCATTTTTAACACGCGCATATTGTGCTGTCCTGTTGTTTATTCCGTATGGCTTTGAAAAAAAGTCCATTTATGCAAGGCACTTTTTTGGGGGTTGTGCGTCTAATATAGGCAAAAGGGGAGTTATATATCCGGTGGCATGAATGTTATGAAACGTAACGAAAAAGACAGTGAGTTCGACAAGATGCTCAAGGAAAACATGGGCATCATATTAAGCATCTGTGCAACCTTTACCGACCGCAAGACCGACAAGATGAAGGATCTCTACCAGGACATAGTCTGTCGGCTGTGGGAGGGCTGGGGTAAGTTCAGGAACGACAGCAAAGTCAGCACCTGGGTGTATCGTGTGGCACTCAACACCGCCATCTCCCACAAACGCCATACTGCAGCCGCGCCAGCCTTTGTCAGGCTCGACGACACCCTGTTGGAACAGATTGCCGAGCCGCCCCCTAACGAGTTTGTGGATCAGCTCTACCGTCTCATCGAACGGCTCGACGAGAAAGAGAAGGCAATCATCTACCTTTATCTCGACAATCTCAGCATTCAAGCTATCAGCGAGACACTCGAGCTCTCCCCAAACACTGTAAAACATGAAATACACAGGATAAAAATCAAACTAAAAGAAATGAATGACCATGAAAACAACCGATAATATACCGTTCGACGACTACGCCGCCGCCTGGCAGGAAGAGTCCCGGCGCATCCGGCAGCTTGCCGAGGGCGTCGGCACCGAGGGGACTGCCTCGGCCATCCGTCGTGCATGGCGTCACGACCTATTTCTTTTCTGCCTGCGCCCGTTCATCCCCATCAGCGTCGCTGTCCTCTTGATCTTCACCGTCCTCCCCAGCCCTGTCAAAGGTTCACAGGCCATAAGCAGCTTGAAAGACTGCAACCAGAAGATTGAATACATGCAATCACTACTCGATTCAATATGAAAACCCTCTTCCCACACCCCAACGGTCAACCCGGCGACACCTCCGGCCACACCGGCAAAATATCCCGTCTCTTCACCGGCAGGGGTACCCGCTTTACTACCAACAGGGGTGCCCGTGCTACTCTGCTGGTGTTGGTATTCATTATTGTGATAAGCGGAGCCCTCCTCATACGCTACCATACGTTTATAGTCCCCTTCCGGCAGTGCAGCGAGACCTACCAGCACTATGCCGGGCAGCCCGGCATCGAGGCCACCTTCATAAAGGACTTCCGCATCAACGACAGCCTCTCCGTCTGTGCCACGCTCCTCGAGGTCCAGGACTCCGACACTTGGTATCGGTTGATGCACGAATTCAATATCCCGATTCAAGAACTTAACAGCAATCTCCCCACAGACCGAATAACCATCAAGATATCACCAAGGGGACACCCCGAAATCAGTGGGGTAACCGACCTCAACGCACCCATCGACGTCATCACCATCGATAGACTTAACCTCAGGATAGGCATGTTCCATGCCGCCAACAAAAACGAAGAATTTGTGATATTGGATAACCGACTAATCACTAATATAAAGATAAAAAAATACCCACAAAAATGAAAATCAAAATTATTCTATTGTCCACCTTACTGGGCATTTCTGCCATTAGTTGCACCAAGGACACCGCCCTTGATGGAATCCCCTCCCAAGTTGAGAACTATTTGGTCACTTATAGTATCGACGGAGAGTCATTCTACAAAACCATCCACAACAAAGACGAGTGGTCGGCTCTTCTCGACAACTTCTTGGCGATGGCACGCAAAGGACACCGCATCACTTTCACCAAAGGCAATCAACGCTTATGGACGGATGCATCCAAAGAGATTAAGACCTTCTCCACCGAAAGCAAGCAAGAAGCGATAATCTGGTGCAACCAAATGACTGTCGATGGGTGGACCGTCACCCTGGAATTCGACGAGCATAGCGGCAAATACATCTGCACTGCCATCAGATAAACCCGCTGGCGTGAACCGACAACAAACGTATTACAAATGAAACACAAAACAAACCATGCTATGAACGACAAAGTATAACGCCCCGCGCAACCGCCTCCGCAGGCACGCGGTTGTGCCGGGGCCTGACAAAAGAAAAGGTGCCGGGGCTCGGGGTGTGCAAGTGCCAATGTCC
>Ga0247611_10003031_pt1 | contig 25715 bp, 12 predicted proteins | sample 177DNAGHGhighgp2_FD_192422 | JGI IMG/M metagenome (GOLD analysis project Ga0247611, IMG submission 192422) | Sheep rumen microbial communities from Palmerston North, Manawatu-Wanganui, New Zealand - 1770 DNA GHGhigh gp2 | ecosystem: Host-associated > Mammals > Digestive system > Stomach > Rumen... | reverse complement strand
TTCTCGAACACCGTCACTTTGTAGCCCAGATAGTTGAGACGAGTAGCAGCAGCAAGTCCAGCAGGACCACTACCTATGACTGCCACCCTCTTACCGTTACGCTTGGGACTTTCGATGGTTACATACCCTTCAAGGAAGGCACGCTCGGCGATTGCTGCTTCGTTTTCACGATTGGTAACGGCCTCACCGGTTGTGTGATAAAGCACACAAGCCTTTTCACACAGAGCCGGACAGATACGTCCTGTAAACTCAGGGAAGGGATTTGTTTTCTTTAATATTTTATATGCAGTTTCCCACTCCCCACGATAGAGAGCGTCGTTCCATTCCGGGTCTTTATTGCCCAACGGACAAGCCCAGTGACAGAAAGGCACGCCACAATCCATACAACGTGAAGCCTGCTCCTGTCTATCACGAGTGTTCAGTGTCTGTTCGACCTCACCGAAATCAAGGATGCGGTCATGAACAGGTCTATATCCAGCCTCTTTACGAGGAACTGTCAGAAAAGCTTTTGGATTTCCCATCTTTTTTCAATTGATAATTGATAATGGATAATTGATAATTAGTAGTCGCGCTGTATGTCGGCAATCTTCTCATGCAGACGAGCCATCTTCTCCTCCTCAAGCACACGTTTGTACTCGATAGGAACGACCTGAATGAAGTCGTCAACGTAGCGGTTCCAGTCGTCAAGCATACGTCCTGCAAGCGGACTTCCAGTATGCAGATAATGACGACGCACGAGTTCCAGCAATTCCTTACGGTGAGCAGATTCCTCCACAAGGTTTATTTCCACCATATCCATATTGCAGAAGAAATCGAAGGTATGGTCGCGGTCATAGACATAGGCAACACCACCACTCATACCGGCAGCGAAATTACGTCCAGTCTTACCGAGTACGACAACTCGTCCACCCGTCATATATTCACAACAGTGGTCACCAGCACCTTCCACAACGGCAACAGCGCCAGAGTTACGTACAGCAAAGCGCTCACCAACACAACCATTCACATAAAGTTCGCCACTGGTGGCACCATAAAGTCCGGTGTTACCTGCAATAATGTTATTTTCCACGATGAAATCGTCGTTTCTACGCACTGGAGGCAGGATGCTGATACGTCCACCAGAAAGGCCCTTTCCGAAATAGTCGTTTGTCTCACCCTCAAGGCGCATATCGAGACCGCGAACGGCAAAAGCACCGAACGACTGTCCGGCAGAGCCCTTGAACTTAAGACGGATTGTACCGTCAGGCAAACCTGCCTCGCCATAGCGTTTGGCAATTACGCCTGAAAGCATCGTTCCCACAGCTCGGTCAGTATTGCGTATGGCATAGTCGAGACTTATCTCCTCACCATTCTCAATAGCCTTGGATGCAGCACGGATGATTTCCTCGTCCTTCACACCGGTCACCTTCGTGAACTGACCACGATCCCAATAAAGAGGAGCCTCTGTTTCGGGACGATGCAGCAAACGGCTGAAGTTGATAGTCTTCCACTTCTCAGCAACATCCAATTCTTCATTCTTTATTCTTAATTCTTCATTCTGAACGATAAGTTCCGTATGTCCGATGATTTCCTTCAACGAGTGCACGCCGATTTCAGCAAGGTATTCACGTACCTGCTGAGCAAGGAAAGTAAAGAAGTTCACCACATACTCGGCACGTCCCATGAAACGCTGACGCAGACGTTCATCCTGTGTTGCTACACCTACAGGACAGGTATTTGTGTTACATTTACGCATCATCACGCAACCAAGCACGATGAGAGGCAAAGTTCCGAAAGAAAACTCGTCGGCACCGAGCATCGCCATGATAATGACGTCCTTTGCCGTCTTCAACTGACCGTCGGTCTGCAGACGCACCTGATTTCTCAAGCCGTTAATGACGAGAGTCTGCTGAGTCTCTGCCAGACCAATCTCAGGCGAGATACCGGCAAAGCGCATTGACGATGCAGGACTTGCTCCTGTACCACCCTCTGCTCCACTGATAACGATGAGGTCAGCCTTGGCCTTAGCCACACCTGCGGCAATAGTGCCGACACCGCTTTCCGCTACCAATTTCACACTGACAGCAGCCGTCGGGTTCACATTCTTCAGGTCGAATATCAGTTGTGCAAGGTCTTCAATACTGTAAATATCGTGGTGAGGTGGGGGTGAAATAAGACTGATGCCAGGAATTGCGTTTCTGGTTTTGGCGATAATCTCATTGACCTTGAAGCCTGGCAACTGACCGCCCTCACCGGGCTTAGCACCCTGTGCCACCTTAATCTGTATCTCCTCGGCATTGACAAGATACTCGGCAGTGACTCCAAATCGACCGCTGGCAATCTGTTTTGTCTTGCTGGACAGCGATACGCCGTCAACCTCAGTGTGGTAACGGGCATTATCCTCGCCGCCTTCACCGGTATTGCTGCGCGTTCCGAGCTTATTCATCGCCAGTGCCAATGCCTGATGAGCCTCAATACTAAGTGCTCCGAAAGACATTGCTCCTGTGACGAAATGTCTGACAATACTCTCCACTGGCTCCACCTCGTCTATGGGAGTAGGCTTTGCAGCTCTCTTGAAATCAAAGAAGTCACGTATAAATATAGGCTTTTCGCCATTATCCACGATGGCAGCCCACTCCTTGAACTTCTTATACGAACCAAGACGTGTGGCAATCTGCAAGTTGGCAATGGTTTCGGGATTCCACGCATGGAGTATTCCGTCCTTACGCCACGAGAACTGACCGTTGTTTTTGAGTGGCGAGAGGCGAGAGTCAAGAGGTGAGATATATGCTTCGTCGTGCAAACGGATGGCATCGCGGGCGATTTCCTTCAGTCCTATGCCACCGATTGTGCTGACCTCTGTTCCGAAATATCTCCTCAGCAAATCCTCGCTAAGTCCGATACTCTCGAAAATCTTGGCACCACGATAGCTGCGGATGGTGGAAATACCCATCTTCGACATAATCTTCTTCAAGCCCTTATCAACAGCCTTGATGTAATGGGCTTCAGCAGTAGTATATTCCTCCTGAATCTTGTGTTTCTTGACAAGGTCGTCGAGCACGGCGAATGTCATATACGGACAGATAGCACTTGCGCCATAGCCCAACAGCAATGCTGCGTGCATCACCTCGCGAATCTCTCCGCTCTCCACTATCAACGCCGTCTGAACGCGTTTTCCTACACTGATAAGATAGTGGTGTACAGCCGATACGGCTAACAGGGAAGGGATAAATGCCCACCCCATCCCCTCCCCAAGGGAGGGGGCTTCAGATACCTTATCCGTCAGAATGATGTAATTAAAACCATCATCCACTGCTTGCTCTGCATCTTTACATAGTTTATCCAGTGCTTGCTGTAAATCCTCTCCAGCATGGGGGTATTCAACCTCCCCTCCTTTTGGGAGGGGGCGGGAGTGGGCTTTGAATGTCATCGCCAACTTCTTAGTGTTGAAACCCTTGTAGCGGATATTGCAGAGGATGTCGAGCTGTGTGTTAGTGAGCACTGGCTGTGGCAGACGCACCATCTTGCAGTTGCTTGCGTCAGGAGTCAGAATATTCGTGCCCACGGCTCCGATATACTCGGTCAGCGACATCACCAACTCTTCACGAATGGGGTCGATGGCAGGATTCGTCACCTGTGCGAACTGCTGACGGAAGTAGTTGAAGAATATCTGCGGACGGTCGCTGACCACTGCCAGCGGAGTGTCGTTACCCATAGCAGCCACCGGTTCCTGTCCTGCTGTAGCCATAGGAACGATGGTCTTGTCAATGTCTTCCTGTCCGAAACCGAAGTTTATGAGTTTGCGCTCGAAGTTCTCAACGGAGTTCTCCACATGACGACCGCTCTTCAATTTCTCCAACTGAATACGATTGGTACTCAACCATTCGCGGTAAGGATGGGCCTTGGCGAGCTGTTCCTTTATTTCGCCATCGTAATATATCTTGCCTTCCAGAGTGTCTATTATCAGTATCTTACCAGGCTGCAAACGTCCTTTTCTCACTACGTCGTTTGGCTCGAAATCCATTACTCCGACCTCGCTTGCCACCACCATCATTCCCTGCTTGGTGATAGTGTAACGACTGGGACGGAGACCATTGCGGTCGAGCATACCGCCGGCAAAACGTCCATCGGACAACAGCAAAGCAGCCGGTCCGTCCCATGGTTCCATCAATATCGAATGATACTCATAAAACGCCTTCAGGTCCTCACTGATGGGGTTCTTGTCGTTGAAGCTCTCCGGCACCAGTATCGCCATAGCCTGTGGCAACGACAAACCGCTCATAACCAAGAACTCCAGAACATTGTCGAGACTGGCAGAATCGCTCATTCCTTCTTGCACGATAGGCCTCAAGTCGCTTATATCGCCCAACTTACCGTTGTTCAGCACGCTCTCACGTGCCTTCATCCAACCGCGATTACCACGAATTGTGTTTATCTCACCATTATGCGCCAACAGGCGGAAAGGCTGAGCCAACTTCCATTTCGGGAAGGTGTTAGTAGAGAAACGTGAATGCACAAGGGCAAGACCGCTTGTAAAATAAGGATTCGACAGATCGGGGAAATAGCGTCTGAGCTGTCCCGATGTCAGCATACCTTTATATATTATATTCTTACTTGAGAGAGAGCAGATGTAGAAATCCTCTGCAGTCACCCTATTCTCAATTCTCTTCCTTATTTTATATAAGATACAGTCAAAGGCCTCTGCCCTTTCTTCGTCAACTCCAGTAACGAATATCTGCTTGATATCTGGCTCCACTTCGCGGGCAGCAGCACCAAGCACCTCCGGATTAGTTGGAACAGCGCGCACATGCATCAACTGCAGACCCTCGCGCTCCACTTCCTCTATAACGATACTCAGAATTTCCTCCTGCGCCTTTTCTTCCTTGGGAAGGAACACCAGTCCTGTGCCATATCTTCCCTTTTCCGGAACGGGAATACCCTGCAAGAGGATAAACTCGTGGGGAATCTGCACCATAATACCGGCACCGTCACCTGTCTTATCGCGCGTCTCGGCTCCGCGGTGCTCCATATTCTCCAACACCTTTAGCGCATTATCCACCAGCTCATGGCTCTTGCCACCATGAATATTCACCACCATACCTACACCACAGGCATCGTGCTCGTAATCTGGTTGATACAATCCATTCTCATCAATAAACCTTTTTACCATATATACCTTAATAAATAAAATGATTTATATAATTCATTCTGGGTGCAAAGTTACAGCATATCAACGTCATGCAAGTGCCCTACGACCATTTTTCGTTCTTTAAATTGCGGCAAACTTACAATTTGTAACAAAATACGGCTATTTACAGTCTTTTAGTAACAATTTATCACTAAAAAGATTGTTTTACTAATACTTTGTAAGCGACAAAGATTTAATTTACATAAAAAGCATATTAATTGAGTGCTGTTTTCTCATACTGCCGTAACTTTGCACCCAAGTTCATTGATATCAGTGAGTTATATTCATTATTATTAGGTTTTAATGTAAAATGATTTTCTATGAAAAAGATTGAAGCAATTATCCGAAAGACAAAGTTTGAGGATGTCAAGGAAGCGCTACTTTCTTCAGACATCGACTGGTTTGAATACCACGACGTTCATGGCATTGGCCAGAGCCGTCAGGAACGCATCTACCGTGGTGTACAATACTCTACTGACGTTATTGAGCGTGTAGCCGTGACAATTGTGTGTCGCGACCAGTTCGTGGAGCCCACCGTAAATGTGATTATCAACACTGCCCACACAGGCGAGGTTGGCGACGGTCGCATCTTCGTGAGCGAGATGATTGACACATGGAGCATCCGCACTGGCGAAAACGGCGACATGGTTCTTAGAGACAAAAAGTAGTTAAGTAAAAAGAAGTTTTAGTTTAACCCTTAGATTTTTGAAATATGAACGAAATAGCACTTTCACTGGATACCGTATGGATGTTATTGGCAGCAATGTTGGTTTTCTTCATGCAACCCGGCTTTGCACTGTGTGAGGCTGGCTTCACGCGCGGCAAGAACACCGTCAACATCCTTTTCAAGAACTTTGTGGACTTCATGTTTGGCTCCTTGCTGTTCTGGTTTGTTGGATTCGGCTTTATGTTCGGTTCCGACGGTGCAGGATTCATAGGTATGCCCAACTGGGGCAATCTCTCCTTCTACGAAGGTGACCTCCCCGTTGAGGGTTTCCTTATCTTCGAAACAGTATTCTGCGCCACCTCTGCTACGATTGTCAGCGGTGCAATGGCTGAACGTACCAAGTTTTCCATGTACGTCATATACAGCGCCATCATCTCCCTGTTCATCTACCCCATCGAAGGGCACTGGACATGGGGCGGCGGTTGGCTGTGCAACGATGCTGCCGACAGCTTCATGATGACCACCTTCGGCGATGTGTTCCACGACTTTGCCGGCTCTGCCATAGTGCATAGCGTGGGAGGCGTACTTGCCCTCATCGGTGCAATAGCCCTTGGTCCCCGACGCGGAAAATACGCCAAGGACGGCAGCAGTCGTGCCATCCCCGGTCACTCTCTCACCCTCGCCGCCTTGGGTGTATTCATCCTATGGCTGGGATGGTTCGGTTTCAACCCGGGTTCTCAGTTGGCAGCGTCAGGAGCAGTTAACCGTACAGCCATCAGTCATGTCTTCCTGACCACCAACTTAGCCGCTGCAGCAGGTGGTGTTGCCACTATGTTCCTCACATGGATAAAGTACAAAAAGCCATCTTTCTCCCTGATGCTCAACGGCGTTCTGGCAGGATTGGTAGGCATAACGGCTGGTTGTGACGTGGTTTCTCCCGCTGGCGCCGTCGTCATCGGTCTTGTCTGCGGTACCATTCTGGTATTCGCAATCGAGTTCATCGACCACAAGCTGCACATCGACGATCCTGTCGGTGCCTCCAGTGTACATGGCGTCTGTGGCATTCTCGGAACACTCATGACAGGCCTGCTCTCCACCAGCAGCGGCGCCCTCTATGGTCACGGATGGGGCTTCTTCGGAGCAGAATGCTTCGGCATCCTCGTCATCGACCTCTGGGCAGCAGCATGCGGCATTACTCTCTTCTATGGTATTAAGAAACTTCACGGTCTCCGTGTTCCCGCCCGCATCGAGGATGAAGGACTCGATGTGTACGAGCATGGGGAAATGTGCTACAACTAAGAAGAGAAAACACAAATAACTTTCTGTAAACACAAACCCTGAGCCTCCATTTGGGTTCCCCTCCTTCTGGAGGGGTTAAGGGGAGGCCTATCATTATGAAGGCCATAAAAGAATGGGGCTTCAGAGCCCTTACTGTATCCATATTTTTAACCCTGTCAACAACAATTTTCGCCGATGGAATAGAGGAAAATAAAACAAACTCCACGAAAAACAAGATTTCGGCCAGTCTCGGAGTAGATTTCGTCAGTCAATACATCTGGCGCGGTCAGGACTTGGGAAACGTAAGCTTGCAACCCACTCTCGGCATCGAATACAAAGGCCTTAGCCTCTCCACCTGGGGCAGCGTGGGCATTTCTAACTGGGCCGATACAAAGGAACTGGATTTCACCCTTGACTATACATACAAAGGATTCAGCGTCGGCATAACGGACTACTGGTTCTCTACTGGCAGCTATTTCCAGTACAAGAACAACAAGACCACCCACATCTGGGAAGGATATGTCGGCTACAATTTCGAGTACCTCGCCGTGAAATGGTTCACGAACTTTGCCGGCAACGACGGTCTGAATGCCGACGGCAAACGTGCCTATAGCAGTTATTTAGAGCTCACTGCCCCATTCCGACTTGCCACACTCGACTGGGAAGCCTCGTTAGGCATTGTCCCCTGGCGCACCACACTTTATGGCAACAAGCATTTTGCCGCAACGAACATTTCTCTTCGTGCCACAAAGGACTTCGTCATAAAAAAGAAATACCACCTTCCCATCTTTGTCGGTCTGACGGCAAACCCCGACTCCCGAAAGGTCTATCTCCTCTTCGGCCTCTCCTTCAAAATATAAAGGATTTAAGCGAAGCATCTTGCGCGTTACACGTTACACATTACAGTTTTAAAATTGCGTGGTCATACCCTGAGTAGATAGATTGTAGTAATAATTTATTATTAATAATATTTTATAATAATATTATAATATTATTATAAGCCTATATATAGCTTAGTAAGGGGGTGCCAATATTTTAATTGTAACGCGTAACGCGTAACGCACTGCGGCACCCCATACTACCATCTCTACTTACTACTAAAATATTGAAAATAAGCTGATTGCAACTGCTAATGGAAGTCATTGCACCTCATGCGACAGAATATTAACTTAACATACAGCCAAAGGTTAACTTAACCTGTGGCCATAAGGCCTAAAACCTTCGTTGATAAGCTGCCCAGCTTATCGAAAATGAGAGAATAAGTAATCGCGCAGCGCTCGGTGCGAAGCATCAAATTCCCCAGCAACTTTCAAATTGAAAGATCGTGGGGGATTTTTGTGTGTTATAATAATAAATTGTTATAAAAGTGGTGCAAAAAGTAATGATTTGTTATTTTATTAGTGTTTGTAGTTTCAAAAATGGGGCAAAATTCGCAATTAGACGAGAATTTTGTATTAACTTTGCATTGAATTAGTGCAATATGAGTAAGATAGCGTTCACAAAGATGCATGGTTGCGGCAACGACTACATCTACGTCGATGTATCGCGCTACCCTATTGCCGACCCTGCGGCTGCAGCTATCAGATGGAGCAACAGGAACAAAGGTATTGGTTCGGACGGACTGGTTCTTATCGACCGCAGCACGGAACCAAGTGCCGACTTTTCCATGCGAATCTTCAACGCCGACGGCAGCGAGGCCATGATGTGCGGCAACGCCAGTCGTTGTATCGGGAAATACCTGTACGAACGTCATTTAACCAACAAAACGACAATCCGACTACTCACGCTGTCAGGAGTGAAGGTGCTCCAGTTGCACGTAGAAGACGGTGTCGTAAAGAGCGTGACGGTGGATATGGGTGAACCGGTACTGGAGAACCCTGAGCAGTTCGCACCCTGTGGTGAAACGCTGCCAGAGGGATGTTTTGTAAGCATGGGAAATCCGCACTACGTCATATTCACAGACGACATTGACCAAGTAGGCGAAACGGGACCTAAGCTTGAAGTGCATCCTGCATTCCCACAACGCTGCAACATAGAGTTTGCGACCCCTCTTTCATCCCCCGAGGGGGACATGAGTGCGTTGAAGGGTAAAGAAACCTCCCCTCGGGGAGGTTGGGAGGGGATCGCTTTCCGCACCAGAGTATGGGAACGTGGAAGCGGCATCACACAAGCCTGCGGAACAGGAGCTTGTGCTACCGCTGTGGCAGCCGCCGTGACGGGGCGCAACGGACGTAAGGCAGACATTAAGATGGACGGAGGAACACTCTGTATTGAGTGGAGCGAAGACGATAACCACGTATATATGACAGGCCCTGCAACCTTCGTTTTTGACGGTGAAATCGAAATATAATTATCAAATGACAATATATGGCATTAGTTAACGACCATTTCCTGAAATTACCGAACAACTACCTGTTCGCAGACATAGCAAAGAAGGTGAATGCCTTCAAAGTGATGCATCCCAAAGCCGATGTCATCTCACTCGGCATAGGAGATGTGACACAGCCTCTGTGCCCTGCCGTCGTGGAGGCAATGCGCAAAGCAGCCGATGAAATGGGCACTTTTGAGGGATTCAGAGGCTATGGTCCGGAGCAGGGATATGACTTCCTGCGCGAAGCGATACTGAAGAACGACTTTCTGCCACGAGGCATACATCTGGATCTCGATGAGATATTCATAAACGACGGTGCGAAGTCCGACACCGGAAACATTCAGGAACTTATCCGCTGGGACAATTCCATTGCCGTCACCGACCCCATCTATCCTGTTTACATAGATTCCAATGCGATGATTGGACGTGCCGGACTGAAAGGTGAGGACGGACGATGGTCGAATGTAATATATATGCCGTGCAACGCAAAGAACGGTTTTGTACCGGAAATTCCCGACCGCCGCGTTGACGTCATCTACCTGTGCTATCCCAACAACCCCACGGGAACCGTAATTTCGAAAGAAGAGCTTCGCAAGTGGGTAAACTACGCCCTGCACAACGACACCATAATCTTCTACGACGCAGCCTATCAGGCTTACATCCAAGACGACACAATTCCGCACAGCATCTACGAGATAAGAGGAGCTCGCAAGTGTGCCATAGAATTCCATAGTTTTTCAAAAACAGCCGGTTTCACCGGTGTTCGTTGCGGTTACACCATTGTACCGAAAGACCTGACAGCAGCTACACTCACAGGCGAGCGCGTGCCCCTGAATCCACTATGGTATCGTCGTCAGTGCACAAAATTCAACGGTACAAGTTACATCTCGCAGCGTGCAGCGGAAGCCATCTACACCCCTGAAGGCAAAGAGCAGGTGAAAGCCACCATCGACTACTACATGCAGAATTCTCACAAGATGCTGTCAACACTGCGCTCGTTAGGATTTGAATGCTACGGTGGCGAGAACGCTCCTTACATCTGGATGCGCATACCCGATGGCTTTGATTCGTGGCATTTCTTTGAGAACCTTCTCTATGGAGCCAACGTTGTATGTACACCTGGTGTGGGCTTCGGTCCATCTGGCGAGGGCTACGTACGTTTCACGGCATTCGGCAACCACGAGAAGACGGAAGAGGCTCTCGACCGCATAGCGAAGTGGAGTCGTAAAGTTTAAAAGGTAAAAAGGAAAATTAGTATTAGTTTGATTAAGGTGAATACAAAATACATTTTCGTCACGGGCGGCGTGGTTTCCTCGCTTGGAAAGGGTATCATCTCTGCCAGCATAGGCAAGTTGCTGCAGGCACGCGGCTACAAGGTAACTATACAGAAATTCGACCCCTACATCAACATTGACCCAGGGACACTGAATCCCTATGAGCACGGGGAATGCTATGTGACTACCGATGGTATGGAAACCGACCTCGACCTCGGTCACTATGAGCGATTCACGGGTATAGAAACAACACGCGACAACAGCATAACGACAGGACGCATCTACAAGACGGTAATCGACCGCGAGCGTCACGGCGACTATCTCGGAAAGACCATCCAAGTGGTGCCGCACATCACTGACGAGATTAAACGCAGAATGCTGCGCGAGGGGCTTGGGGAGGATTTGGACTTTGTGATTACGGAGGTGGGAGGTACGATTGGCGACATCGAGAGTGCACCGTTCATGGAAGCCATCCGACAGTTGCGTTGGGAATTGGGGCGCAATGCCGTTTGCGTTCACCTGACTTATGTGCCGTATCTGAAGGCTGCCGATGAACTGAAGACGAAGCCCACTCAGCATTCCGTGAAGGAACTGCAGAGCATGGGAATACAACCCGATATTCTGGTTCTGCGTACGGAACGTCACCTCGACGATTCGCTACGCCTGAAGGTTGCATCGTTCTGCAATGTTGACCTCGAATGTGTGGTTCAGAGCGAGGATATGCCAAACATCTACGAAGTGCCTGTGAACATGCAGAAACAAGGTCTCGATGCTGCAATAATGCGTAAAATCGGCATTCCTGTGGGAGAAACGCCCGCAATGAGACCTTGGCACGAATTTCTTGAAAAACAACGCAATGCCACTCGCATTGTACCCATTGCACTTGTCGGGAAATACGACCTGCAGGATGCCTACAAGAGCATCCGCGAGAGCCTCAACCTGGCAGGGATATACAAAGATGTGAAAACCGAGCTGCACTTCATCAACAGTGAGGACATCACCGCCGACAATATCGCCGAGAAATTAAGCGGGATGGCTGGAGTGGTGATTTGTCCGGGCTTCGGAAAGAGAGGTACGGAGGGAAAAATCGTAGCGGCAGAATATACACGCACCAACGACATTCCTACATTCGGAATCTGTCTCGGTATGCAGATTATGGTCATAGAGTTTGCCCGTAACGTGCTGGGCTACAAGGATGCCAACAGCTCCGAGCTTGACGAAAAGACTCCTCACAACGTCATTGACATGATGGAGGAACAGAAAAACATTACGGAAATGGGCGGAACGATGCGACTGGGCGCCTACGAGTGCAAGCTGGTCGAGGGAAGCCGCGTGGCAGAGGCCTATAGGCCTACCCCCAGCCCCTCCCATAATGGAGAGCGGGGAGATGGTCCTATTGTCAGTGAAAGGCACAGGCATCGTTATGAGTTCAATAATAAATATATGAAAGAATACGAGGCTGCAGGAATGAAGTGCGTGGGTATCAACCCCGTTGCCAATCTGGTGGAGGTGGTGGAAATTCCGGAAAAGCGTTGGTACATCGGAACTCAGTTCCATCCGGAATACTCCTCAACGGTACTTCGCCCCCACCCTCTGTTTATGAGTTTTATCGAAGCTGCGCTTAATGGCTTAGTAGCTTAGTAGTTTAAAAGTTTAAAAGTTTTAGAGTTTAAATATGTGTGGAATTGTAGGATATATCGGCACCAAGCGTGCCTATCCAATATTGATAAAGGGACTGAAAAGATTGGAATATCGTGGTTACGATAGTGCCGGCGTGGCCATGATTGGTGATAACGGCAACCTGAATGTCTATAAGACGAAAGGAAAGGTTGATAACCTGACGGAATATTGCAGCGACAAGGATGTGACCGGATGTGTGGGCATAGCTCATACGCGTTGGGCAACACATGGCGAGCCATCGGCGCGAAATGCCCATCCTCACTACTCCACGAGTCGCAATCTCGCCATCATACACAACGGCATCATCGAGAACTATGCAGGCATAAAGGCAAAACTGCAGGCGAATGGTGTGACCTTCAAGAGCGACACCGACACTGAGGTGCTGGTGCAGCTTGTGGAGTACATCATGGATAAAAAGAATCTGTCGCTACTCGAAGCCGTTCAGGTGGCCTTGCATCAGGTAATCGGTGCCTATGCCATAGCCATCGTTGACAAGCGCGATCCTTACCAGATTATCGCCGCACGCAAGCAGAGTCCGCTGGTAGTGGGCATCGGCGATGGTGAGTTCTTTCTCGGCTCCGATGCAAGTCCTATCATCGACTACACGGACAAGGTGGTGTATCTGGAGGACGGCAACATCGCTGTTATCAGGGTTAAGAGCCCGAACGGTGAAAATGAAGATGAAGGACTGAAAATATTGAGCATCCTTGGCGAGGAACAGGAACTGAAGGTAAAAAAGGTGGATATAGACCTTGGACAGATAGAGAAAGTAGGCTACAGTCACTTCATGCTGAAGGAGATTTTCGAGCAGCCGGAGTGTCTGCAGAACTGTATGCGAGGACGCATAAATGTGGAGGGCGACAACGTCACGCTCTCTGCAATGATAGACTACCGACAACAATTGCTGGGTGCTAAATGTATCATCATCGTGGCTTGCGGAACATCGTGGCACGCAGGTATCATCGGCAAGCAGCTTTTCGAGCAACTGTGTCGCATTCCCTGCGAAGTGGAATACGCTTCTGAGTTCCGTTACCGCAATCCTGTAGTAAACAAAGACGATGTCGTCATCGCCATCTCACAGAGCGGCGAGACTGCCGACACGCTGGCAGCAATTCAGTTGGCAAAGGAACAGGGGGCTTTCATCTATGGTATCTGCAATGCCATTGGCAGCAGCATCCCACGCGCCACAGACACTGGAACATACATTCACGTAGGACCGGAAATCGGCGTAGCGTCCACTAAGGCCTTCACAGGTCAGGTTACCGTACTTTCGATGCTGGCACTATGTCTTGCCAAGGAGCGTCAGACCATTTCCGACGAGCTCTATCATAGTATGGTGAAGGAACTGACTCTCATTCCCGAAAAGATGGAGCAGACCCTGAAGACAAACGAACAGATAGAACGCCTTGCGCCCATATTCACCTACGCAAAGAACTGTCTGTATCTGGGACGTGGCTACAACTATCCATTGGCTCTGGAAGGTGCACTGAAACTAAAGGAAATCAGCTACATACATGCCGAAGGCTATCCTGCAGCCGAAATGAAACACGGTCCCATTGCCCTCATCGATTCGGAAATGCCGGTATTTGTCATTGCTACCCGCGACAGGCTGTATGAAAAAGTAATCTCAAACATTCAGGAAGTGCGTGCCCGTGGTGGTCGTGTTACAGCACTTGTAACCGAAGGCGACCAGCAGATACAGAAGTTCGCCGACCACGTAATCACCCTGCCCGACACCCTCGAATGCTTCCAACCCCTCATCGCCAGCATACCATTACAGCTTCTGGCCTACCACATCGCTGTTTGCAAGGGCAAGGATGTTGACCGTCCTCGCAACCTCGCCAAGAGCGTCACCGTAGAATAACTGTAAACCGTAAACCATAAACTAACATGTGCGGAATCGTAGGTATTTTCAATATTAAGCAGCAAACGCCAGAACTAAGACAGAAGGCGTTGAAGATGAGTCAGAAAATCCGTCATCGCGGACCTGACTGGAGTGGAATATACTGTGGCGGAAGTGCCATACTTGCCCATGAACGACTATCAATTGTTGACCCCGAAAGCGGAGGTCAGCCACTATACTCGCCCGACCGCAAGCAGGTTCTCGCCGTAAATGGTGAGATTTACAACCATCAGGAGATACGTCGTCGTTATGCTGGTCGGTATGATTTCCAGACAGGTAGCGACTGCGAAGTTATACTTGCCCTTTATCGTGAGAAGGGTATTAACTTTCTCGAAGAACTGAACGGTATATTTGCCTTTGCACTTTATGATGAGGAGAAGAATGAGTTTCTCATTGCCCGCGACCCAATCGGCGTCATTCCACTCTATATAGGCTATGATAGCGATGGAACCGTATATGTAGCCTCCGAACTGAAGGCTCTCGAAGGACAATGCGAGCGATATGAACCTTTCTTGCCAGGACATTACGCATATGGCAATTCAAAATCCTTAAATTCAAAATTAAAAATTGAAAGATACTACAAGCGCGACTGGTTTGAGTATGATGCCGTGAAGGACAATCCAGCCAGCGTAACAGCCATCCACGATGCCCTTGAGGATGCCGTGAAACGTCAACTTATGTCCGATGTTCCATACGGAGTGCTGCTCTCTGGAGGTCTTGACAGTAGCGTCATTTCTGCCATTGCCGAGAAATTCTCTGAGATGCGAATAGAGGACGGTTCTAAGACAAAGGCTTACTGGCCTCGTCTCCATTCGTTTGCAGTAGGACTGAAAGGTGCTCCCGATTTGGCAAAGGCACGTCTTGTGGCTGACCACATCGGCACGGTGCACCACGAAATCAACTACACCATTCAGGAAGGGCTCGATGCCATTCGCGATGTCATTTATTTCATCGAGACCTACGACGTTACAACCGTGCGTGCCTCCACTCCAATGTACCTGCTGGCTCGTGTCATCAAATCTATGGGTATCAAGATGGTGCTTTCAGGCGAGGGTGCCGACGAGATTTTCGGTGGTTACCTCTACTTCCACAAAGCTCCTTCGGCAAAGGATTTCCACGATGAAACCGTAAGAAAACTCTCCAAACTCCACTTCTACGACTGTCTGCGTGCCAACAAAAGTCTCTCGGCATGGGGTGTAGAAGGTCGAGTGCCATTCCTCGATAAGGAGTTCCTCGATGTGGCTATGCGCACGAACCCTTCTGCAAAGATGTGCCCAGGCTCAACCATTGAGAAAAAGATTGTGCGTGAAGCTTTTGCCGACATGCTGCCAGAAGAAATTGCTTGGAGACAGAAGGAACAGTTCAGCGATGGCGTAGGCTATTCGTGGATTGACACTCTGAAACGCATAACCTCAGAGGCCGTAACCGATGAACAGATGGCACACGCAGCCGAACGCTTCCCCATCAATCCGCCACTCAACAAGGAGGAATATTTCTATCGCAGCATCTTTGCCGAGCATTTCCCCAGCGACTCTGCAGCACGAAGCGTAAACCAAGAATCAAGCGTTGCCTGCTCCACAGCCATCGCCCTTGAATGGGATGCCGCCTTCAAGAATATGAACGACCCCAGCGGTCGTGCCGTCAAAGGTGTCCACCAACAGGCCTATTAACGTCAGTCGTCGTCCTTGTCGTCCTTCTCGTCGAGGTTAGGCTTAGCCTCGTCGGAGTAGAACAGCGGAGTGCCTTTCTGGAAAGCCTTGAGGACTTTCTTCTCACCACGCTTCAACTTGCAACTGGCATAGTCATCGCCGGCGGCAGTGACTGTACCACGACCAATACGTTCCATGACGGTCTCACCCTTCTTGACCTTCTCAATCATGATGTTGAACTCGTCGTTGACATTCACTCCGTCCTTTACACCTAAATCAAGCGAGGTGAACACATTCTTGCTGCGCTCAAACACATCCTTGACCTTGCCTAATACGGGGAAGGTGCGGTTGATGAGACGGCGTAACTGGCGTGGGAAGTCATTGATAAGGCTGTTGGACACGCGCTGCCTGTAATCACCTGCTACAGAATAGACAAGAGTCTTGGCTCTGTCGCCCTTTCGCACCAGCTCCTTGCTCTTGGCATTATAGAGACGAAGCGCGTAGTTCTGCGAAGCGGTGTAGTTATGATAAGTGTAGGTCTGATTCTTGTTACGGATAGTTGATGAAGTGTGGGTCTGAGTGGCAGCGGAGCAAGACATGCCGATGACAAAGTCGAAGCCTGCCAGCTGAGCAGAATCGAGTCGGACAACGATTTTATCCTCCTTGCGTATGTTTTCGCCAATACGGGTGCCACCAACTTTAACATCGTCTTCATAGACCAGTTCAGCGCGTCCGTATGAAGCCAGAGTGTTCCTGATGTTCCCGGTGAAGTTGATGGGACCGACGCATTGCTCCACCAAGATGCGAGGACGCCCTGCACGTACAATTTCAACAACAGCGCCGCTTTTCTGTTCTTCACGATCTTCAGTAGTCTGACTGGTAGTGTCGTCCTGAGCACGTGCTCCTAAAGTTGCGAACAACATGGTTGCCAACAACAGCATTTGCTTGAAAAAGATTCTACTCATAGTACTGTAATTTAATTATTTAACGTCGGTTATCGCCCGTAAAGGTAGGAACATTTTTTTAATAATAAAAGAAAAAAGGGAAAAAAGTAGGGGCGGCCTCAATGAGACTGCCCCTACTCTATTAAGTATTGAATGCGAGATGTTTACATATCGTCGAAGTCGAGAATGGACTTACGAGTTGACATCACGCGGTCGAAATCGTCCTTTGCGCCAACGACAATCTTGTCGAATTCGCGCAGACCAGTACCGGCAGGAATGAGGTGACCGGAGATAACGTTCTCCTTCATACCCTCCAAGCGGTCGGTCTTACCGTTGATGGCTGCCTCGTTGAGGACCTTGGTGGTCTCCTGGAATGATGCAGCAGAGATGAAGCTACCGGTCTGCAATGCAGCGCGGGTGATACCCTGCAGAATCTGCGTAGAGGTTGCAGGAACTGCATCGCGCACCTGAACGAGGCGCATGTCCTTACGCTTCAACAGAGAGTTCTCATCACGCAGCTTGCGAGCTGTGACAATCATACCCTTCTGCATAGTCTCGGAGTCACCGGCATCAACGACAACCTTCTTGCCCCAGATGCGGTCGTTCTCCTCAGAGAACTCCAGCTTATCGACAACCTGCTGCTCAAGGAAACGGGTATCGCCGGGCTCGTCGATTTGAACCTTGCGCATCATCTGACGAACGATAACCTCGAAGTGCTTATCGTTAATCTTAACACCCTGCAGACGGTAAACGTCCTGAATCTCGTTCACGATGTACTCCTGAACAGCCGTTGGGCCCTTGATGGCAAGGATGTCGGCAGGAGTGATGGCACCGTCGGACAGAGGTGTACCGGCACGAACGTAGTCGTTCTCCTGTACGAGCACCTGCTTCGACAGAGGCACGAGATACTTGCGAACGTCGCCAACCTTAGAGGTGATGATGATTTCGCGGTTACCACGCTTCAGCTTACCCATTGTAACCTCACCGTCGATTTCAGCAACGATGGCAGGGTTGGACGGGTTGCGAGCCTCGAAGAGCTCTGTTACACGAGGCAGACCACCGGTGATATCACCACCGCCACCACCAAGTGCACGAGGAATCTTAACGAGGACATCACCAGCCTTCACTGCCTGACCATCGTTAATCACGATGTGACCGTTGATGGGGAAGTTGTAGGTACGGATGAGCTCGCCATTCTCGTCGAGAATGTGAGCTGAAGGAACTATTGTACGGTCCTTAGACTCAGTTACGATAAGTTCGCGCTGACCAGAGATTTCGTCGGTTTCAACACGATAGGTAACACCTTCTACAACGTTCTCGAACTGCACCTTACCCGGTGTCTCGGTAACGATAACGGCGTTGAAGGGGTCCCACTTGGCTACGATGTCGCCCTTCTTCACGGTGTCGCCTTCCTTGTTGTAGAGAGTTGAGCCGTAGGGAAGAGGCTGTGCAAGCAGAACGATACCGGTCTTAGGCTCAACGAAGCGAACTTCAGCCAGACGACCTACTACCATCTGTGCAGCCTTACCTTCCTCATCGACGAAATCTACGGTACGCAGTTCATCGAAGTTCAGCTTAGCATCGTACTTGGCAACAATCATAGCGTTGGCAACTGCATTACCAGCCACACCACCGGCGTGGAAGGTACGCAGAGTCAACTGAGTACCGGGCTCACCGATAGACTGGGCTGCAATGACACCTACGGCCTCGCCCTTCTGCACCATGCGGGCAGTAGCAAGGTTGCGACCGTAGCACTTCATGCAGACACCGTGCTTGGATTCGCAGGTCAGTACCGAACGGATTTCAACCTTCTCAATTGGGCTGTCCTCAATCTCCTGTGCCTTAGCCTCGGTGATTTCGTCACCGGCTGCACAGATGAGCTTACCTGTGATGGGATGGATGATATCGTGAACCGATACACGTCCCAGAATGCGCTCGTAGAGTGAAGAGATGACTTCGTCGCCATTCTTCAGAGCTGTGCACTCAAGACCACGCAATGTGCCGCAGTCCTCCTCATTGATGATGACATCGTGAGAGACGTCAACAAGACGACGAGTAAGATAACCGGCGTCGGCAGTCTTCAAGGCGGTATCGGCAAGACCTTTACGGGCACCGTGAGTAGAGATGAAGTACTCCAGCACGGACATACCTTCCTTAAAGTTAGAGATAATAGGGTCTTCGATAATCAGAGGCTCAGCACCGGCCTTCTGGGGCTTAGCCATCAGACCACGCATACCAGAGAGCTGACTGATCTGTCCCTTACTACCACGGGCACCGGAGTCGAGCATCATGTAAACGGCGTTGAAGCCCTGGTCGGCCTCCTTCATCTCCTTCATCAGGATTTCAGACAGGTCGTTGTTGATGTGAGTCCAAGCGTCGATTACCTTATTATAACGTTCCTTATCGGTGATGAAACCCATTCCGTAGTCGTTCTGGATGGCTTCAACCTCATCGTTACCACGATGAATCAGGGCTTTCTTCTCTTCTGGGATGATGATGTCGCCCAAGTTGAATGACAGACCGCCTTCGTAGGCCATCTTGTAACCGAGATTCTTGATTCCATCGAGGAATTCGCAGGCACGGGCAACACCAACGGTCTTAATGACATTGGTGATGATGTCGCGCAGGTTCTTCTTGGAAATAGTCTCGTTGAAGAAACCAACCTCTGTGGGAACTACCTCGTTGACAATGACACGACCTACAGATGTCTCAACCATGTGCTTGCCAATGGTACCATTCTCAAGCTTATCCTCTACAACAACCTTGATAGGAGCGTGAATGTCGAGCTTCTTCTCGTTGTAAGCGATGATAGCTTCTTCAGGACCATAGAATGTCAGACCAGCACCCTTTGCACCTGGACGCAACTTGGTGATGTAGTACAGACCAAGCACCATATCCTGAGAAGGAACGGTGATAGGAGCACCATTGGCGGGGTTAAGGATGTTGTGGCTCTGAAGCATCAGAATCTGTGCCTCAAGGATTGCCTCGTTGCTCAGGGGCAAGTGAACAGCCATCTGGTCACCGTCGAAGTCAGCGTTGAACGCCGTACATGCCAGAGGATGGAGCTGAATTGCCTTACCCTCAATCATCTTAGGCTGGAAAGCCTGGATACCCAGACGGTGAAGTGTTGGAGCACGGTTCAGCAGAACGGGATGTCCCTTCATCACGTGTTCCAGAATATCCCAGATAACGGGTTCCTTGCGGTCAACAATCTTCTTGGCGCTCTTCACAGTCTTCACAATACCGCGCTCGATGAGCTTACGGATGATGAATGGCTTGTAGAGCTCGGCTGCCATCAGTTTTGGCAGACCGCACTCACCCATCTTCAGTTCGGGACCTACAACGATAACCGAACGAGCTGAGTAGTCAACACGCTTACCCAACAAGTTCTGACGGAAACGACCCTGCTTACCCTTCAGTGAATCTGAGAGGGACTTCAGAGGACGGTTGTTCTCCGTCTTCACTGCGCTACTCTTGCGACTGTTGTCGAACAAGCTGTCAACAGCTTCCTGAAGCATACGCTTCTCGTTGCGCAAGATGACTTCGGGAGCCTTAATCTCAATCAGGCGCTTCAGACGGTTGTTACGGATGATGACACGACGATAGAGGTCGTTGAGGTCGCTGGTTGCAAAACGACCACCATCCAGTGGCACCAATGGGCGCAGTTCGGGTGGAATGACAGGAAGAATCTTCATAATCATCCACTCGGGACGGTTGCGGTCGCGACTTGCGCGGAATGATTCAACAACCTGCAGGCGCTTCAGTGCATCGTTCTTGCGCTGCTGTGCACCTTCCTGATTGGCAGCATCGCGCAGTTCGTACGACAGCTTATCCAAGTCAACGCGGCACAACAGGTCGTAAACGGCCTCGGCACCCATCTTTGCAATGAACTTATCGGGATCAGTATCCTCAAGGTATGCATTTTCCTTAGATACCTGATCCATTACCTCCATATATTCCTCCTCAGAGAGCAAATCGTTCTCCTCCAAGGGACGGCCCAAAGACTCTATCTTCTTGCCAGCCATTGCACCCAACTGGATGACAACGTAGCGCTCGTAGTAGATAATCTGGTCGAGTTTCTTGGTGGGAATACCAAGCAGGTAACCAATCTTGTTGGGCAGTGAACGGAAGTACCAAATGTGTGCTACAGGTACAACGAGAGCGATGTGTCCGCTGCGTTCGCGACGAACCTTCTTCTCTGTTACCTCAACACCACAACGGTCGCAGACAATACCCTTGTAACGGATACGCTTATACTTACCGCAATGGCACTCGTAGTCCTTTGTGGGACCGAAAATACGCTCGCAGAACAGACCATCACGCTCGGGCTTGTAGGTACGATAGTTGATGGTCTCGGGCTTCAGGACCTCACCATACGAATTTTCCAGGATTTCCTCGGGTGAGGCCAATCCGATGGTAATCTTCGTAAAATTAGTCTTTATCTTACTTTCTTTCTTAAAAGCCATAGTTGTATTCTTTATTATGTATCCGTTAATCGAGGGTTACACTCAAACCTAAGCCCTTGAGCTCGTGCAGTAGCACGTTCAGTGACTCGGGAATACCAGGAGTTGGCATGGGATCACCCTTCACGATAGCCTCGTATGCCTTGCTGCGGCCTACGACGTCATCGGACTTGATGGTCAGGATTTCCTGAAGCACGTGTGAAGCACCGAAGGCCTCGATAGCCCAAACCTCCATCTCACCGAAACGCTGACCACCGAACTGGGCCTTACCGCCAAGAGGCTGCTGAGTGATGAGACTGTACGGACCGATTGAACGTGCGTGCATCTTGTCCTCAACCATGTGACCGAGTTTCAGCATGTAGGCTACACCCACTGTTGCCAACTGGTCGAAGGGCTCACCGGTAGCACCGTCGTACAACTGTGTAGAGCAGTAGCGAGGCAGACCTGCCTTCTCTGTCCACTCGTCGAGGTCGTCGAGAGTTGCACCGTCGAAGATGGGAGAAGCGAACTTCACGCCCAGTTGCTTACCGGCAGCACCAAGAATGGTTTCGAAAATCTGACCGATGTTCATACGTGAGGGCACACCCAGAGGGTTCAGTACGATATCGACTGGAGTACCATCTGCCAAGAACGGCATATCCTCCTGACGTACGACCTTAGATACAATACCCTTGTTACCGTGACGACCGGCCATCTTATCACCGACACCAATCTTACGCTTCTTGGCAATATAAACCTTAGCCATCTGGATGATACCTGCAGGCAGTTCGTCACCAATAGTGATGGCAAACTTCTTGCGCTTCATCTCAGCATCCAACAGCTTGAACTTCTTCAGGAAGTTGATAACCAGCTTAGAGATAAGCTCGTTGGTGTGTTCCTTCTTCGTCCAGCCAGAAAGTTGAATGGCTGTATAGTCGAGGTTGTTCAAGGCTGCGGCAGTGAACTTCTTGCCAGCGGGGATAACGTCAGCACCCATGTAGTCCTTGACACCAGCCGAAGTAGTACCCTTAGTCAGCTCAAGGAGCTTGTCGATAAGGATAGCCTTCAGGTCCTCAACCTTATTGTTGAACTCTTCGTCGATAGCTGCCAGACGGGGCTTATCCTGCAACTTGGCAGAACGAGTCTTGATGGCACGTGAGAAGAGTTTCTTGTCGATTACAACACCGTTGAGAGAGGGATTTGCCTTCAGAGAAGCATCCTTAACGTCGCCGGCCTTATCACCGAAGATGGCACGAAGCAACTTCTCTTCGGGACTGGGATCGCTCTCACCCTTTGGAGTAATCTTACCTATCATAATATCACCAGGTACAACGCGTGCACCAATGCGGATGATACCGTTCTCGTCGAGGTCCTTAGTAGCTTCCTCGCTGACATTGGGGATATCGCTTGTCAGTTCCTCATAACCACGCTTGGTCTCACGTACTTCAAGAGCGAACTCCTCGACGTGAACGCTGGTCATGATGTCCTCACGAACGATACGTTCGTTGAGCACAATGGCATCCTCATAGTTGTAACCCTTCCAAGGCATGTATGCCACCAGCAGGTTCTTACCAAGTGCCAACTCACCGTTCTCGGTAGAATAGCCTTCAGTCAGAATGTCGCCCTTCTTCACGCGGTCACCCTTGCTGCAGATAGGACGCAGGTCGATGGTCATGTTCTGGTTGGTACGACGGAACTTGGGAATACGATATTCCTTCAGGGCGGGCTCGAAGCTTACAAACTCCTCGTCCTCGGTACGGTCATACAGAATACGGATAGTTGTTGCATCAACATATTCTACAACACCATCACCCTCGGCAGTAATCATGGTGCGGCTGTCCTCGCAGACCTGCTTCTCGATACCGGTACCCACGATAGGAGCCTCGGTACGCAACAGGGGAACGGCCTGACGCATCATGTTCGAGCCCATCAACGCACGGTGGGCATCGTCGTGCTCGAGGAAAGGAATCAAAGCAGCAGCGATAGATGCAATCTGCTGAGGAGCAACGTCCATAAGGTTCACTTCCGAAGGAGGAACTACTGGATAGTCGTCGTCCTGACGGCACTTTACGCGACTGCGGATGAAGGTACCATCGTCGTTCAGAGGTGCATTACCCTGACCGATAACCTGACCTTCCTCTTCCTCAGCTGTCATGTACTTGATACCTTCATCGCTAAGGTCAACCTTACCATCCTTAACCATACGGTAAGGTGTCTCGATGAATCCGAGGTCGTTAATCTTAGCATATACGCAAAGCGAGCTGATAAGACCGATGTTAGGACCTTCAGGAGACTCGATAGGACAGAGACGACCATAGTGTGTGTAGTGTACGTCACGAACCTCGAAACCGGCACGCTCACGAGACAGACCGCCAGGACCCAGGGCTGAGAGACGACGCTTGTGAGTCACCTCTGCCAGAGGATTGGTCTGGTCCATGAACTGTGACAGGGCATTCGTTCCGAAGAACGAGTTGATAACGCTGGAGATAGTCTTTGCGTTAATCAGATCGGTGGGTGTGAATACCTCATTGTCACGAACGTTCATACGCTCGCGGATGGTACGGCTCATACGTGCCAGACCGATAGCGAACTGGTTGCTGAGCTGTTCGCCGACAGTGCGCACGTGACGGTTCGACAGGTGGTCGATATCATCGACAGCAGCCTTTGAGTTAATAAGCTCGATAAGGTACTTGATAATCTCAATGATATCTTCCTTAGTCAATACACGTACACTGGGGTCTGTATCAAGTCCCAGCTTGCGGTTGATGCGGTAACGACCAACATCACCCAAGTCGTAACGTTTCTCTGAGAAGAACAAGTTGTAGATAACCTCACGGGCACTGGCATCATCGGCAGGGTCTGCATTACGCAACTGACGATAGATGTGCAGGATAGCTTCCTTCTCGCTGTTAGAGGTATCCTTGTTCAAGGTGTTGAAGATAATGGAATAGCCGCTGTTGCTGTCATCGTCCTTAAGGATAAGAACAGTCTCAACACCGCTGTCCAGTATCAATTCGATATTTTCATCGGTGAGTTCCGATTCGCGCTCGAGGATTACCTCGTTACGCTCAACAGAGATAACCTCACCGGTATCTTCATCTACAAAATCCTCTACCCTGCTCTTCAGTACACGAGCTGCCAGTTTCTGACCCTTGTATTGCTCAAGGTTGGCACGTGTAGCTGCAATCTCCTCTGTCTGGACGAATATCTCGAGGATATCCTTATCCTTCTCGAAACCGATTGCACGAAGCAAAGTAGTAACAGGCAGCTTCTTCTTACGGTCAATGTATGCGTACATTACATTGTTTATGTCCGTAGCGAACTCTATCCAGCTACCCTTAAATGGGATGATACGTGCTGAATACAACTGTGTACCATTGCTATGAATGCTGCTACCGAAGAACACGCCGGGTGAACGGTGCAACTGTGAAACGACTACGCGCTCAGCACCGTTGATGATGAAGGTACCATTCTCTGTCATATATGGAATGGGACCAAGGAATACGTCCTGAATAACGGTATCGAAGTCCTCGTGCTCGGGGTCTGTGCAATACAGCTTCAGCTTTGCCTTCAAGGGCACTGCATATGTGAGTCCTCTCTCAAGACACTCCTCTATGCTGTAGCGAGGGGGGTCGATGTAGTAGTCGAGGAACTCGAGCTGGAAATTGTTACGTGTGTCTGTAATGGGGAAGTTCTCAGAGAACACCTTGTACAGTCCATCGTTCTTTCTCAGTTCTGGTGGGGTGTCCAACTGCAGGAAGTCATTGAAAGACTTCAGCTGAACCTCCAAGAAATCCGGATAGGGCATCGGATTCTTTACAGAAGCGAAATTTACTCTGTTATTAACTAAATTAGAAGCCATCTATAAATGTATTATATCGATATAGAATTTTATAGACACAAAAAGGTAAAGAACCCCCTACCAGAGGATTCTTTACCGTGTTCCTGATTTACAGGAGGTTAATCTTACTTCAGCTCGATCTCTGCGCCAACCTCTTCGAGGGTCTTCTTCAGAGCTTCAGCGTCTGCCTTAGGCATACCTTCCTTCAGAGTGCTGGGAGCACCATCAACGAGGTCCTTAGCATCCTTCAGGTTCAGGCCACAAGCCTCCTTAACGGCCTTAACGACCTGGAGCTTGTTAGCGCCAGCTGACTTCAGAACTACGTCGAAATCAGTCTTCTCCTCAGCAGCGGGAGCAGCGGCACCGCCAGCAGCGGGACCAGCAACAGCAACAGCTGCAGCAGCGGGCTCAATTCCATACTCATCCTTCAGGATGGTTGCCAACTCATTAACTTCCTTCACTGTCAAGTTTACCAACTCTTCAGCAATAGCTTTCAAAT
>Ga0247611_10003029_pt1 | contig 25723 bp, 20 predicted proteins | sample 177DNAGHGhighgp2_FD_192422 | JGI IMG/M metagenome (GOLD analysis project Ga0247611, IMG submission 192422) | Sheep rumen microbial communities from Palmerston North, Manawatu-Wanganui, New Zealand - 1770 DNA GHGhigh gp2 | ecosystem: Host-associated > Mammals > Digestive system > Stomach > Rumen... | reverse complement strand
GCCAGGCAACTGGTCCCTTTTTTATTGTTGTAACTGCTTTGCAGTTGCAATGTAGCCTCGAGCCAGCGCGCAGCGCAAAAAATGCGAGAGGTTCCCCGCTTGTTGCAACTGCTTTGCAGTTACAATGTAGCCTCGAGCGTGCGCGCAGCGCATAGAATGCGAGAAATACTCTTTTTTTAGAAAATATAAAAAAGTATTCAAAAAGGGTTAAGTTTTTTCCATTTACTCCGATAAATATTGTGTAAGTGATAAACAAGGTACCCAATAAGAAATTCACTTAATTCTAATCCTACCCAGATTAGAATAATTAATACTTAAGCACCCACTTAAGTAACAGGTATAGCAAATATAAAAATAAAAAGTAAAAGCACATTAAAAGTAAAAAGTTATGGAGATTTTCTAAATCAAGGAGGAAATAATTATGGTAGTACAGCACAACCTTTCTTCAATGAACACTAACAGACAGTTAGGTGGAGTTTCAAGTTCATTATCAAAAGCAACAGAGAAGTTATCTTCTGGTTATAGAATTAACAGAGCAGCTGATGATGCAGCAGGTCTTTCAATTTCAGAGAAGATGCGTGCTCAGATCAGAGGTCTTACAAGAGCATCAGACAATGCACAGGATGGTATCTCACTTATACAGGTAGCTGAAGGTGCCTTAAATGAAGCTCATTCAATCTTACAAAGAATGAATGAACTTGCAACACAGGCAGCTAATGATACAAATACAAAGACAGATAGAGATGCTCTTCAGTCAGAAGTTGATCAGCTTGTTTCTGAAATTAACAGAATCAAGAGTACTACGCAGTTTAATACACAGAACTTATTAGATGGTACATTTACAGGTAAGAATCTTCAAGTAGGTTCAATTGCAGGTCAGACAATTCAGATAAATATTACTACATTTAGTGCAGGAACTAATGGACTTAATATTTCGGCTATTTCATTATCAACATTTACTAAAGCTGGTACTGCAATGACAAGAATACAGACAGCTATTGATAAGGTGTCTACACAAAGATCAACACTTGGTGCTATTCAGAACCGTCTTGAACATACAATTAATAACCTAGATACAACAACTGAGAATACACAGGCAGCTGAATCACGTATTCGTGATACAGATATGGCTGAGATGATGGTTGAATATTCAAAGAATAACATCTTAACTCAGGCAGGCCAGTCAATGCTTACACAGGCAAATTCTCAGACACAGGGTGTATTATCACTCTTACAGGGTTAAAGATAATAACGATTTTTGATAAAAATGATAGTATCATAAATCTCTTTATAAATTTCAAATCCTTCAGGAAAAGGGCTAGTCGAAAGACTAGCTCTTTTTCATAAAATATAAACTAGTTCTTATATTTGATGCAATTGCGAAGGAACTATTCTTGTGGTATGATATGTTTAGTAATTGTTGTACAAAGGTCCTTATTAACCTTTGTTTATGGTCGTGATTAATAAATGTAAAATTTATATTAGGGGGATTAGTAAGAATCTATGACTGAATCTGAGATTATAAGCTACATTGATAACCTATATTGTTATGAAATGGTTAATAATGTTGTTCTTGATAGGATTAACGAGATTTTTAGCAATTTGTGTGAAATTACAATGAAAGATGCATCAGGTGAAAATGGAAAAGAATTATCTTTTTTATTACAGGAAATAAAGGCTGCATTAGAAAATGGAGAAATTGCTAAGGGAGTAGATTTAATACATCTTTTTTTTGATGTGAAAAATAAAAGATTAGTTGAAGTCATGCCTATAGATAGAGAGGAACTTATAGACACCTTTAAGAGTAATTTAAGGGTGATGTATAAGCACTATAGGTCTCTTTTTTTCGGCGTTATGATTAGGCTTTTTTATGATGAGAGTGCCAAAACGCTAATAGATACAACTGATATTGATGATATTGACAATATATTAGATAGATACATTGATAAGATAGATTTATATAATGGTGAATTAATTGATAGTTCTTTTAGGGATTACGCATTAAAGTTACAAGTTGATGAAAGACTGCTTGAAGACTGCAATTTTTATGATAATAGAAAATATTATATTGAAAGAAATTTTACAGGGGAAAAAATAGTAAGAATTGTTGATAATGGCAGTAATTATTATCATGCTAGTGGATATGACACCAAAAGAGAAGCAGAAAGCGTTTTTAAGAATACCAAGTATCAGTTTGATGCTGCTTTTATTCTCTGGGGACTTGGAAATGGAAATATATATAATGAGTTTTTTAAAAATACCAATGATGATAACGAAATTCTATGTATTGAGCCGGATGTAGAACTTTTTTTTAAGGCGCTTCATGTTTTTAATTTGCCAAAACAAGAGAATAAGACAAAGGGATTTGTATTTGTGAAGGGCATTAATGATGAGGCCTTTGATCAGATTTTTACAATGCTTGTAACACCACAGAGGGCTCCTGTTATAACAACGGTTTTTTCTATGATTTATCTAAGATATTATCAAGATGAATTCTATAAAGTAAAGGAAAAAATAGAACAATTACATAAGCATGCAAGTATGTTATATAACGTTAGTGTTACAAGGGGAATTAATATTGTTGAGAATGCAATTAGAAATTTTCCAATTCTAATAAAGAGTTCAAGTGTAATAAATGCCTGTAAAGCATTAGAGCCTATAAAGGATAGAACTGTATTTGTTGTTGGTGCTGGACCTTCTCTTGATAAAAATGTAGATGTATTAAAAAAAGTTAAGGGTAAGGCTGTAATAATTGCAGCTGATACTGCAGTTAGGGTAATGCTAAACCATGGAATTGTACCAGATATGATGGTTACAATTGATTCAAAGAAAAGGATAGAAACTTTTGATGATGACAGGATAAATGATATAGCTATGATTTGCGGTGCAGAATCTTTATATGGCGCGGTTGCTAATCATAGAACTAAGATTATTTGTTTGAGTGATATGGAATTTTATCTTCATTTTCTTGTTAAGTATGAAAAAAAGGACTATCTCTTTGATACGGGTGGTTCTGTTGCAACATCTGGATTGTTTTTTGCTATGTTAGCTGGCTTTAAGAAAATTGTTTTGATGGGTCTTGATTTAGCAATGACTGATATGAAATTTCATGCTAGTGATATTTATAACGAAGGCGAGGCAGACCCGGTTGCACTAGATTTAATTAAGTGTGAAGGATATGACGGCAATGATGTTTATACTTCTAGTGATATGTTAGCTTATGGTGAGTGGATAGAAGACCTAAGTAAAAAACATCCTGATCTTGAGATTATTAACTGCACAGAGGGTGGACGAAAGCTAAAGGGAATAGAAAATAGGACTGCCTTAAGTGAAAGTTTACTCCTTCAGGATTTAGAGGATGTTGATTTTAATTACTATATAGATAAAGCTGAATGTACATATACTAGTAAAGAGCAGCAAGAAATACTTAGCTCATTTAAGGAGTATGGGGAATATAGTCATTCTGAGAATAAAAAGCTTGAATTGCTTCTTGCGGATATAAAAGTTGCTATTGATAAGCTTTCTAAGAATAAGAATATAGATTTATCATCGCTTTTTGAAAGAATTAATGATCATGATGAAAGCGTTAGAGATAACGAATATCTCCAATTAGTTGATATTAAAACTAAGGAAAAGCAAAAAGATAAAGCCATGGAGGTGTTTAAAACTAGTGAAAGTGAATCGGAATCAGATCCTATAAAGCTTCTTCAAGTTATATATGAGCTTATAGATGAATTTAGAATTGCTAACTTAGAGGTAGGTGAAATATTCTTTGATACATACAGAAACGAAGGAATTTAGTATTGAAAACATTAAGATTGGTGGGAATAACAATCCACTAATAATTCCAGAGATCGGAATTAATCACGAAGGTAGTTTATCTGTTGCATGTGAAATGGTACTTTCGGCAAAGAGGGCAGGGGCTAGGATAATTAAGCATCAAACCCACGTGGTGGATGATGAAATGAGCCATTTAGCTAAATCGGTTGTCCCTGGGAACGCTGATGTGTCCATTTATGACATTATGAAAAGGTGCGCCCTAAATGAAGAAGAGGAGCTAGAACTAAAGCGTTATACAGAAGAGCTAGGTATGGTTTTTTTATCTACACCTTTTTCAAGGGCAGCTGCAAGACGCCTAAAAAAATTTGGCGTTAGTGCATTTAAGATCGGTTCTGGTGAATTAAATAACTATCCCTTAATTGAGGAAATAGCAGAGTATGGTAAACCAATGATTGTATCCACTGGAATGAATGATATTAAGGCTATTGATATAGCTGTAAATATTATGGAAAAAAGAGGGGTAAGCTATGCGCTTATGCATACAACCAATCTTTATCCAACAGATCCTAGACTTGTAAGGCTTGGGGCTATGGAGGAAATGATGGAGCATTTTAAGGGTGTTCCAATTGGTCTTTCTGATCATACTCTTAATAATAATTCAAGTATTGCTGCAATGACTCTTGGAGCTAAGCTAATTGAAAGGCATTACACAGATGTTAAGAGCCGAACTGGTCCTGATATTGTGTGTTCTATGGATGAGGCTGAATTAAAGGATTTAATTAAGGCATCCTATGAAATTCCTTTAATGCTTGGGGGCAAGAAGGAGGCATGTAAGGAAGAACAGGTAACTATTGATTTTGCTTTTGCTACGGTGGTTACTATTAAGGACATTAAAAAAGGTGAAGTATTTACAAAGGATAATCTATGGGTTAAAAGACCTGGAATTGGGGCAATAAAGGCGATTGAATATGAGTCTTTACTTGGGAAAAGGGCAAGTAAGGATTTAAAAGCAGATACTCATATTAGTTATGATGACATCTTAGAGTAACTAAGTGATGGAGGCCGTATGGGGGATACAAGAAAGAAAATCAAAAAAATTGTGTTTGTTACAGGTACAAGAGCTGATTATGGAAAAATTAAATCATTAATTGGACAAGTTGAGAAAAGCTCAAGTTTTATAGCTTATGTCTATGTGTCTGGTATGCATCTTGTAAAGCATCTTGGTTGTACATATAGGGAGGTTTTAAAGGATGGATATTCTAACGTATATGTGGATTTTTCTCAGGGAAATACAGGAGATATGAGCTTTGATTTAGGCAGCGTTATTTGCCATTTTACAAAATATATCGATCATGTTAACCCGGATTTAATAGTTGTACATGGAGATAGAAATGATGCCCTTGCTGGTGCTATTGTTGGTGCATTAAAAAATATAAAAGTGGCGCATATTGAGGGTGGAGAACTTTCAGGTACAATTGATGAATCTATTAGACATGCTATTTCTAAATTTGCCCATATTCATCTTGTTAGTAACGTAGAGGCAAAGAATCGCCTGCTACAGTTGGGGGAAGAGGAAAAACGAATTTTTATAATGGGTTCACCTGATATTGATATTATGCTTTCTAATAAGTTACCAAGTATTGGCCTTGCAAAAATTAGATATGACATTAATTTTGAAAATTACGGAATATGCATGTATCATCCCGTTACAACAGAATATAAGAAAATAGGTAATAAGGTAAAGAATCTTGTTGATGCATTAATAGAATCTAATAGGAATTATATAGTGATTTTTCCAAATAATGATTATGGCTCTGAGATTATTCTAAATGAATATCAAAGGCTTGAGGATAATGTAAGGTTTAGGCTTTTTCCATCTATTAGATTTGAGTATTTTTTAACTTTAATGAAATCTGCGGATTTTGTAATAGGTAATTCTTCTGCTGGTATTAGAGAAACTTCTGTTTATGGTGTTCCTGCAATTGATTTAGGCACAAGGCAGCAGGGAAGATATAAACTTGAAAATTCTAATATTCAACATGCTAACGAAAGAAAAAAAGATATACTGACTTGTATTAATAATGTAGATGATTATAGGATCACTAGAAATGATTTTGGTACAGGTAATTCCACAGATAAATTTATGGAAATAATAAACAGGGAAGATATATGGAAATATGATATACAAAAGAAATTTGTGGATTTAGATGATTAAAAATAGATAAGGTGGTGTAGCTATGATTAATGGTAAAAGAGTTTTGGCATTAATTCCAGCAAGAGGGGGGAGCAAAGGTATTCCTAATAAGAATGTCTACAAAATTAATAGAAAACCGCTAATTGCCTACACTATTAATTCAGCACTTGAGTGCGATTATATAGACAGTGTTGTTGTTTCAACGGATAGTGAAGTTATAACTAAGGCAGCTATTAGAGCTGGAGCGGAAGTACCATTTATGCGTCCTAGCGAATTAGCAAGTGATACTTCTAAGACCATAGATGTGGTATTGCATGCCATAGAAGCTCTAAAGAATATGGGGAGAGAGTTTGACTATGTGGTTTTATTACAGGCAACTTCTCCACTAAGAACAGCATCAGATATAGCAGGAGCCCTAGATACATTTGTTAAGAATGGAGAAAAAGGACTTGTATCTGTGTCTGAGGCTGAGGAATCTCCTATACTTATGAGAAAGTTTGATGAAAATGGTTTATTAGTAAGTATTATAGAAGGCAATTCAACAATAAGAAGACAAGATTTACCAACCTATTACAAGGTTAATGGCGCTATTTATATTAATAAAGTTGATGATTTAAACAAGGATACAAGTCTTAATGATAACGAAATTGGTTACATTATGGATAAAACACATTCAACAGATATTGATGAATATAAGGATATTGCGGAAGTTAATTATTATCTAGGCCTATTAGGAAGGAAATAGTTAAATGAATTGGATTGAGCTAAATAAGACAGAAGGTTTATTAACCCTTGTTGTTATTGTAAATGACAAAAGCATTCTTGAGGGTGTTAAGGATAGTGCCTTTGGCTTACAAAGGGAAATGACAAAACTTAATATATGTATTGAATGTGTGTGGGATGATGAAACAATAGAAAATTATTCCATGGCTAAAAATGCTGCCATTAAATATGTTCAAACTAAATATGTGATTTTTGTAAAGGATGAGGAATTTCTTAAAAGTTTCTATGATCAAATCTGGATTGGAGCCATTGCAAACTGCGATGATCCTAAAGACATTGATAGAGCTTTTACCTACAAATATTCCTTTGAAAGAATTATGATGCTCAACAATTCAAGACTATCAGGGCTTTGCGTAAGTGTTAATGCTATAAAGCAGGTTGGGGGATTTAATGACTTGCTTGAAAGCGCAGAGGATTATGAGCTTTTATTAAGACTTGAAGAATACAGCCCATTTCTTGATAGCTTAGATTATTTTGTTAAGTTTGCTAATTTTGAAATTAAGCCTGTTTATAGGGAAGATTTTGTAACCTATGCATATGTTCTAGCGAGATACAAAAAAATTAGAGCAGATAAAGCTTTTAACTTCTGCTGTTAAGAGAATGGAAGATTGGGCTAAGCTCTTTGATCAAAAGGAACTTCTTAACAAAAGCTTTAGTGCTTTTGTTGATAATGATGAGAAATTACTTAAGCAGATGGGGATAAAGGATCCTATTGTGGTTATTATGGATGAGGATAATTTATGCCTTGATGTTATAGAAGAATTTGCTAGTAGATTTTATAAGGCTGCTCTTAATGTGGGCAGGGGCGTAATCTTAATTAAGAATAAGAATAAACAATGGATTGAAGATGCAAAAAATATGCATATAAGGGCAATTCTTGGCTTTCAGTCTGATATTTTTGCAGACATTAACTCAGATGAAGTAAATGTTAATGCTATAGATTGTCCTAAGTTTATGGATATTTTTGACCATCCACTTTATATTAGCTATTTTTTAATGTTCCCGGTAAATGATTATTACTGTCTATCACCGGATATGAACTATGCTAAATTTGCTAAGACTAATTTTACTTCTGTTAAGGAAGGTTATTCTTGGTGGCCAGGGGGTAGTAAAGTTTCTAGTCTTAGTCTTGATTGGAAAAATAAGACTTATGATTTAATTTTTATGGGCTCTTTTACGGATTATAGAGATTATATTAGAGACCTTTATAATCTAAAGGGGGAGGAACGCTATATTGCTAATAAAATGCTGCAGGTTCTAAAAAAAGATCCAAATAAGACCTTTGAAGTGGCCTATAAGGAAACCATTGATTTGGTCTTTAGAGAAGATGAATATTTACATGACCTATATAATGACAGAAAGCTTACTTTGGTAACTATGAATCATTTGTGGATGGTAGCAAGGATTGTAACTGCTCTTTATAGAGAGAAGGTTATTAAGGCTTTGCTTGATAGTAATATAGAGCTTCATGTCTATGGCAATAGTTGGAAAAATAAGATTTTTGCAAAATATAAGAATCTAAAGATTCACGGGGAAGCAAATTATGAAGAGGGACTTCTTGAAATGGCTAAGAGTAAGATTTCTCTTAATGTTTTTTCTTGGCATAAGGATTGCATAACTGAGAGGGTCCTAAATTCTATGTTTAATATGAGTTTATGTATCTCGGATGATTCTAAGGCTTTACATGAAAACTTTATTGATGGTGAGGAGCTTGTAGTTTTTAATCTAAAAAATATTGATGAATTGCCAGATAAAGTTAGGTTCTATCTTAATAATGATAATGAAAGGGAAAGAATTATTGCTAATGCTTATAAGAAGGTCAGTAAGAATCATTCCTGGGAGAGAAGAGTAGAAGACTTAGATAATATTATAAATGAGGTATTAGGCCTTGATGATTAATTATTGATGTGGGGGATAGGATGAAGATTTTATTTTATAGGTGGAATTCTATAATTGAAGATGAGATCGGCAAATGCTTTGATAAATTAGGCTTTGATGTGAAAAATTTTAATGGAAAGCTAAGCGTAAAAGAATCTAGTGAAGAAGAGCTTGTAAGCTTAGTGAAAGAAATTAAGAATGGTGGCTTTAGCCATGTCTTCTCCGTTGATTTTAAGCCTATTGTTTCAAAAGCGGTTGATTTAGCTGGGGGAAAGCTTATTTATATTAGTTGGAACCTTACAATGCCCTTTGATTTAAGTGAATTGGCAGGACTTTCTTATGACTTTAATAAGGCATTTTTCTATGATAGAAATTATGTTGAGAAACTTCACAAGAAAGGTTATAAAAATACATATCATCTTCCCCTTGCCACAAGCATAAGGCCTGTTGCTAATAATAGCCCATGTTATATTCATGATTTTTCCATGGTGGCTTCCATGTATGAATCTGATTCTTTAAACTTGCTCTCCTCTGTAAATAAGTATCTAAAGGGCTATATTGATGGCTTGGTGGAGTTTCAGCGTAAGCTTCAGGGGGGCAATATTATTGAAAGCTGTTTAGCGGATGATATAGTAGAAGATATTAATACTTGCCTTATGAAAAAAACGGACATTGGGGCTTTTACTAAATTAAGTAAAAGTGATATTGCGCTTTGCCTTAGCAGGGAAGTTACTAGACGTGAGAGAATGAAGGCTTTTTTACTTCTTGAAAATAAGGTGGGGACTGCTATTTATTCTAAGGACAAAGTTAAGGGGCTTGATAATACCTTTATGGGTGGCGAAATTAGTTATGATAAGACGCCAGATATTTATAGAAATTCCAAGGTGAATTTAAATATTAGCTTTAGTGGAATTGAAAGTGGAATCCCCCTTAGAGTTCTTGATATTATTGGCTGCGGTGGTCTTGTGTGTTCTAATCCACAGCCAGAGATTTTTGAGTACTTTACGCCTAATGAGAGTATTGTTACTTTTGATTCTATTGAAGAATTAGTGGACAAGGTTATATTTCTTGTTAACAACGACACTGTTAGAAATGAAATTATTAATGAGGGTATGAATATTATAAAAAAAGCCTTTAGTTATGAGGATAGAATAAATCATATGTTTAGCCTTTAATTATAGGCTATTAAACATGGTATTTAACACCTTTTCATAGCTGTGGTTTTTAGACACTTTCATAAATCCATTGTGGCTAATTTCTTCCCTTTTATTATCATGTTCTAGATAGTAGTCGCACTTTCTAATTAAATCATCGTAGTCTTCATATATGACTAAATCTACACCATCCCTGAAATGTCTTAGGATATCTTCCTGGTAATTAGTTAATAAAAATCCATTAGATCCTAGTATATCCATGCAGCGAAGTGGTATTCCTGTCTTTATACTTTTTAGGGATATGTTTAAATTGATTTTTGAATTTTTAAAAACCTGAGGCATATCATTGATGTAATCGATTGCTCCATAACAGTTTATATGCTTAAGATTTTTGGGTGGCGTATGGGTGTATAGATTCACTTTGTATTTACTTGCTAGGGTTTTGTCTAATTTTTCCAATATATGCATACGCTCATTACTTGTGATTTTTCTACTTAAAAAGTAATTGGCATAAATGTAGCTGCTTGTTTCAACTCCATCAGCATTAGGCTTTGCAGGCATTTTATCCATCATATCATCTAGTATGGGGCCACAAATTAGGCTTTCTAAGAGAAAATTTCCATAGATATGCTCCTGGGCTGCCATAATGCCTTCTAAAAATCCCTTGGTATAATCGCTTATTTTACTATCTACTAGTCGTTCATAAAAGTTGTGTTTCTCATTATAGAGTGCTCCTACAAAGGATATATCCGATGCAAAGCGGGGATTTGGCACCTTTGTTTGTCTTTCTAATCTAGATGTATTTACTGGTAGTGGTATGTAATTTATTGTATTTATTCCTCTATCCCTAAAAAAGAAGAAATCGGCGCTATCAAAGGTAAATACATGATTGCAGGAATTAATCAGGGTATAGGAATAGGTATTTATATGTGGGCTGTCATAAATAAGGCATAGATAGGGCTTATTTATTTTCTGGCAGCAGTTGGAAACTATTGGATAGTAATTAAAAGTAAATACAAAATCATATTTACCTTCTTCATACAGCTTAAAAAATTCTTTTTCAAACTTAGAGTCCTTTCTTTCTGACAAGTCATAGTTTGAGACTAGTTTAAAGCTATGTCCCATCTTAGTAAGGACTTCTTTTAAATCATCTATTCCAAAGTGATTGTGTTCGTATATTAATATATTCATATTCTATCCCCTTACATCTATCATTTAAAAGCGATGTCTATTATTTGCAATAATCTAGTACTTACATTATGGTATTTTGCTACTTTATCATGTCCATTTTTTGCAATTATTAGTCGCTCTTCTTCGTGACTTAAATAATAGTTACAAAGCTCTTTTAGATGATCTATATCTTCATAGCAAACTAAATCTTTGCCATCTTCAAATAAAACTAAAAGCTCGCTTTGATAGTTAGTTAGTGTAAAACCCCCACTTCCTAAACTATCAAATAATCTTAATGGAAGCCCTGATTTTATAGCCTTTGAAGTGATATTTAGATTGATTTTACTCATGTTAAAAATCAGTGGCATTTCTGTAAGTGATTTAGCCCTTCCCCTATAATTAACATTTGGAAGATTAGAGATATTACTTGCAGTGTATAAATCCACATTAAATTCCTTTGATAGTTCAAAAAGAATTCGATGCCTTTCAAGAAAACTTGCCCTATAGCTTAAATAAGCATCACTAACTAAAGCTTTAGCATCCCCATTACTACTATCCTTTGGTAAAAAGAGCTTGCCCTGGGATTTTTTTAAAAATTCATCTGTAAAATCCTCATCAATTAAGTCATATAGTAGATTTACCCCAGAGATTCTTGATTGTGCCTCTACTATAGAGTCGTGGAAGCCTCTGTTATATTCAGACATTTCTTTGCTAGTATAGATGTTTTTTTCTTCGTAGGTTGAACCTATAAATGATATGTCAGATTTATATTTTTCTTTGACTTCTTTACTTGTGTTTTTTATAAGGTTATCAATTCGCCTTGTATTAGCAAATAGGGGGATATGAAATATATTGGCCGGGTTAAATTTATTAAAGCTATTAAATAGCTCTAGGTCAAATAAGAAGATTTTATTTACGGGATTTTTAATGGAGTCTGAATATAGTTCTAGAACTGGACTATCTACAATCAAACTTATGTATTTTAGATTTAGCAGCTGGCAGATATCTGATAACCATGGGAAAAAATTAATGCTGAAACAAAAATCAAATTTATTCTCCATTACTATCCCTGATACAATCTTGGCTGCGACTGCTGGCTTTAAGGATTTATCTTCCATTTCCTTAGTGCATTCTATGGTATCAAAGCCTAAATAGTTTAATCCGCTTATTATATCAGGTTCACAAATGCTTCCGTATCTGTAAATTAATACCTTCATAAATCCCCCAAATTCTTAACTTGTTCACGCTACAAAACATTCTTATATAATTATAACAAAATAGTAAAATTATGTAAATAATCTTAAAAAACTTAGTTGGAAAAGTACCTCTCTTGTGCTATTATTTACTTGTAATATGAGATTACATTTTAAGGGGAATATTGATGAACAAAGATTGTTTTATTTATAATTTTTTAGAAGAAGCTGCTAGAAAATGGCCTGATAAAAGGGCGATTATTTATGATACTTTTGAAGTAACATATAAGCAATTATTAGATGATGTTGTTCATAAAGCAATTCATTTACAGAGATTTCAAGGTCAAAGGGTTGCAATTTATGGCCCATCTTCCTATAGATGGATTGTTAATATGCTTGGAACGATTGTTTCAGGTAAGGACGTGGTTTTAGTGGATTTTTTCCTTCCTTCTCAAGTTAGAAAAGATCTCCTAGGCAAAGCTAGCGTTGAATTTATTCTTACATCGACTAATCAGTACATCTTAGCTGATGCAGATGCTAGAATTATTAAGAATGCTGAAAAGGACAATGTTGATGGACTTAAATTAAATCAAAAGGATGGAGAGGGCAATATTCTTATGTTTACTGCTACTGGTGGTGAATATGATAAGGCTGCTGTCCTTACCTCAGAAAACCTTGTGGCAGCAGCTAATGCTGTTAATAGTAAATTAACTTGTGGTGTAAATGATACTGTTCTTACACCTATTAGTATGCATAGAATTTTTGCTGTGCTTTATGGTCTTATGTGGCCACTGTCTAATGGCGCATGTATTGCTGTTGGTAGAGGCCTTCGTCATATTGATGCAGATACTTATTATTACAATGCAACAGTTCTTCCTATAACACCTGCTATGGCTAGATATCTTTATAGGGTTAATGGCTATAATAAGGAAATTAAGAAAATTATTGTAGGTGAAGCTAAGTGTCCTAAGAAATACCTTGAGGAAATGATGAACAGGGGCGTTGAAGCTTATAGCGTATATGGAGCTCTTGAAACATCTGGCTGTATTGGTATTGGCAAGGCTGGCGATGAGAGCTTTGAATTATTTGATGGGGTTAGTGCAAGTATTGCAGATGATGGTGAAATACTAATTGGCGGCGATATGATTATGGCAGGTTATGAAACTGATCCAGAATATACTTCTAAGGCGCTTGATGGAGGCGTTTACCATACTAAGGATTATGGTGAAATAACTGCAGATGGCAGACTTCATCTTAAAAAGACAAATCCTGATCTTATTCAGCTTGCTACAGGTGAGAAGATTAGTAAAAAGGTAACATGCAGACAGTTGTCTGAACTTTCTGGCATTGCTGATACTTTTGTTATTAAATATGCAGATATGTTAACTGCTATTATTGTTCCTATTAATAAAAATGACAACGAGGCTAGATTTAAACACCTAATTGATAAATATAATGAGAAAAAAGGCTATCGTTGGGAAATACAAAAAATCATTGTAAGCCAGGAAGCACTACCTGTTAAGGCTAATGGCGAGCATGATGAAGAGATGATTATAGAAAAATTTTTGAAAAATCAATAAAAGGGTTAAGAATAAAAAGGTTGTTCCGATATATATTACAGATGTGCTGTAGGGCTGGCGTCAATTAAGTAGTTGTTACGCATGTACCACAAATCGTTATTATATATTTGAATAACCTTTTTTAGCGTATAGGCGCCAGCTGTTCTACAAAAACATACCTTTATTGTAAAGGTGGATATTTGGATAATTACCGCTTTGTCGGTAGAGTAAGGAGGTTTACTTATGAGTAAATTAGAATTAGAACAGATCGAAGCATTACAGGCAGCAAGCCCATATTGCGAAAAGCTTATTACAGCTATTAGTCGTATTATTGATGAATATTCTGGCAACAAACTTCCAGATACAGACGAATATATGCATCATATCTTAATGGGCCTATATTGGATTTTTAGTATCTATGGTTCTACACAGGATATGATTAATCCTAATGGTGCAGTTATTGATCAGGATGAAGTTAATGCTTATGTTCTTGAATTAAATAAGGCTAATCAGGATGAAGATGATGCTGCAAGAGTTGAGGCATTTACAGGCATTTTAAAGTTCGTTGAAGACTTTAAGCGTGAAGCTGATTTAAAGATTGCTGCAGCTTAATTTTTAAAAACCTCACATATAAACTAAAGGGGGTGGGGTTAAAATTGTAGAGAAGTTTATAAAAAAGCGCTTATAGCATATGTTATAAGCGCTTTAATATTTGATGTGCTTTAGGGTGCAAGTATAAAACTTGCCGCTACGTATACCCATTAAACATCATTCCGCTATAGGCAGAAGGGTTGTATGGGTCAGTAGTTGTTCTTTGTGGATTTTTATAAGCCACAATCTTATTGTTTACGTAGTTCATTGGGTCAAGAGATATTTCTTCAGCCTTCTTCTGAATGTTACTCTTGAATGAATTTAAATCATTGAAAATATTAGTTAAATCGTTAGTTCTAGCAAGTTCAACAATTTGTTCTTTATCTACGTTTATTAAACCATGGTCATCTACTGTAAGACCGTTAGTTGATAGCTGTTCCTTATAGGAATTCGCTATTCCGATAATCTCTTTACGTAGCTTCTCGTTGCCACCAAATCTGTTATTGGTTTCATCCGTAGCTACTGAAATCAATTTGTTGTAGCCGGATACTAGCTCCTCAATGGATTCTACTATTGAATCTGCATCTGCAAGAAGACTTACAGTAACCGGCTCCTCGGAGACGGCCTTAAGATTAAGAACAAATTCCTTGTTATAAATAACATCATTATTAGGACTTGCTCTTTGATCTCCATTAATTGTATAAGAGGCATTAGTAGGAAATTGGGAAATCCTATCTAAGCCGAGCGTTCGCATTAGGTTAGAATTGCGAACTTGTTTATTGGAAGTTTCGTCATTGGTTAATTCATCGCCACTTGTATCTGTGTTAGGCATTATATTAAAAATAATAGGCTTTACATTTTTTATACCTGTGGCTTTGGACTCTATGCTTAGTGCAGTATTTCCTAGATTATTAGTTAGTATCTGTGATGAGAGTCCTATATTTGAATTATTAATTAGTCTTGATATATTCTCTTGTACATCAAGATTTGATTCGTTGTCATATACCTTAAACTGAAATTCATAGGTTATATTATGTATGCTTAAATCAAAGGAATAATCCCCTGCTTCAAAAAGACTAGTATTTGGCTGCAAATAATTTCCAGTGTTAACCTGATTGCTAGCTAAGCGTTCTACGCTTATGTTTAACGTGTCTAAGTCTTTTTTGGAATCACCTATATAAATTGCTTCTACAACATCAGGATTACTTGAAATGGCTGCTTTTTTATATACTAGGCTAGTTCCGTCTTCACTAGATAAATCATTGGCAATATTACTAAGCTCTCTAGCATTCTCTTTAAGGTCGATGGCATATTTAAGCGCATCATTAGAAGTATCAGTCTTATAGGTCGGAGTAAGACTGTTATGCTTTATTACTTTGTTATATGTATTTTTTAATTCATTCTTGGTATGCGAATCGTACTTGGCATTACTTTTGTGTCCATACTGGGACAAATAGTAATCGTACACGCTACTGATCATAACAGTCACCTCCTTGTCTGTATAATCAATATAGATAGTAATAGGAATCCTTTCCCTACTAATTATAAAATTATTTGCTAATTAATCCTTTATCTATAAATTACCCACTAATCCATCCTTAATCTTAATTTAATAGTACCATGGTACTAAACATTTGTAAAGCAAAATTTGATATATTTGATAATAAAATATTACCAAAAGAATATTTTTTAATTTTCATGTTGACTATGTTGTTTTGACTGTGATATATTAGAACGGCTATGGAAGAGGTCTTTTTTTTATGCCCTAAATTTAATAACCCTATAATTTAAGCATAAATTAAAGCTACCAATTGGTGTTATAAACACCTACAAAATTAAGTAAATTGGAGGTGGAAGTTGTGCGTATAAAGATAACATTGGCATGTACAGAGTGTAAACAGCGTAACTACAACACAACTAAGGATAAGAAGACACATCCTGACAGAATGGAAACTAAGAAGTACTGCAAGTTCTGTAAGTCACACACATTACACAAGGAAACAAAGTAATCTAAACAGTGAGGTGCAATTATGAGCGAAGCTAACGTAAAAAAGCAGAAGAAGAGCTGGTTTAAAGGATTAAAGGCAGAATTTTCTAAAATTGTTTGGCCAGATCGTCAGACACTTACTAGAGAGACAGTTTCAGTTCTATTTGTATCCGTATTATTAGGTGTAATTATTGCGGTAGTGGATTTAATTGTCCGCTTTGGTATTGAATTCATCGTAAAATAATAAGGAAAAGGTGATAGAATGGACGAAGCAAAATGGTATGTTGTTCATACTTATTCCGGTTATGAGAATAAAGTAAAGGCCAACATAGAAAAAACAGTTGAAAACAGAAATCTTCAAGACCAGATTCTAGAAGTGCTCGTTCCTCTCGAGACTGTAGTCGAAGTTAAGGACGGCTCTAAGAAGACTGCTCAAAAGAAGATGCTTCCTGGATATGTCCTTATCAAAATGGTTATGAATGATGATAGTTGGTATGTCGTTCGTAATACAAGAGGCGTTACAGGATTCGTAGGACCTGGATCAAAACCAGTTCCATTAACTCCAAGTGAAATCAAGTCATTAGGAATTAACCTCCCAACAGGAGAATTGAAAGAAACAGTTCAGTTCGACGGTAAGGTTGGAGATAAGGTAATGATTCTTTCAGGTGCTTGGGAAGACACTATTGGAGAGATTACTAGTATCAACGAAAGTAAGCAAGTACTTACTATTAACGTTGAAATGTTTGGCCGTGAAACACCGGTCGAAATTGATTTCACAGATGTGAAATTAATGTAACAATTAAGGCTTATTTGTTAGAATAAGCGGCTCGATATTCGAGCGTGGGAGACCAGGGAATTAAGATTGTTCTATAGTGCTTATATTCCTTTTTATTATTGGTCGCCATTTACCACATTATTTTTAGGAGGTGCCACTATGGCAAAGAAAGTAACAGGTTATATTAAATTACAGATCCCTGCAGGCAAGGCAACACCAGCACCACCAGTTGGTCCTGCACTTGGTCAGCACGGAGTTAATATCGTAGAATTTACTAAGCAGTTCAACGCTAAGACAGCAGATCAGGGCGATTTAATCATCCCTGTAGTTATTACTGTTTATGCTGATAGAAGCTTTAGTTTTATTACAAAGACTCCACCAGCTGCTGTTCTTCTTAAGAAGGCTTGCAACATTAAGTCAGGTTCAGGTGTTCCTAACAAGACTAAGGTTGCTACAATCAAGAGATCTGAAGTTCAGAAGATTGCTGAACTTAAGATGCCAGATTTAAATGCAGCTTCAATCGAAGCAGCTACTTCAATGATCGAAGGTACAGCTAAGAGTATGGGTATTGTTGTAGAGGACTAATTAGCCTTTAGTTAACAAACTTACGAAAGTTATTTAGAAACGGCTCTTTATCACATATGTGAATTGCAGGAGCAAAATACAACATATATCACATACTTTGATATATGTGGGAGGAAAGTTAATCCTTCCGTTATTACCACTAGGAGGTTTATATAATGAAAAGAGGAAAGAAATATGTAGAAGCAGCCAAGAATATTGACCGCGCTACATTATACGATGCAACAGAAGCAGTTTCATTAGTTAAGAAGACTGCAGTTGCTAAATTTGATGAGACAATCGAAGCACACATTAGAACAGGTTGTGACGGACGTCATGCTGAACAGCAGATCAGAGGTGCTGTTGTTCTTCCACACGGTACAGGTAAAACTGTAAAGGTTTTAGTATTCGCTAAGGGTGCAAAGGCTGATGAAGCTTTAGCAGCTGGTGCTGACTTCGTTGGTGCTGAGGAATTAGTTCCAAAGATCCAGAACGATGGTTGGTTTGATTTTGATGTGGTTGTTGCTACACCTGATATGATGGGCGTTGTTGGTCGTCTCGGTAGAGTACTTGGTCCTAAGGGCTTAATGCCAAACCCTAAGGCTGGTACAGTTACTATGGATGTAACAAAGGCTGTTAATGATATCAAGGCTGGTAAGATTGAGTACCGTCTTGATAAGACAAATATCATTCACGTGCCAATTGGTAAGGCTTCTTTCACAGAAGAACAGTTATCAGACAACTTCCAGGCTATTATGGATGCAATCGTTAAGGCTAAGCCAGCAACACTTAAGGGTCAGTATTTAAGAAGTGTAGTTCTTACTTCTACAATGGGTCCTGGTGTTAAGGTTTCAACAGCTAAATACGTTGGCTAATATTAACGCTTGACAACCTATATATTTTGATAGTATACTATCACACGTTGATGATTAACTTCGGTTATTTATCATATATATTGCCCTAAGACAGTGAGTCCGTAAGGTTAAAGGTAACACGCTCGCCGAGGAAAGAAATTTGAATTTGTAATTTCAGCCCTTCTGTCTTTGGCAGAAGGGCTTTTTCTTTACTTCATGTGGCAATTCACCACTCTTAGTAGTGGAAAGAATCTAAATAGGAGGTAAATATTAATGGCAAAGGTAGAACTTAAAGCACCTATCGTAGACGAAATTAAGGCTAACTTAGATGGCGCTTGTGGCGTTGTATTAGTTAACTACCAGGGTTTAACTGTTGCTGAAGATACAGAACTTCGTAAGCAGTTAAGAGAAGCTGGTGTAGTTTACAAGGTTTATAAGAACACTTTAGTTAAGAGAGCAATTGCTGGTACAGAATTCGAGAACTTCACAGAGTTACTTGATGGTACTAACGCTATTGCAATTTCTAAGGATGATGCTACAGCTCCAGCAAGAGTTTTAGCTAAGTTCGCAGAAAAGGCAGAAGCACTTGAGTTAAAGGCAGCTGTTGTTGAAGGTACATTTTATGATAAGGATGGCGTTAAGGTTATCGCAAGCATCCCTTCAAGAGAAGAACTTCTCAGCAAGTTACTTGGCTCTATGCAGTCACCTATTACAAACTTCGCTCGTGTTATTAAGCAGATCGCTGAAAAGAACGAGAATGGTGCAGCTTAATTAGCTGATACAAATTAGAAGTATTTGGTTATGCATATGCATAACATGTTTAAGCAATTTATAAATAGTGGTTTAACCACAACTTTTTAGAAAAGGAGATTTAGTGATTATGACAACACAGGAAATTATTGAAGTAATCAAGGGTTTATCAGTTTTAGAATTAAATGATTTAGTTAAGGCATGTGAAGAAGAATTCGGCGTATCTGCAGCAGCAGGCGTTGTAGTTGCAGCAGCAGGTGCAGCAGCAGCTGAAGAAAAGACAGAATTTGATGTTGAATTAACAGCAGGTTCAGGCGTAGGCGTTATTAAGGCTGTACGTGAAATCACAGGTCTTGGCTTAAAGGAAGCTAAGGATATGGTTACAGCTGCTCCTAAGGTTATCAAGGAAGCTGTTTCTAAGGAAGAAGCTGAAGAAATCAAGAAGAAGCTTGAAGATGCTGGTGCTACAGTAACATTAAAGTAATTTAGCTTATAGATTTCTTATTTGAAACTATGATATAATTATTAAGAGCCCAAAGGTGAGCTAGCTCTCGATTGGGCTCTTTTTTAATTCTTATATTTGGGAGGTCCAACTTAATATGAAATCAGTAGAGTATTATAACGATTTACCATATAGGGTTAGAATTATTCCGAACAAAAATAATGACACATTTACAGCTTGTTATCCTGAACTACCTGAAGTTGTTAGTGAAGGTAAGACTATCGAAGAAGCTTTAAAGAATGTTAGAAAAGCTAAATATGAATGGTTATCTTTAGCAGTTAAAAATGGAACTAAAATTGTAGAGCCTGATTAATAAAGACAGCTTTACAAATCATATAAATTTATAGTACTGCATTTTGCGTAGAATGATTTTTTGCATTAACGCGATGCAGTGCTTATTCTATTAAAATATTTCTTAAAAAATCCCTATGTTAATATTGACTAACTTGACTTATTGTGATAATATGGACAATGCACTATTGTGGTAAGTGTGTCTATTTGGCACTTTTTTTGAAATAAAAACCACATTTGCGAAATAAACACAAGGGGTGAAACGTCAATGGAAAAGAACAGATTACGCCCAGTAAAGTCAGGCAAATCAATGCGCATGAGTTTTTCTAGAACCAAGGAAGTTCTTGAAATGCCTAACCTTATTGAGGTCCAGAAGGATTCTTATCAGTGGTTCTTGCGCGAAGGCTTAAAAGAGGTCTTTGATGACATATCTCCAATTGCAGACTACAATGGTAGATTGAGTCTTGAATTTGTAGATTATGAGTTATGCGAGGATGAAGTAAAGTATTCCATCGAAGAGTGTAAAGAAAGAGATGCAACATATGCAGCTCCACTTAAAGTTAAAGTAAGACTTCACAACAAAGAAAGCGAAGAAATTAGTGAACATGAAATTTTCATGGGTGATCTTCCTTTAATGACTAGAACAGGAACATTTGTAATTAATGGTGCTGAACGAGTTATCGTAAGCCAGTTAGTACGTTCACCTGGAATATATTACGATATTCAGAAGGATAAGTACGGTAAGATTTTCCTTTATAGCGCTCAGGTTATTCCTAATAGAGGTGCATGGTTAGAGTACGAAACAGATGCTAACGATGTATTCTATGTTAAGGTTGACCGTAATAAGAAGGTACCTATTACAGTTCTTATTCGTGCTATGGGTGTTAATACTAATGCCGAAATTATAGATATTTTTGGTGAAGAACCAAAACTTCTTGCTACTATGGAGAAGGATTCTTCTTCTAATTATCAGGAAGGTATTCTTGAATTATATAAGAAGTTAAGACCAGGCGAACCTTTATCAGTAGAAAGTGCTGAATCGCTTATTCATGGTATGTTCTTTGACCCTAGAAGATATGATCTTGCTAGAGTTGGTAGATATAAGTTTAATAAGAAGTTATCTTTCAGAAGCAGACTTAACGGTCAGATATTAGCTGAGGATGTTGTAGATTTAAATGGCCAGGTAATTGCTAAGGCTGGTGATAGAGTCACTAGAGAATTAGGTCAGGAAATCCAGGATGCAGCTGTTGCTTCTGTATTTGTCAATGTTGAAATAAAGAACTTTGACGGTACAGTTTCTAATAAAACAGTTAAGGTTTTATCTAACCGTGCGGTTGATATTAGAAAGTGGGTTGATTTATCAGAAGAAGAATTAAAAGAATTAGGTGTTAATGAGGCTGTTTATTACCCAGTTCTTGAACAGATTCTTTCAGAAAATTCTGATATTGATGATATTAAGGACGCAATTGAGAAGAATATTGCTGATTTAGTACCAAAGCATATTACAGTAGAAGATATTTTTGCTTCTATTAACTACAATATGCACTTAGAGTACGGTATTGGTACAAAGGATGATATTGATCACCTTGGTAACAGACGTATTAGAGCTGTTGGTGAATTATTACAGAACCAGTTTAGAATTGGTATTTCAAGAATGGAAAGAGTTGTTCGTGAAAGAATGTCAACTCAGGACCTTTCAGGTATTTCACCTCAGTCATTAATTAATATTAAGCCTGTAACAGCTGCTATTAAGGAATTCTTTGGTAGTTCACAGTTGTCACAGTTCATGGATCAGAATAACCCATTAAGTGAGATTACTCATAAGAGACGTCTTTCTGCCTTAGGTCCTGGTGGTCTTTCTAGAGATCGTGCAGGTTTCGAGGTTCGAGATGTACACTATACTCACTATGGTAGAATGTGCCCTATCGAGACACCAGAAGGTCCTAACATCGGTCTTATTAACTCTTTAGCTTCATATGCTAGAATTAACGATTATGGTTTCATTGAAGCACCATATCGTATTGTAGATAAGACTGATCCTAAGAATCCTAGAGTAACTAATGAAGTTAGATACTTCACAGCTGATGAAGAAGATGATTTCCATGTTGCTCAGGCTAATGCTGAAATTGATGAGAACGGATATTTCGTTCGTAATACGGTTTCTGGTAGATATAGAGAAGAAACTTCTCAGTTTGCCAAGGAACAGATTGATTTAATGGATGTATCTCCTAAGATGGTCTTCTCAGTTGCTACATCTATGATTCCATTCCTTCAGAATGATGACTGTACTCGTGCCTTAATGGGTTCTAACATGCAGCGTCAGGCAGTACCTCTTCTTATGACAGAAGCTCCAGTAATTGGTACAGGTATTGAAAATAAGACTGCAGTTGACTCAGGTGTTTGTGTAGTTGCTGAAGAAGATGGTGTTGTATTATTATCTGAATCTAACAGAATTGTTGTTAGAGAAACAGATGGTAACGTTAGAGAATATCATTTAACTAAATATTCAAGATCTAACCAGTCTAACTGTTATAACCAGAGACCTATCGTATTTAAGAACGATGAAGTTAAGAAGGGTGATGTTATTGCTGATGGTCCTTCAACTTCTAATGGTGAAATTGCACTTGGTAAGAACCCTCTTATCGGTTTCATGACATGGGAAGGCTATAACTACGAAGATGCTGTACTTCTTAGTGAGCGTCTTGTTAGAGATGATGTATATACATCTATTCATATTGAAGAATATGAAACAGAAGCTAGAGATACTAAGCTTGGACCAGAAGAAATCACAAGAGATTTACCTTCAACTGCTGCTGAAGCTGTTAAGGATCTTGATGAGAACGGTATCATCCGTATTGGTGCTGAGGTTCGTGCTGGTGATATCTTAGTTGGTAAGGTTACTCCTAAGGGAGAAACAGAACTTACAGCTGAAGAGAGATTACTTAGAGCTATCTTTGGTGAAAAGGCTAGAGAAGTAAGAGATACTTCACTTAAGGTACCTCATGGTGCATACGGTATTATCGTAGGCGTTAAGGTATTTACAAGAGAAAATGGCGATGAATTAGCTCCTGGCGTTAATAAATCAGTTCGTATTTATATCGCTCAGAAGAGAAAGATTGGCGTTGGTGATAAGATGGCCGGTCGTCATGGTAACAAGGGTGTTGTTTCAAGAGTTCTTCCTGTTGAAGATATGCCATATCTTCCAAATGGTCGTCCTCTTGATATCGTACTTAACCCACTTGGTGTTCCTTCACGTATGAACATCGGTCAGGTCCTTGAAATTCATTTAAGTTTAGCTGCTAAGGTATTAGGATTTAATATCTCAACACCTGTATTCGATGGTGCTGATGAAAATGATATTACTGAAACATTACAGCTTGCTAATGACTATGCTAATACTCCATTTGATGCTAAGGAATTAGAAGAATGGAAAGAAGAAGCTGAAAAGCAGGGTGAAGAATTACCAAGCGATTTAGTAACATTTGAAGATAAGTATAAAGATGTACTTCAGGACGAAGTATTTGAATATCTTTCAGAGCACAGAGATCATAGAGCTGAATGGAAGGGTGTTCAGATCGGTAGTGATGGTAAGGTAAGACTTCGTGACGGTAGAACTGGTGAATATTTTGATAGCCCAGTTACAATCGGTTTCATGCATTACTTAAAGTTACACCACTTAGTTGATGATAAGATTCATGCTCGTTCAACAGGTCCTTACTCACTTGTAACTCAGCAGCCACTTGGTGGTAAAGCTCAGTTCGGTGGACAGAGATTTGGTGAAATGGAAGTTTGGGCTCTTGAAGCTTATGGTGCTGCATATACACTTCAGGAAATCTTAACTGTTAAGTCTGATGATGTTGTTGGACGTGTTAAGACATACGAAGCTATTATTAAGGGTGAGAATATTCCTGAACCAGGTATTCCTGAATCATTCAAGGTATTACTTAAGGAATTACAGTCACTTGCACTTGATGTTAGAGTTCTTGATGCAGATAATAACGAAGTTAAGCTCCTTGAGAGTTCTGAATATGAAGTTACTGATTTTAAGAAAGTCTTAGATGATGGTAACTATAGAAGAAATTCTAGAGAACAGGAAGCTGAATATGCTAAGGCTGGTTCAACTATTCAAGAGATAGGTGAAGATGGCTTTGAAAATGCTACTGATGTAGACGATAGCTTTGATGATAGTTATGATGAAGCTGATGATTACGGTGACGGTAGCGAAGAATAAAGAGAAGGGAGCACTATAATGGCAGAGAATTTAAAGAGCAATAAGTCTTTAAAATTTGACAAGATTCAGATTAAGCTTGCATCTCCTGAAACAATTAAGGAATGGGCTCGTCGTAGTGATGGTTACTACGGTGAGGTAACTAAACCTGAAACTATTAACTATAGAACACTTAAGCCAGAAAAAGATGGTTTGTTCTGTGAGAAAATATTTGGACCAAGTAAAGACTGGGAATGCCACTGCGGTAAATATAAGAAGATCAAAGATAAGGGTATTATCTGTGATAAGTGTGGCGTAGAAGTTACTAAGGCATCTGTACGTAGAGATCGTATGGGTTATATTCACTTAGCAGCTCCTGTATCACATATTTGGTATTTCAAGGGTATTCCAAGTAGAATGGATCTTATTCTTGATATCGGTCCTAAGAACTTAGAGAAGGTGCTTTATTTTGCATCTTATATTGTAATTGACCCAGGTGAAACTGATATTCCATTTAAGAAGATTTTATCTGAGACAGAATATAGAGAATTATATGATCAGTATGGTAATACTTTCAGAGTAGGTATGGGTGCTGAAGCTATTCTTGAGCTTCTTTCAATGGTTAATCTTGAAGAAGAAGCTGCAAAGCTTAAGGAAGAATTAGCAACTACAACATCTCAGAAAGCTGCTAGACTTATCAAGAGAATTGAGGTTTTTGAAGCATTTATTAATGCTCATCAGAAGCCTGAATGGATGATTTTAACAGAGATTCCAGTTATTCCACCAGATTTAAGACCTATGGTTCAGTTAGATGGTGGTAGATTTGCTACTTCAGATCTTAATGATCTTTATAGAAGAATCATCAACAGAAACAACCGTCTTGCTCGTTTATTAGAGCTTGGCGCTCCTGAAATTATCGTTCGTAACGAAAAGAGAATGCTTCAGGAAGCTGTTGATGCTCTTATTGATAACGGTCGTCGTAATGGTCGTCCTGTTACTGGCCCTGGTAATAGAGCTCTTAAGTCATTATCTGATTTATTAAAGGGTAAGCAGGGTCGTTTCAGACAGAACTTACTTGGTAAGCGTGTCGATTACTCTGGACGTTCAGTTATCGTTGTAGGACCAGAACTTAAGATTTATCAGTGTGGTCTTCCAAAGGAAATGGCTATTGAATTATTCAAGCCATTCGTTATGAGAGAATTAGTAAGACGTGGTCTTGCTGATAATATTAAGAAAGCTAAGAAGAGTGTAGAACATCTTGAAACAGAGGTTTGGGATGTATTAGAGGATGTTATTAAAGAGCATCCAGTTATGCTTAACCGTGCTCCTACACTTCATAGACTTGGTATTCAGGCATTTGAACCAATCCTTGTAGAAGGTAAGGCTATTAAGTTACATCCACTTGTTTGTACAGCCTTCAATGCCGATTTCGATGGTGACCAGATGGCTGTCCATCTTCCATTAACTGTTGAAGCTCAGGCTGAATGTAGATTT
>Ga0247611_10003027_pt1 | contig 25727 bp, 22 predicted proteins | sample 177DNAGHGhighgp2_FD_192422 | JGI IMG/M metagenome (GOLD analysis project Ga0247611, IMG submission 192422) | Sheep rumen microbial communities from Palmerston North, Manawatu-Wanganui, New Zealand - 1770 DNA GHGhigh gp2 | ecosystem: Host-associated > Mammals > Digestive system > Stomach > Rumen... | reverse complement strand
TATTATAGCAAGTTTCTTATGTTTCACACAGATTTCATGGCTTGCACTGATAGGTATATTATTGGTAGAATATGCTTATGGAGGAAATTTTAGCTGTTTACCTTCATTATTGGCTAAAAGATTTGGTAGTACAAGTGTAAGTACAGTGCATGCAATGACTTTGTCAGGATGGGCTGTGGCTGGAATAATAGGACCTACATTAGCTAACTTGATAACAGGAAATACGTTATACTTAGTTCTTGGATGTTTATATCTTGTAGGATTTAGTTTAATGGAGATATTCGTTAAGAAAGATAAAGAGTGATGAAAATCACTCTTTTTTATTGTCAAAATACTTAAAATGATTGATATAAATAAAATATAGGATAATAGAAAGTTGTGAGTGAGTGATACAAAGTTTATTTAATTTATTTTAAGAGGTAAAATATGGCAAAATATACAGTGCCTAAAATCAATTTTACAGAAATTGACAATTCTATTAGAACTGTATCAGAACCAGGTATTGGTATCGGTGCAATTGCTATAAAGTCAAACAAGGGACCAGTTAACATGAGAACTGTCTCTCGTAATTATGGAGAATTCAAGGAAATCTTTGGACCTCCTGAAGCACTTGACGATTATGGTCACTTTGCAGCAGAAAACTATTTGGCAAACTCAAATCAGTTGTATGCAGTCCGTGCTACAATGGGTGACGAACAGTATTCCCAAATTCAGTATGCATTCCCTAATGCATCATCTAAGGGTCAAAATCTTTCAAAAGATACTGCTGTATTTAAGTTTAATGATAATGAAGGTACATCAGATCTAAAGCTAGTACAGCAATTAGATAATGTAACTGTCACAACAAACTTAATTAAAGAATATAATGATAAAATTCTTGGACAGAAAACAGCAGAATGGATTGTTGATGAAGCTGCAACTTCTGCAACTTCTGGTTATTCTCTAAAGCAAGAAGCTTTATGGGCAAATATCACAGATATTAAGACAGAAAGAACTGAAAATATTGTATTTAAGATTGGTCCAAATAACGTTGCAGAAGAAGGTAAACACGTTGTTTATCCTACATTAGTTGACGTTAGTGGTAATACATTAAAGTTAGATACTAACTTAATGATTAGAAATGATCCATGGGATAAAGGTGATAATTTACAGTATGCTGATATTGTTGTAAGTAATACTAAGATGACTGATAAGTCTAATTCAGCATTATCTGCACACGAAGGTGTAAAGATTTCTTTCACTGTTCCAAGTGAAGATACAGTTGATGGTATCAATCATAGAGTTCAGTATGTAGCTGAATATTCTGCAGTATCAGGAATTCAGAATGCAGATGATAAGTCAAAAACAATCGGTTATTCTGATTTGTTCAAGTCTAAGATGTTCTATATTCCAGATAATTATACTGCTTTGGATGAAGTAGTTAAATCTGAAGATGAATTTAATACAAGTGGTTATGGTCTATTAGAATGTCAGAAGTGGGAATTACTAGACTGGGATGACGTATCAGTAAGAAAATCTTACTATGTTGATAGTGATTTCATTAATGAAGAAGAAATTGGTCCAGCTTATGGTATCTACTTCAAGGAATATGGTCGTCAAGATAATACATTTGCATTAGCAGGTCAACATGAATTAGACGGAGAAAAAGGTGAAGATAAGCATCTAGTATTCTGTTCTGCATGTTCTGCAATGTATCTAAATGATAATAAGGACGAAGTTGATCCAATTTTTGATACACGTACTCCAAAGAAGATTGTCATGGATATGGCTAACGAATATGGTTTAGGTGATGTATCTGAATTGAATAGCTATTATTACATGAAGTACTTCGATATTAAGGAAAATGATGTAATTGAAAAGATTGTTGTAGAAGACATCACATCAGATACAAATGAACCACAGCATATCGAAAAAGATTTGTTCTGGTTATATTCTGAAAAAGAATCACCAAAGCAGTCAATCGTTTCTGTATTCAAGGCTGAATTCCCAGAATTAGCTCAGTTACCAATTCAGGAAGATTATGAAGCTCATATTTACAATGATGAAATGAAATATGAAGAAGTAATCAGAGTTAATCCAATTGTTGCACAACCATCATCTTACTTATTCAACTCTGTTGATAAGACTTATGCAGATGGTTATACATTGGAAACTTCAACTGAAGATGAACCAGGTAATGGTGATATTGAACATTATCAGTCAAACTTCGATGGTCAGTTTGTTATCGCATCTCTTGGCCCAGGTAAGTATGGTAATGATATTGGTGTATCAATCATCACTGCTGAATGTTCTGAAATCGAAGCTCTAAATCACAGAAATGCTTTCATGTGGAAGTATAAGTATGATGATGAAGACTTGGTAGATGCAGACCCAGAAGGATGGGATGAAAACTCTCGTGATTTAACTTGGAAGAAGGTATTCCGTATTAACGTATATGCAAAGACTCCATCACAGACCGCTAAGTTAGCTTGGGGTAATGGTATGGAAGCTTTGACAAAGGATCCAATTGAATCATGGTTTGTTTCTCTAGATCCATACGCTAAGGACACTGAAGGTAATTCATTGTATGCTCCAACAGTAGTTAATGGTCACTCTGATTATATCTACGTTTCAAGAGCATCAGCATCTGTTGCAAAAGCTGGTTCAAAATATCAGCAACCAAAACAGACTTACGCTATCTATCAGTTAACTGGTGGTAAGAACTCTCAGAAGAATGAAATCAAGGAAAAGACTGCAGCATTGTCACTATATCGTGATGTTAACCTAGCAGATATTGATATTCTATTCAACTGTGAAGCAATTGAATCCTTCGGTGCAAGAGCTCAGAAGTATATTGCTCACCAGAGAACAATCGGTCAAATTGCAGCTGATAGAACAATGGATATTGGTGTAATTCAGGTTACCGCTAAGGATGATAAGACTGTAAAACAGATGGTAGCAGATGGTAAGCAGTTCTCATTCAATAATGGTACTTATGTAGCAATGTATGCAGGTTATGATAAATACTACAACAGTGATGTTGGTGCATGGATTTATCTACCTAAGTCAGTTGCAGGTGCATGCGTAATGGCATACTGTGATAACTACGTTGCAACATGGATGGCTCCAGCAGGTGTTCAGAGAGGTCAAATCACATATACTCATGGTCAGTTAAAGAAGCTAACCGATAACGAAGTTGGTGAATTGTATATCAACAATATCAATACATCAAAGAATTGTGGTCCAGCTTATGGCGAATGTCTATATGGTCAGAAGACTGCATTAAAGAAGAACTCTTCATTGAATAGAATTAACGTTCGTAGATGTTTGAACTTCATTGAAAAGAATTTGAAGTATGCATTGGAACCATATCTATTCCAGCAGAACACACCTAATACTCGTGCTTCAGCAAAGAACGTAATCGATTCCTTCTTGAACAGAGTAAAGGCTGGTGAAGGTATTCTAGCTTATGCAACTTCAGTTACCGAAGATAAGGATGATCCACATATTATGAATGTTTCTATTAAGGTTCTACCTGCAGAAGCAATTGAATTCATTGATGTTAAGATCTTTATCGAAAAAGACAAATCAATGGTTATTGAAGAAGAATAAGAAAATTAGAAATAATTTATTAAAGTCTAAGACCAAAAGTCTTAGACTTTTTTATATTTTAAGAATAAAATTAAATAGGTAGATTATGGACTTTAAAGATATAAATGAAAAAATTGATACTGTAGAAGGTTATTTTAAACCATTAGACCAATATACATGGGATTGGTTTTTATCATTACAAAATGAAGAAAATGTTTATGGTAATTTGGTAGAATTTGGTGTATTTAAAGGTAAGAGTCTATGTAAGTTAGCTCAACATAAGAAAGGTGGAGAACATGTTTTAGGTATTGACCATCTTTTAAATGAAGAAGGAATGAAAACAACTGTATTAAATTCTATTAAGAAAACTTCCAATATTTCTTTATCTTATGTAGATTTGGTACCTAAACAGACAGAATATATTGATAGTACTAAAGTCACACATGAAGATGGATTGACTACTAATTATAGAAATAATACAAGATTTCTACATATAGATGCTGGTCACTCTGGATATAATGCATTTGAAGATTTAAAATTAGCAGACCAATTTATATCACCAAATGGTATCTTAGTCATGGACGATTGGAGAACAATTTGTTATCCAGATATTTCTGAAGCATTCTATAGATATACATTGGTAAATCCTAATTCATATAAAATTTTAATGATTACGGATTCTAAAATGTATGCATGCCGTCCAAAAGAACATGCAAATTATCTATGGCGTATTGATACAAAGTTAATACCATTCTTAAAAGAACATTATAATGGAGATTTACGAGTATTTAAAACAAAGAATTTCGTAGATGTTGGTAAATTCATTATTACGCATAAAGATACAGTAAATTCAGATATAGATCCAAGAGATAGCGCTATCGATTTAGTAGTATAAATAAAGTATGGGAATACAATCAATTTGGTCAAATGATTTCTATGAAAAACCACCTCAACCATTATGGGCATTTGAGGTTGTTTGGAATCAATATTCTGATTTACCAGAATATGCACAAACTTTATTACATAAGGCAGCAACATCAGGAAAGATTGCTGAACGTAAAGCATCAGTAATACCAACATATTTTGGTGGTGTTACTTTTATGCATCTTGCTCGTGCTGATAATGCAGATCAATTGACTATCGATTTCAATGAAAATGAGAATTTGGATGTCACACAAGCATTACAAGCTTTATGGAATAGAACTGCAATGAATCAAGATTGGCCAGAAGGTGGTAAATCTGAAACAACAAATCCTATATATCGTTATCAAAATGGCGATAATAAAATTATAATAAAGATTTTAAAGCCAAATGATAATTATGAATATGGTTTAGATTGTGCTGATAATTTTGTATCTAAGATAATTACTTTCTATAATTGTAAGCTAATGCAAATTGGAGAAACAGAATTTAATTATACTTCAGATGAAGTTATGAAATTGAGCGCAACATTCTCATTTGATTATATGAAGGTGACAAATCCAACACAAACTATAACAAATGATTTAGCTGGAGTAATGGCATAGTATGAATTCAATTTGGGAAAATGGTGCAATCGGAATGGAGATTTTATCTGATCCACAGCCAGGATGGTTATTTGATATAACTTTCCTTTCTCGTCATGGAGAAGATATGCATGAACAAATTAAGAATTTGGTGCCTATCAGTATTGATTTACCTAAATATGAAACACAATATGTGACACAAATGTTTTTAGGTACTGAACGCTCTTATCCAATAAATCGTAAGTATTCTGGTGATACTACACTACAATTCTATGTTCGTGTAGAAGATGAAAATCAAGGTATCTATAATTTCTTAGCACGTTTACAACAGAATAGAATGGCATTTCCACATGTTGAACGTGATATGACTTTTGATACTATCAAACTTACAATGAGAGATAGAAAATTACAGCCTACTACAACATACACATATATAAATTGTATTCTAACAAATTTTGATATGGGTCAAATGTCTTATGAAGGTGAAGAAATGATTAAATGTTCACTTTCATATCATTATGATTTCTGGACTAAAGACAATCCTAATGAAGGTGCTGCAGGTGTTCCAGATGGAGTAGTTAATGCAATGCAAGGTGATCAATCTGCATCAGCACCAACAGCAAAAACTGGCGCTATTTCATTGAATAGTGGTAAAGCAAGTATAGTGAGTGTTTAATGGGTTTAACTGACGTATTATGTGATTACATATATTCAACTTTTCAGAAGCTAAAGAAAGCTATTGAAAAGATTGAAAAGATATGTAAGGAATATGTTAAGAAATTGATTAAGGTAGCAGATGGCATAAAGAATGTCATCCGCTTAACTATGTCTGACGCAGTTAAAAAGATTAATCAGTCTATAGAAGATATTCGTAAGAATATAAAACCGTTGCTGATAGATGGTCCAGGAAAAATTCCTATTCTTTGTGATGATATGTGGAACTGTTTGGCTCTTCTACAAGAATTATTAGATAGTGGTTCTGCATTTTATAAATCAGTTAAAAAGAATGTATTAAATCAATGTGTAAGTGAATCTCAGAAGAATATAGCTGACCATTTAAGTGATTTAATTGGTGACTATATGAAGTTCAGAGATATTATCTGTAATAGTTCATTTGGTATTGAATTCTCTATTGATGCTATTAAGCTATCATTAAAGACTTTCAAATTAAGTGCTATTAACTATAATAAATTATTAGGAAAGAAATTGAAGATATTGAATGGCCAATTAGACACTTATCTTCATATTGTCATGGATCAAGGTTTATGTGATTTCTTAAATGCATTGATTAGATTCTTTAACTGTGCATTTGGTACCAATTTCTCAGAACTTGATAGTGAAATTAACATTGATTTAAACCCATGTGCAGAAATTTCTACTGCACAGAACTTCTTCAATGATGTATTAGCAACAGTTCACTTAGTTCAGGTCGGAGATACTTATGAATTAGACCCTGAATTTAAGGCTTCAATTGTTTCAACTGTAGAAGCAATGAGAGAAATATGTCAAGATGTTATTGATAACATTGACCAATTAAATCAGATTATGGTCAATCCAACAGAAGTTAAGGTTGGATTTAAAGGATATGAAAATGCATCACATGTATTCCCTGGTCAATTGTCTGGAAGAGATATTAAGAATGCATGGGATAGTACTAAGGCTGCAGTAAATGGTATAAAGACCGGTCAATGGACAGCAAAGAAAATGTATAAGAAGTATTTAACAAATAGTGATACTATAGTAAATGCTTTTTATGAAAAGAAGACCAAGAAAACTACAACATTGAAAGCTAAGCCAAGTAAGACAATTTATATCGGACTAAATCAAAAAAGTTCGGGTAATAAATATAGCAGATCTTGGATTTTAAGTCATACATTTATTGATGATGAAGGTAATGTATACGTTAAAGATGGATGTGATTATATTTTGTTAGATAATTTACCAAAGTATACTCCAGTAGACGTTCCAAATTATACTCCAGTAATTGATTATATGACTGATGGTTCAGATATTAGTAATGATGAAACAATTGTTGATCCTGATACTGGTGAGTTAATAAATCAGACTGAAGCTTCAATAAGAATTTCAGAAGATCCAAATTCTGGTTTAGCAGTTCGCTGCAAACAGATTTGGAGTACTATAAATAATATGTATAATGAACAAAATATTGTTCGCAAATACTAACTATTTTAAACAACTTAAAATGAGGTGAATAAATTATGGATAATATAAATGATATTCTAAGAGCAAAAAGAATCGTTCGTCAGAACGGTTATACAATTAAGAAGCCAGCACGTGATTACGACTATGAACGTGAAGATCGTATGAATTTGATTCGCGCAAAGCGCATTGTAAAGGATGCTGGATATTCTTATGTAAAGCCAAATGATGGTGTCACTGATAATGCAGATGATTTTGACACTACACCAACACGTAGACGTTATCAGGATGATTATGAACCACGTCCACGTCGTCGCGTAGCAGATGATTTCGATGATAATTTTGATGATGAACGTCCACCACGTGTTCGTGATGAATTCGAACCACCTGTTCGTCGTAGACCTCGTCCAGTAGATCAGGATGATGATTTCTATGATGATGTTCCACCTGTAAGACGTCGTCCACGTCCAAGTGATGATGACTCATTTACAACTCGTCGTCAGCGTTTAGAACGCCCAGCTCCAGTAAATGGTGGAGATGAACCTAATTTCCCAGGTCGCAGACGTATGAGAGAACCTGTTAAGCCAGAAGGAGAACCAGCACCAGCTGCAGCTCCAACTCCAGCTCAGACAGATGCAACACCAGCTCCTGCAGCAAATCCAGCTCCCGCAGCTCCTGCAGCACCAGCAACTGAAGATAAGCCTCGTCAGAAGACACGTCAGGAAATCTATCAGGACATCGCTGCAAAGTACGTCTAATATAAATTAAATAATTTTATAAGAGGTGCAAAAATGCGCCTCTTTTTTATTATTATAAATAAGATATGAACAAAGAAGATTTTGAATTACATCCTCATTATCCTCCATATCCTCCACCACACAAAGATGGTTCATATCCAAGATATTGGCCATATTGGCCTCAATGGCCAGCAGGTTGGCATGGATGGAATGATACAGAACCAGCATCAGTTGGTCCTTGGGGTTGTTGTCCTCCTCCACATCCAGATGACTGTGTATGTGTGACTCAGCAAGATATTGATAATTGGAATAATATCAGTGCAGTATCTGCTTTATCAGGATTGGATTTAAGTCCTTTATCTTCAATTAGTGGAATGGATTTACCATATAGTGCAACTTTATGGAATTCATGCTATGAAACAGTATATGAAAATAGTGCAATGTGGAATGGAATTTCTGGTCTTCCAGAATTATCAGGATATGTATCAGCATTCTCTGCATGGACAGTAGATAAGATTGACGAATTATCTGCACATGAAAATAGAGTATATGTTGATCAAGACGATAGTCCATATTCACTAATCGGTGATGGTTCAGCAGAAAATCCACTAGGTTTCAATAGTACAGTGACACAATTACTATATTACTTAGATAATGGTCATCCAATGTACACTATTGAAAATAAAAAGTATGGTGGAAAACCATGTGTTCCTGAACATGAATGGTTTGCAAAAACAAGTGCTGTAAATCTATTACAAGAATCTTATACAAATCTATTAGAAGAAACTTCAAGACAAAAAGCTGCAATTGTAGAATTGTGGCAGTCCATAGAACTTATATTAAATATCATAACTGACAAATATAAAGATAATGCAGATATTGCTGAACAGCTAAAACTGCTTAATCAAAAAATAACTAATTATTATTTTGTGGAAAATGATAAACAACCAAATAATGGTTAAATTTCGACAGTTATAAATAATATAGGTTAGGGATATGGAACAGGCTTTAAAAATCATCGCAACAGGTAATCCTTTAGCAATAGTCGCATTGCTAGCAATTGTTATTGTATATTTAGTAATTAAGTACGAACGTAAAGGTACTGCAGAAAAGCGTGATAAAGAAAACGCTGATCTTGTAGCTAAATGTAAGAATTATGCTGAAAAAATTGAGAGTCTAGAAGAAACTGTAGATGCACAGAGAACAGCTATTCAAGAATTACAATTGCAGAATGAATTACAAGATAAAGATATTGAATATATCAAGAATGAACAGATTGATGTAAAGTCTGATATAAAGGAAATAAAAGCAACATTAAATACTATGGCAATTGCACTTGAAAGAATTGCCGCTAAGTATGAAAAGGACTAAGTATGCAATCATTTAGAAATTTTTTAAAAGAAAACGAAAAGAAAAATGATAATTTTTCAAAAATGGAAGGAAATCCATTTATTTGGTTGCTTGTTATTCCTCGTTTATTGAAACTAGGTAAAGAAGAAGCAAAGAAAGATGAAATTTTAAAGAACGCCATTAAGGTCACTGAAAAGGCTATGAAAGACGTTCCAAAGAAAGGTTTAGAAGAATTAAAAGAAATTAAACCTTTCCCAATAATGGATTTGTTTAAGATGTCAAATAATTACAAAGTATTATTTGCAAATTACTACTCAGATTTTAAGAAAATTGTATGTAATTCAACAGATTCATTCACAAAGGCTTTAGAATTAGATGCTAAATTAGACGAATTGTATAATTCCCCAGAGTACGAAGTATTCAAAAATAACATCTAAACGCAAGTTATATAAATAAAATATAGGTAAAGAGGAAAATCGTTATGAATTTAGAACAAAAGAAATTTGAAGAATGGAAAAGACGTCACGGAAAGCTAGACGAAGGCTTCCTAGACGGTAATGATGATTTAGAAACTGCAGATGTTCCATCTGAAGATGCAGCATCTGAAGAAGAAAAAGATTTATCAGAAGAACCATCAGAAGACGATACTGAAGGTGGTGATGAACAACCAGAAACTGACTCAACAGAAGGAGATGCTCCAGCAGAAGAAGGTGGAGATAATTCAGGTGAAAACTTGGATGACTTCGGAGAAGGTGAAGGTGAAGCAGAAACACAGACAGATGATGGTGTAGAAAAAGAAGCAGAAGATACTACCGAATTAAAGGACGTTTTAACTACTCTTACAACAGCAGTTCAGGCATTGACTGACAAGATTGATACAATGAATGCTGAAACTGGTGATGAAGGCGGTGAAGAAGCTCCTGCAGAAGGTAGTGATGACGCTGCTATGGATGATTTTGGTTCTGAAGAAGGTGGAGAAGAAGCTCCTGCTGAAGAAACCTCTGAAGGAGGAGACGAAGGCGGCGAAGGAGAAGGAGAATCTACAGAAGGTGGTGAATCAGAAGGTGGTGAAGGAGAAAGTTCTGAAGGTGGTGAAGGCGAATCCACAGAAGGTGGAGAAGGTGAATCATCAGAAGAAGCACCAGCAGATGAAACCAAGTCTGAAAACTTCAACTTCTATCATAAGAAAGGACAGCCTCTAGATGAAGATAGTGATTATATCATTGGTAAACTATACGAAGATCGTTTCGATAAGTTAGAACCATTCATCATGAGTGCATTAAAAATGAAGATTAGAAATCATATAGAAGAATATAAGAAACAGGTCCGCATGGACGCAATTTCAAAGAAACTCGAAAAATAATATAATTCATCTCTTTACATATTATTTTAACCGTTAACTCATAGTTAACGGTTTTTCTTATGTATAAATAATATAAGGAGATTTTTATGTATATAAATGAACAAGCACATACAAAACAAGAATTAGCTTTAATTAAACAGTTAAAAGAATTCTGCGCTCAGAATAATATTGAGTTAGACTACGGTGGACACATGATAAAACCAGGTAGTTTTAAATCATATAATACATTTCAAAAAGGTGCAGATTTAATTTATGATGGATATAAACTAGGAAGAATGAGTTTCCGTCAAGGTCCAAAAGGATTGACATTATTCTTAGTAGTTGAAGAATTATATGTTGATAATTCAATTAGTGAACATGTAGCAAGTATTAAGCTTATTTCAGAAAGTGATACAAGAGTAAAAACATTTGATGAATTTACTACGGCTATCTTAGAAAATCAACAACTTGTAGAAAAATTTAAAGAAATGTTGAAGAAAATTAAGAAATTCGTTGAAATAATTAACATTTAATTTTGTATATTTGTATATAGTGAGGTGATATGAAAATTGCAGGTTTAGATTTATCAATTTCCAGCTCTGGAATTGTTATTATGGAATTGGATGACAAATTCAATGTAGTTAATATAGAACGTCATGGATTTGTCACCACATTAAAACAACAGAAATTGAGTCCTGATATGATTTACTATAATGTAAAAGATTATAGTTGCACATATCAAAGATACCAATTCTTTTGTGACTATATTTTGAAATGGTGTAAAGATTGTGATGTAGTAGCAGTTGAAGAATATGCTATGGGTAAATCTGGTGCACAAGGTTTGATATTTTCATTAGCAGAATTTGAAGGAAATATCAAAATGAGTTTATTTAGAGAAGGAAAGAAGTTAAGATTTTATCCTCCTGGAACACATAAGAAGTTTTTTACTGGTAAAGGTAATGCCGGAAAAATTCGCCCATATCAAACATATAAAGCATATAAAGGTGTTAAGTTTGATATAAGTGATTTACCAGTTGTAGTTGATGATAAGAAAGGTAATGCACCAACAAGTGACTTGATTGATGCATACGCAATATGTGAAATGTTAAGACATGAATTGGCTTTGAAAGCCAATGTAATGGAATTACACACATTAACCGTTGAACAGATACAAGCATTAACAAATTCAACAGATGAACATCCTGGTGGTTTAATTAAGTCTAATTTCGACCAATATAAATAATAATGGAGGAATTATGATAACAACTATATATCTTGACATGGATGGTGTAATTGTTGACTTTAGAAAGCAATGTGAAGAATACAAATGTATCGAAGGAACTAAGGTCAATTGGCCTATCATCCATGAAGCAGGACCAGAATTCTGGGAAGACTGTCCATGGACAGCTTCTGGTGAATCATTTTATAAATGGTTAGATAGATTTTGTAAAGAAGAAGATATAGAGTTGTATATTCTATCAGCAGTTGCTTATAAAGATGGTAAGATTGGTAAGATAAATTGGTTGAAGAAACATACTAATATAGATTTGCATCATACCATTATAGTTCCATTTGGAGTGACAAATAATCGTGGTACTGGTAAAGAAATCTATGCAAATAAAGACTCAATTTTGATAGATGACTTTGGTAAGAATGGAGCCGCATGGGAAAAGAAAAAAGGAATATTCGTTCATTATAAATCTCCTGAAGATGCAAAAATGAAGATATTAGAGATAGTTCAAAAGAGTCGTTAAGCGGCTCTTTTTTAATCAGATAAATATAATATGACAGATTACGCTTCAGAAATGGCAAAGATATTTGGTGGTGCATGTAGTGTAGAAAACACTGACTGGACTAAAGAGAGATACTTTGATAGTACCTCAGATTGTTATGGTAGTGAAGTTGCACTATTAAATAGTTTAACTGCTGAAGCTTATAATACTTATGGTTTCAAAGTTCAATACTTTATTAAAGAAATGAACTTAAAAAGAGACCCTATAATGGGAGAAGACCCATTAGAAAATGTAGTTAGAAGATTTGAATTAAACATGTATGCAGAAAGTATGCCAAGTATGCAAAAACAATATGAATTGCAAGGCATGGTATATACAGAAATCATAACATGTATGTGTAGTATTGCACATTTTGATGAAGCATCACAGATTGACTATGATGATAAATCAGCAAAATATCCATCATATATTCCAAAAATTGGTGATATAATATACATGTATTATAATGGAATATATTATGAAGTAATAAATGTGAAGAAATTTGCGGAAGGTAGTACCTTTTTAGGTGCACCAATAACATATCAATTCTCATTAAGAGTCTGGAGAAATAATCATGAATTTGTAGATGCAGATAATGTAAATACAGATAATATGGATGACTTCAGAAGTTATGCAGAATTAGGTGAAACATTTAATTTAGATACAAAGACAGAAACTCACGATAAGACTAGTGTAGTTGATGCATCATCTGATATGTTGTCAATAAACAAAACTATTGAACAAGATACAGTTGATGGAACACCAAGTGGAAAACCAATGGATAATGTGAATTCTCATGTTCAATATGTTCCAAAAGTACCAGTTAATCAAAGAACAGATATAGATCCATTTAATGGTTGGTAAGTTTTTAATCTGTATAAATAAATTAGAGGAATTATATGGCAGATACAGATAAATACAAAATTGTTAAAAGTGAATTCGTATTCACAAATGAAGGTAGACATCTTTTAATATCACAAGAAGGTGGTATTAAATTTGCTATACTTGGATATATGTTCGTCCAAGGTTTACCTTTTATTGCTGACGATGAAGAATTCGTTGTCAATAAGAAAACATTTAAAGGATTTTCAGGATATGTTCATTATATTGACAGTATAGCTAAAGATAAGAAATTATCTATTATGGATGTTTTACAAGATAAAACACTCCTACAAAATAACATTTCTTTCGTTTTAAAGAACGTATCATATAAGATTAAGAGTCCTAATTCAGTTTCACCTATAAATGAAGACCAATATACAGAAGCATTAGAAAACTACTCAGAAAATTTGTTTGGAATGTATTATGTTCCAACAAATGAATTCATGTTGAAGAAACAAGAAGATGGTAGTACAGTTCCTTATGGTCTTTATAGATTCAACTTTGATAGAACTTATTTGTCATGTAATATAACAAAGGATTTGGCTTTCTCACATATTGCTCTAATTGGTAAGCAATATGCTGAAACTGATGATGCAACTTTTAATGTAAATGAAGTTCAAAAAGCTTCTATTGTTGCTTTCGCACAGTTTGATGGTAAGGTTGAAAAATCAACTGGTATTTATGATGGTGGTGTTCAAATTTTGGCAAATCAGAATAAATATGTATCTTTCCAAACACAATTAAGATTTACTGTCAGAGAAGATAAAGATGAAGAAGATATTTCTCCAAAACAAATAAATGAAGGAGAATGGTCATTTGATATTCCATCTGCTGTTTCTGGAACTGCTCAGAAGTTATACTTAATCAATAATGGTCTAAAGACTATTAGAGGTGGTGTAGCTATTGGTTATGATAAACCTGTATTAGATGAATTACAATTAGACCAAGACGGTTCAATCGCAATTGATAAGTCAATTGTGGCTGCTGACTGTATTGATGCTGATGATGCAGAAAACCAATTTAACGCTGCAGCTCTATTCCATGGTATTAACAAATATCCAGAAGATGGTGGAAAATATATTCCTCAATATCTGTTGACTACTGTCAAAGCAACATCATCTTTGAAAGAAGATATTGAAGCATACTGTGCTGGTATGCAGTTAAATGGTATTGGTGTATCTCCATATTCTCTATTAGGAAAGGATGCATCACCAGAGTCACCTACATTTATTTTAGGTCACTTACCAGAAAATGATTTCGTAGCAGTCGATATATTTGGTAGAGATAACTTCAAAAACCAATATACAAAGGATAGATACCTATTCTCATTCGATAATAGTGCTACTCAGCCAAATTATGGTGAACCAAACGTATTATTTAAGTCTCATGGAAACTCCTTCGTAGAAGGTGCTTCAATGAACAATAACATGTTTATTGACTCTAATAGAAACAGAGCAAGTTATGGTGTTGCAAATAATACATTGATAAATTCTGATGAAAACCTATTGACAAATGGTCTTCATAATGCATTTATCTTGAATTCTAAGAGAAACAATTTGTCAGCAGTAGATGCATTGACAATGATTAATGGTTTCTCTAACCATATCGGTGATAATGCATCTGATAATACATTGATTTGTGCATATACAAACTCTGCATTTGGTAATGCTAAACAGAATATTCTATTTAATGCAAGAGATAACGCATTAAGTGGAAATACAATGCAGAATATGTTGATTCGTGCAAATGAAAACGTAATTGACCAGAACTGTTCTGAAAACTTCTTAGTCAATACCAATCAGGCAAAGGTCACATGGGACTCTAGATATAACGTAATGAACTTTACAAATAATATCTCTGCTCGTGCAGCATATAGAGATTTGATGGATAGTTCAACATACGTTTGGATGCAAGCAACTTCAAATAACAGAGTTTATAATGCATTCAAGTTCTCAGGTTATTCAGCACAGAATAACGTTGCAATTGGTGCACGTTTCTTCGGTCTATATCCAAATGGTTCAACACAGATTTCTGGTGTTGAAAGACCACTAGCATCTGATAATCAGTCTAACAACAACTATATAATGAATGCATCTTATGCAACTCTATTTGGTTGTTCTGATAACTTGATTGTTGATACATACGGTTTACGTTCTAATGATAGTGTTGTAGACCCAGGTCCAGTACGTGTTAAGGGTTCTTCAATTATTGGTTCAGATGGTTCTAAGTTATATAATGCAAGAGAAGTAAGACTATTAAACTCTATCTATTCTAAGGTAGATGGTCACTCTGATTATTCTGATGAAGAATTAGGATTGAATGGTACTTCTTGGGCAATCTCTGAACATAATACCGGTATTCTTGACTCAGTTCTAGCTGGTGAATATTCTGGTGGTTCAGGTCTATCTGGTACTTCATTCCGTGAAGGTGCAGAATCTATTTCTACACATGGTCGTCCAGCAGATATGTTGAGATTGAGAACTCAATTTATCAATACTTACGGTTCTGAATTGAACTTGTCAGAATATGTACCTTCTGAACACTATACAGCAGGTGTCACATATTCTCCATATCAGGCATTCAAGAATCAGAATAAGTCTGTAATGGAAGACTCTATCAAACCTAATAACTCAGTAATCTTAGGTGGTCACCATAACAAGTTAATTGGTGGTGAAAACGTCACATTCATTGGTGCTGAATATTCTAAGGCTTCTGGTAAGGCTCACCAGGTTATCATGGGTAAATATAACCGTGATGTTGCTGCAGATTTGATCTTCGGTTGTGGTCACTTTGATGGTGATTCTTATATTCAGAATGAAAAAGAATATAGTGTATCTGAATTAAAGACAATTGAAACTATGAAGGGAACTATCCAGAATGTTCGTGCTTCATCTAAGTTAGATAATGCTCTTGAATTCTATGCACACCAAGGTAAGATGATTCTACGTAACTGTGATGATGGTTATGATAGAAACAATGGTGCTCGTTCAAATGCATACGGTATGTCAGTTACTATTGACCCAACTGGTATGCAATTTAGAGATGGTAATGATAAGATTATTGGTGAATTATATGCTGATGATTTGAAGAAAGAATCAGAAACTATCATCTATGTTAAGTTCCAAGAACCTGTAGATGCAAATACTGATGGTTATTTCTATATTGATGAATGGGAAACTTCTTCTAATGATTTGAATAAGCGTTGGAATAATATGACACCAAAACAACGTTTTGATGATATATTCGTTGTTCCATACGCTAATACAGTTGATAAAAATAGTTATCAAGAATGTGATTTTAATTATAATCAAAAATGGTTTACTGAAGCTCAAATTACAGAAGTTAATAAAGCATTCTTTGATAATCAGAATTCTAAGAAGATTACTATTGTATTTGAAACATTCAATAAAATTAAATACAATTTACAATCTAGCTATTCTAATGTTTATATGGCATTAAAACTTTATCCATATTATACTGCAGCAAGTAAAGCTAATAGATATATGGGTAAATCTGCTAATAGTATAGAAATCTTCTATTATACAGCTACTGGCGGTGGACAAAGAGGTCAACTATCAAAAATACATATTAGAAGAGATTTAAATTTCTTATATAATAGTTCATCATTGATATGTACAGGCAATATGCCAGAATTAAGTCAAGGTATGAACGCTGGTATTGAAGAAGATGCAATCTTAGTTAATGAAGCTATAAGTTATAAATGCTTCTCAACTAATAAGCAAATCAAACCATGGTGTGAAGTATAAAATAAAAGAGAGTCGTAAGACTCTCTTTTTTAATTATTCATAATCAGGCGGTCTGCAATCTGTCCGTCTAACTTTGTCTATCGCTTCCATAACAGCATCTAGAGCTTCAAAATCATATTCTCTATTTGTAAGCTTATTAACCCATTTGTTTCTAAATGTTGGCCACATCTTATAGATGTTTTCAATCTTATCTGTATATTCATAAGATAGTCCACCATCAGGAACATCAACTTTAATTGTCACCTTTTCATCACCATATAGACAAGCATATTCTTGAGCGAAGAATTGAGGACCAACGTCACGTATCATTCTATTTTTCCAATCTTCATCTCTTCCTTCTACTTCATTCCATTGTACTTTTGCTGGAACGAAAGTATTTAGACCTGCAATAGCTTTCTGCCAAATCTTATAAAAGTGGTTCATACCATGAGGGGTTGAAATTAGAATTAGTCTTGATTCTTTACGAGAAGACTGAGTAGGGAAAACAGACATCATGAAGTCATTAGCATCATTTTCAGGTAAGAATGCAAATTCGTCCACAAGCATGAAGTCAACAGATTTACCACGAATAGAAGATGATGAAGATGCAGCAGCGAATATCTTACTACCATTATCAAATCCTATTGTACCTTTTGACCAACCACCTCTATCAGGATTGATACCTTGTTGTAGCCATAAAGGAAGTTTCAATATAGCAGAACGAATACGAAGCATAATTTCCAATGCTTGTGATTCCTTGTTTGCTAGAACAGCAATTGTTTTGTCTTTATTGAATAGAGCATACCACAAAATATAAAGGGTAGCTAGGGTTGTTTTACCTGTCTGACGTCCCATCATAATGATACGGTTATTACGTTCAGACTTTTCACCATTAGCATTAACTACATCAGTACCATCTTCATTTTTGAAATAGTACTTACCTGTCAACATTTTTACCAATCTTACTTGATATTCTCTTAATTCGATTGGTCGTTCACCTTCACCTGTTAAAATATAGAAATACTTAGAGAAATGAAATATATCAGTTGCACATTTAATATATTCTTGCATCTCATCTGGAGTCATTTCGATGACTTCATTATGTCCTCTAAGTTCAGCAGTTTTTTGCCACATATTTACCTCATTTAGTTAATTTACATAAGTTAAGTATTGACAATATTCTTCATATTGTCTATATTATTTATAAATAATAAAGAAAAACTACATAAAGAGGTAAACTATGTTAATAAAATGTGGCGAAGAATGGAAAAACTTTGAAAGAATTATTTGTAAGTTATCACCTATTTTGGAAGTTCAATGTGATAACTGCGTAATTAAATGTACACCAGACCATATATTTAAAGGAATTACAAAACCTGAAATGGTGGCTGGAGATTTACAACCTGGTGATATTCTGTATAATGCAGAATTTGGTAAATCACATGTTTTATTTGTAGATTATTTTGGTATTGGTAGAGTTTATACACCATTGAATGTAGATGGCGAGTATTATCAAACTACAAACGGATTGATTAACCATAACTGTTCATTCTTAGGTTCTTCACAGACCTTAATCAATGCTGAAACATTGGAAAAATTAAGAGAAAAAGAACCAATTAGATATGAACACAATTATGATATTAAGATTTTTGAAGATCCAATCCCTGGTGTAATGTATGTAATGGGATGTGATGTTGGTACAGGTTGCCAAGGTGACTATTCAACTATACAAGTTATTAAGGTTTTATCAAGAAATAAGATGGAAGAAGTAGCTTGTTATAGAAACAATGAAGTAAGTCCTGAAGCATTTGCTGTACAAATTAAGTATTTGTCAGACAAATACAATGGTGCTTGGTATATTATTGAAAACCAAGACTCAGGTAAGAAAGTTTGTGAAGAATTGTGGTATAATCTAGAGAATTATAAATTGATTTCTACTGATGGACCAGGTAAACCATTAGGAACTAAGGCAACAAAACGTTCTAAATTGGATGCTTGTCTTGAATTAAAGAGATTGATGGATAATGATTTCTTAGAGGTTCATGACTCAGATACTATTAAGGAATTGTCACGTTTCGAAGAACAAGATGTAGGTAATGTATTTAAGGCTGCGAAAGGTAATCATGATGATACTGTATCAGCATTGTATTGGGCAGTATATGCAACAATGCAACCTGAAATTGACTTAGATACATGTAAACCTTCAGATGATAGACCAGTTGAAGAATATCCAGTTGATTATATGGTCATGCATAATCAGTCAAATGATTTCTGGGGTGATTTCTAATGCAGAAGACAACACCAAATTTAATTAAATTTTATATGGAGCCTACATTGGCAGTCGCCACACCTGAGAAAGTAACATGGCATAGTGATATGGCTAATGCATTTACATTAGGCGTATATAATTTTTTAACTAAATTGGATTTCTATTGGTATGGTCAAGTAGTAGGTCCAGGTACAACATCATATTCAATGATTGGTAATGCTGGTATTGTGTTAACACCAATAACATTTACTTCAAATGATATTAGAAGTTGTTGTATTGGAACTACTACAATTATTAACTTGTTCACATTATTAGGTAGTAAATTAGAACAAACATTACAAGTAGCATTAGGTCATAAAATTGGTGAAGTATTTAGTCCATATATATTAACACCAATTCAAGTAAAGTTTATGTCTAAGAAAGGAAGTGTATTAGCACACTTCACTAAGACTGGTCAAGAATGTTATGCATATATGCAAAACTTTGATACAGATCAACAAGTTCAAGGTAAAACAATCTTTTATGATGTTCTTGATAAATTCTTAGTTAAAGCATTTAATGGTTTATTTTGGATGGGTATTGCTAGTGGTCCTACTTCTTCAGGTGGTGTTATGACTGGACAAGGCATAATTAAACCTATGGTTAGTATATCAGGTGAAATATGAATTATTGGAAAATTGAATTTAATGATTTGCCTTCATTAGGGCAATATTATAGTCTTGATACTGAAATACGTATTAGAACTATGACAGTACAAGATGTAAAGTATTTAGCAACATTTAATAAGTCAAATGCAACTACTATTACAAATGAATTATTGAATAGATGTTTGAAATTAAAGCATCTTAAATTTGAAGATATATTATTAGCTGATAGAGAATATTTGTTATTCTGGTTAAGAACTAACACATTTATTCGTTCATCAGGTTATCAAATAAAAATACCTGAATGTCCAACATGTAAAAATTCTATTGAACAAGAAGTTAAATTGAATTCATTTAAAACTGATTACATTAAATCTAAAGCTGATATGTGTTTTTTAGATGGATTGAATATAACAATTCCATTAAAGCATCCAACTATTAAAGATTTGAATGATGCACGATTAGTTGAGAATGATGAATTTTTAGATTTAGCTTTGTATATTGATACAGATAACTCATTAGAAGATAAAGCAAGATTTATTATGAATTTACAAGGTATGGACTTTGTGAATTTGAAGTATACAATTGATAACATGAAATGTGGTATGCACAAAACAATACAAATTAAATGTCCTGTATGTGGTGAAATCACAGATGTTAAACTAATTGTTGCTGATGAAAATATGTTTACTCATACTTCTATTAAGGAAATCTTGGAACTAATCACACGTATTGCAAAGTATGCAAACTTACAGATTACTGATGATTGGCCTTGGATGGAAGTAGAAATTGAACAAGAAATTGTCAATAAGATGATTAAAGATGAAAATGCTGAAACACAGAAGGAAATTAACAAAGCTAAGTCACAAGCAAACGCTCACACTCCTTCAACAAGCAGTGTTAAACATCCAAAAATTTAATAAGCACATTAAATATTGGAAAAAAACAAATCCATGGAAAGTGGATTTGTTTTTATTTTCTTATATTTTATCTTAGAAACAAACAATAACATATTTAGAGGATTTTTATGAGTGAAGTAGATTTAGAAAAACTAAAAGCAGATAAATCAGATGGTTATATTAACAATGCCTATTTGAGAGAGTTAATTCGTAAATACAATGAAATGAATTATCAAGATGATGGGTCATGGTGTGCAGAATATCTAAGCAAATTAGAGAATTCATATAACACAAATAAGATTAAGAAAGATAAGTATGACCGTTGTAAGAAGTTTATCTTGAATAAAGTCAAGCATATCAATAAGTTAAGAAAAGATTATTATTCAGTTTGGACTCCTGAAGCAAGAAGAAAATATGATAGTGAATTCAATATTGTAAAAGCAAATCTTTGTGAAGCATTTGTTAAGATTATTGATGGTCGTGTAATATCATTTAAGTTGGTTGCAAGTAAAGACCCTGAAGATATTAATGATATTAAACAGAATGCATTGATGACTTTATTTAGATATATTAACCGTTATGATACAGAAGCAAATTCATCAGCATTCGCATACACTACACAGGTTGTGACTAATTCTATTCGTATGGATTTAAAAGAACAGAAGAAGATTGCATCAAGAGAAATTGCTGGATTGGATTTCTATAACAATATCAATACTTTAGATGACCCTATGGATGGTGAAGGTAATATAGCATACGATTAGTTGCGCAGAAAGCGCTTTCTGGGCTTAAATAAAGAAGAGGATGATAGTTTTATCATCCTCTATTATTTTATATTCTGAGAGCGTTTTAAGCGGTTTTAACCTTTTGTGAACTACTTTGTGCAGAAGCATGTTGCTGTTTAGCGCTCTTTGCAGCAGCGGCAGCAGCGGCGGCTTCACCACCTCTACCTCTATTGTATTGATTACCACTACGTCCACCATCTCTAGTTGCTTGTTTTCTATCGAGACTTTCTTTAATTCCATCAGAAGTCATAACTTCTTGAGTGACATTTCTATCTCTATAGATTTCATTTCCACCTTGCTGGATAGACTGATAGATTTGAGTATCACCATTGATAGTTTCAACAACTAAGCCATCATGTGCTCTAGATTCTTTTAATTTATTTTTATCATCTGCCATATAGATAGTATCATTATCTTTTAGTTTATAATACTTTTGACCATCTTTAGTCTTATAAAGAGTACCAGTATCATTTTCAACTTTGATATTACCATATTGGTCTTCAGATATTTGTGTCTTACCATCAGATTTTGGTTCTTTCTTAGGTTCAGACTGAGCAACTTGAGTAGCTTCTTGTTTTGGTTGTTTCTTTTCTTCAGATTTCTTTGGTTCAGTCTTAGCTACTTGAGTATCTTGCTGTTTTGGTTGATTTTCATGTTTTTGTTCTACAGGTTTTGTATTAACAGCAACATCTTCAGATTTATTTCTCTGTTCAGCAGCAAGTCTTGCCTTAGCAGCAGCGTCAGCAGCAGATTGACCACCAGTAGATTTAGCTGATGGAGATACGGTATCAGCACTTCTTGATTGAGCTATATCTTTATTTGGTGTATAGTCAGTCTTAGCAACTTCTGTTTCTTCTGCAGTTGAGTAGTGAGTATCTTTATTTGCAACTCTTGCATCATGACGTTCTTTAAGACCTTCCCAGTCCTTCTTATTGACAATGCCTTGAGCAGCAGCTCTTTCAGATTCAGTATAACCTGCTTTATAAGTTTTATCATAACGAGGTTTACCGTTATCTAATTGACCTCTCATCATTCTATATGCAAGTTCATCAATTCTATCATCACCAGATAGCTTATTCAAATCTACAGGATTTGTAGATGCAGTTTCCTTAGTTTTACTTTCTTCTTGATTATTACTTTCTGGTGTTTGAGCAGAAGGAGTCTGAACTTGTTCTGTCTTAGGAGTCTGTTCAGATTCATTTTTCTGAGATTCAAGTGCTTTAGCTGCAGTTTGTTCAGAAGTTTGCTGATTACCACGATCTTTCTGTGTATTTGAATTAGCATCTTCAGGTTTCATTGCAGGCTTATTATAATCTTGTGCAATATCTTGAGTTAGACTTGTTGCTGTAGGTGCATCTTGTATATTATCAGTAATATTAGGAACATTAGAACTATTTGGATCAATATTGCATGTAGTTTCATTAGCATACATGAATGAAAATGTTAATGAAAGTGATGTAAGTGCATCATTAGAATAGTCTAATTGATAATTTTCATATTTGACTAATTTCAAATATCTATAAGTATAACGATATACAATTTTATTAAAATTATTATCATAAACATCTACAATTATTTCATAGATATTATTTTCTTTATAATACCATTTGTCATCAGAAAAATCAAATAGGTATTGCATAGCATGAGATAATAATTTAGATGTAGAGAAATTTGTATCTTCATTAAAAGTAAAAGATATATCATCTACTTCCCAATCAGGAATAACAAATGCATAACCATTATTACCAAAGTTTTGAATTTCTTTTTTGTATTTCACAACAGGAGGTTGAAACTGAGTACAACTTCTTAAGACAGTGTAGTCACTGTCTGTTTTATTCCATTTAATACTGACAATAAAAGTATCAGGTAATTTTATGGACAAATCATGTGAAAATACAGATAAACTCATATTATGCCATTACGTTCTTATAATCGTTTTTACCTTTATAATTCTTTTCCCAAATAGATTTTTCTGTTTTACGAACACCAGATGAACCTGCTGATTCATAGATATAACCATTGTATTCAATGACAATGTGACCTGTACCACCTTTAGCGGCAACTAATACCTTCATATCAACACCATCAGGTCCAACAACTTTTAAGCCTTTATCTAAGAATGATTGTGTACTGTAATTCTTAAATACACTACCAACATCATTTGATACAACTTTACCATTCTTATCTACAACTTTAGCACCAACTGCTTTCAATACAACACCAGCATAACCCATGCAGTCCAAACCATCAGCAATACAACCATCAGATTTTGCACCTAAGTTATATGGAACTGCACCATTAGCAGTAACATTTTGATATGCTTCTTCAGGGTTATTAGCATGTCTTTCGTATGAATAATCTTTACCCTTAACATTAGAGTTAAGTGACCAGTTATTACCATATTTAACAGCTTTATATTCGTGACCATCTACATATAATTTATCACCATATTTCAATTGAGAAATATCAGTAATAGTATTACCCTTTGAATCTTTCAATTTACCAGATTTAATTAGGCTTTGTAGAGTACCATTCTGTTGTTTATATCTTACAGGTTCAGAACCAATATTAGAATTAGATGAACCAGATGTTTGTGCACCAGCTGTTTGTGTTCCTTCTTGTTTTGGCTTTTCACCACCTCTACCTTGTTCAGGATGATTAACAGCTTCTTGATATTCTTTAGAAGCATTAACAAATTCTGTATTTTCTTTTACAATAGAATCAAGTCTTTCTTTCATAAAATCTTCTGCTTCTTTTCCAGTTAAACCTATATTTAATGCATTTTCTGCAGTAGTTTTTTTAATAGTATCAATTTCATCATCATTTAAACCATCTGCTGTATCAATACCATAAATCAATAATAATTTTTCTGTATCACTTAATTTCTGCCATCTTTCAGCCATTGTTTTCTTTTCTTCATCTGTCATTTTATTAACATCACGATGTGTTTCTTGTAAGCAATAACGTTTAAATGCTTCAATTTCAGCCGCTTGTTGATCTTCAAATGAATTATTATCGAAGTTTTCAGCTAATGTTTCTGCTATAATTTGATCTAATTCACCTTTTTCTTTTTCAACATCCTTCCATTTTTCTCTTGCTTTAGTATTTGTTTCAAATGCCATAGGTTGCATCATTGCCTCTTGTCGTTTGTTATTAAACTCAGCAAGTTTTTCTTGTTCAGATTCTTCGTCTTTTAATGAACCTAAGAATTTTTGCCATTCACTTTCAGCACTACCTTCATCAACAGATGAACCAATTACATTCATATCTTGAACCATATCCACAACTGGTGAATATATTGGCAAATTATATAAATCATATTCATCTTTTGTAATATCTCTTGATTTACGAACAATATATGTAGCAGTTAGAGTCATATTAGATGGACTACCAGAATTCTGCCATTGTGGTGCACTATAACTAAATAATGTAATTGTATATAATGTTCTTTTAAGGACATTACGTAGAGTATCATCGTATTCAGTCACGATAATATCTTCTGTTTGTGGACTATTTGGCCAAGCTAAATGGTTAGTCATATAGTCTAATACTTTCATATCATCTGTTTCAATAAATGTTATTTCAATTTCTTGATCACCAAATTCAAAAAATGGTAGAACTATTTGGGTTTGGCCAAATCTTTTTCTACCATCTGAAGCATTTATAGAAATAGTTGGTAGTTTTATATCTTGAACTAATCTATATAGTGAAGGATTAGAAAGAAAATCTACCTTAAATCTAAAACTAAAATGTGGTTTGAATGTTTCGTAATATGTATAAACAGATAATCCCATACTTTATTTATTGTCATAACAATAAACAGTAGAAAATTGGGATTTTTCTTCAGTAATATATTTAAAATGTTTTGAGTCTGTTCTAAAAATATCATCACATAATTTATCTAAACCATAACAATCCGATGGTAGATACCAATATATTTTAATCATATCAAAATACTTTTGTCTTAGATTACTCATGTGTTCTTTAAAGAACTGTGTATATTCATTTAATTTATGTGCATTATCATCATAATGCAATTTAACATTTTTATTATTTTTATCAACTG
>Ga0247611_10003026_pt1 | contig 25734 bp, 19 predicted proteins | sample 177DNAGHGhighgp2_FD_192422 | JGI IMG/M metagenome (GOLD analysis project Ga0247611, IMG submission 192422) | Sheep rumen microbial communities from Palmerston North, Manawatu-Wanganui, New Zealand - 1770 DNA GHGhigh gp2 | ecosystem: Host-associated > Mammals > Digestive system > Stomach > Rumen... | reverse complement strand
CCTGTTCACCTTTATCATCGTGCGTAACAACAACTGTTCTAGCCATATTGTATTGGCACTGAGTTCCCGAGCTGTGCGGTGTGGCTGTTGACAACGTGTCGTTCCGCATCTCCATCCTTATTATATACGTAACAACTTCCCAAAAAACTACACCTGAACCAAAATTTTCTTTTCAGCCCATGGCCTTCATCGCCCTAGAGTGGGATTATCTGAACCCCCAAATATGTCATAAACCTTATTGACCGATTTGGGTTAAAAGGCACCCTTGGGTTTAGAGTTATTGTCATTATTGGTGTTAACTGTCATTCACACAATCTTTTATCCGCGCTCTCGGAATGTAGTATTTCTAATCAAAATTCTCGTAACGTTAATGTGCGGATAAAAATTGCGCACCATGGCAAAAAAATAACATTTTTTAAGATACACCGACCCTAATTGCCATCCATGTCACTCAAAATCCCCCCGATAGAACGTTTCTTAATGCCTTGTTTCTATAAGTAGATGTATTGTAGAGTGTTGCAGTCACCGTGTGCTGTCTTGGTGTGGCATCGGTTCGGGTTCCCGTCAGCACTCCTGTTTCTTCGCTGTTCCTCCGCTATTTAGTTTGCATTTAATTTGCATTTAGTTTGCATTTTGTTTATGGTTTAAAAACAAAATAGTGAATAGACGTAAAGAAAATATGGTTCAAAGAGAAAACGAAGGGATAGGATTGAGCTGTTTATGGCTGCGCTGTGCGTTTTCAATGCAACGAGAATGACTTCAGCGAGTGGTGCACTCGAGGGAAGTCCTCTATTTCGGAAGAGGGGATTGTGGAGGCACATGTAATACGGTCGGCACGGTTGTGTCCGTATTCTGCCACAGGGGTCACAACGCTCATGCTTTCAGGTGTTAACGACTACCTGGCTGCTCGGGTGAGGTCTATGGCGGGCTGTACCGTGATGGAAAAGAATGCGGTTGGCAGGGAGGGCAGCCTTATTCTACTGGAATTGAGGGGCCGGCGGCAGTGGATGTGCTGAGTACAGATTTCCGGTCAGAGGGTAAGCCTGGCAAGAACGCTGGTTGTGAGATGGTTCCTCCTTATTGCCGTCGGCTTTGCGAGAGCAATAAGGAGGGCTTGGGATGCCCTTTGCTTTTTGTGCTATAGGCGTATGCCGAGGACAGAGCGGGAAAGGCTTTGAGGCTGCCTCCGGAGGGCTGCTTTTTTCGGGTATTTTCATCCCTCGGTTACCCGCCTGCCAAGGGGTGGACAGGGAGTCTTTCCGGAGGATAAAAATTGACAAAAAAATGGCCGAAATTTGGATTTTTGGGCTTGAAAAAGAGTGAAAAAACACTCATTGAAAATGTGTTGTTTAAAACTAAATTGAGTGATAATCAGTTGTATACATTTTTTTTTTGAAAGAATCATGTTTATTTGACAAAAAAATCGTAATATTGCCAATCAATTTTAGGCTCAGTATACACTAAAATTCGCATGATGAAAAAGTACAATAAAATAACTCTTTTACTGCTGCTCCTCGTGCTGGGCATGCAGGGAGTAAAAGCACAAGATGTCGGATTCTCGCAGTTCTTTGCCAATCCGCTTTACCTCAACCCTGCCTTTGCAGGCTCCAAGGTGGCACCTCGTATCTCTTTAACTTATCGTGCACAGTGGCCAGGCTTGGTCAGCGCCTTCACGACTGTCAGCGGTTCTTACGACCAGTATATCCCTGACCTACACGGTGGTATCGGAGCCATTATCCTGACTGACCGGCAGGGCGACCATGGCATCTTGGGTACAACCTCTTTGGGTGCCATGTACTCTTTCCGTTTCCGTGTGCATGAGGACATTTACGTCAATCTGGCGCTCCAGGCCTCAATTGTCAATACAAACCTGTCCTGGGATTTGAACAATCTCCGCTTTGGCGACCAAATTGATGCCAACAATGGTTTCGTTAACCAGACTTCCGCCCAGTCACCCGACAAACCGAGCATTTTCTATCCCGACTTTGCCGCAGGCGGTATGATTTACGGCCCGGCATGGTATGTGGGATTTGCCGCTCACCACCTCAACCGTCCCAGCCAGGGCTTCTACAGCGAGGACCGCGTCCCTATTAAGTTTTCTGCCAATGCAGGCGGCCTGATTAATATATCGGAAGAGAGACGCCGTCAGTCCTCTCTCGGCCTTGGCCAGCCTGTCATTTCGCCCAACTTTATCTATCAGTATCAGGGCGGTTTCCATTATTTCAACTACGGTCTCTATCTCGACTGGATGCCTTTCCTCGTCGGTGTGTGGTATCGTAACGGTATCGAAAATTCCGATGCGTTCATTTTCATGGTGGGCGTTCAGCAGGACTACTTCAAGGTGGGCTACAGCTACGATGCCACCGTTTCTCAGCTGGCCAACAGCACTGCCGGTTCTCACGAAATCACCCTTGGCTTCCTGCTCCCGGTTCCCGAGCAGAAACATAAGGTGAAGGCTATCCGCTGCCCGTCCTTCTAATGCCACGGCTGATAAAAAAACTTAAAAACGAAACAAAAATTAGTTAATAACGTATAAGCTACTAGATAAAAATTTAATCTACTATGAAGTTTTTAAAATTCTCATTCCTTATGCTGACTTCTGTGCTGCTGCTCACGGCTTGTGGCGGTAGCAAGGATAAGTCTGAAACCACGGGTTGGAATCTGAATGATACCGAGTGGGGCGGTTTTGACCGTTCAACTTATTCTGAACAGATTACCGGTCCCGGCCTCGTGTTCATCGAAGGCGGTTCTTTCCAAATGGGCCGTGTGGCCGATGAGTCCCGCTTCTCTTGGAACAACCTCGTACACACCGTTACGGTGTCCTCTTTCTACATGGACGAGACCGAAGTTTCCAATATTTCCTACCGCGAGTTTGTCTATTGGATGAACCGCGCATATGGTGAGGAGTATCCCGAACTGGTTAAACAAATCTATCCCGATACTACGGTTTGGCGTTCCCGTCTCTCCTGGGTGGAGAACTTTGTCGAGAACTATTTCCAGTGCGCTATGTTTAACGACTATCCTGTCGTGGGCGTGACTTGGGAGCAGGCTTCGCAGTACTGCAAATGGCGTACCGACCGCGTCAATGAGAAAATCCTTGTCGACGCAGGCATTATCGAGCTGGCTCAGAGCGAGCTGACCGGTGCCGACGCTTTCCAGACCGACGTTTATTTGGCTGGTCTCTATAAGGGCGAGGGCCGTGGTGTGCCTGACCTCAATCCTGCCAGCGGCGGCGAGAGCCGTAACGTGCGCCGTTCCGACGGTATCCTCCTGCCGAACTACCGCCTCCCAACCGAGGCCGAGTGGGAGTTTGCTGCCCTGGGTATGATTGGTAACACTTATGACGAGCGCATTGTCGAGCACAAGACCTATCCTTGGGCTGGCCAGAGTGTCCGTTCCGCCAATAAGAAATATTATGGTCAGTTCTTGGCCAACTTCAAACGCTCCCGTGGTGACGCTATGGGCGTGGCCGGTAACCTCAACGACGGCTGGGAGTACACAGCCCCCGTCAGATGGTATTTCCCCAACGACTACGGTCTGTACCACATGGCTGGCAACGTGGCTGAATGGTGCGGCGATGTCTATCGTAAGGATGCTAACCCCATCGGCGCCGACGACCAGAACCCCTTCCGTGGTAATGTCTATCAGTATGTTGCTATGAGCGAAGACGGTGAGGAAGCCGCTATTGACGAAGCCACTGGTAACCTCATTTATCAGAATGTGCCCGACGACATGAACCGTCGTAACTACCGTCAGGCCGACAATATTAACTATCTGGATGGTGACTGGAACTCCAGCATTTATGACTTTGAGAGCAAGGAGCCTACTTCGGCTGCCGGCTGGCTGCGCGAGACTGACGAAGAGGATGGAGGCGACGAAGAGTACACCCGTTCTAACGACGAGCAGACCAACCAGATGTATCACCGTTCGGACAGCCTCGACCGCAACAATATCACCTCTATGATTAACAACCGCGTCCGCGTGGTGAAGGGTGGTAGCTGGCGCGACCGTGCTTACTGGATGCAGAGCGGCACCCGCCGTTACTACGACCAGGATCGTAGCACTGCTTGGATTGGTTTCCGTTGCGCTATGGACCGCATGGGTTCCCGTACCGGTGCTAAGTAATCTTTCTTTTGGACATTCATTCCCTACTTGTTTTATAGGCCTCTGCTTTTGCAGAGGCTTTTTTGTTTGCACACTTTCTTGCCTCTTCTAATCCCTAATTTCCTTTATTTCCAAAATTCTTCGTATATTTGCATCTTATTATAATCTTGTGGCTATGAGGTTAAATGTCTTGAAATGTGTCGTTTTGCTCCTCTTGTTGGCTTCGTCTGGCTCGCTCTGGGCACAGAAACTCATCACTTATGAGGCTGGCATGGGCACCCGCGACCCCTCTGACCCCGATGTGTGGATTCTTTACCAGCGGGTGAAGGCGAAACATGAGGGCATGACCCTCCATGCCGACTCCGCCCTCCTCAATACGGTTCGTAATGACTTTGTGGCTTTCGGAAACATTAAAGTTGAGGTTACCGATACTACTACTATTTTTGGCGACCAGCTTTATTACGACGGCGAGTCCCGTATAGTCGACATTTGGGATGATACCGTCCGCATGATTGACGGCAAGACTTTGCTCAAATCCGACCATCTTAGCTATGACCGCTTTTCCTCGATTGCCTCCTACGAGACTTGGGGCATCACCACCAATGGCGCACGCTCATTGGTAAGCAAGATAGGGTATTACAATTCCGACCTCAAAGTTTTTGACATCTACGATTCTGTTGTCCTCACCGATACTAACATGCGCCTTGAGACCGACACCCTCAATTACGACATGAACGCCCACATGGCCTATTTTTGGAGTCCTACCTATGTCTATTCCGATTCCACTACGATTTTCAGCCGGCGTGGTTCATACGACACCGACCGCCGTTTTGCCCATTCGGTCAAATCGTCGGAGGTTCATCGCGAGGGGCAACACCTCTACTGCGACACGCTTGACTACTATGAGGAGACCGAGTACGGACGTGCAAAGGGGCATGTGGTATTGTTCGACTCTGTTAACGAGGTGATCAGCACCAGCCGTTATGCCGAAACAAACCAGCAGACCCGCACTTCTTTTGTGACCGACAGCGCCTTGGTGCGGTTCATCAGCCGCGACGAGGACGATTCTACCGCTGCACCCGATACGCTCTATCTCCATGCCGACACTATTTTCGTTACAAATGATTCTACCAATGAGTTGGAGTCAGTTTTGGCTTACCGTCATGTGAAGGTGTTCCGGGGCGATGCCCAGGCTATGAGCGATTCTATTTTCTATTCTGCAGTCGATTCCACGCTGCGGATGTTCTATAATCCTGTAGTGTGGTATACTGACTATCAGGCCACTGCCGACACTATCGTGGTTGTGCACGACTCTTCGGGCGCAAAAAAGGCTTTTTTCAACAGCAATAGTTTCTTTATAGAGCGTCTCGACCCAGAAAAATATAATCAGGTTAAGGGTCGCAATACGATTGTCTATTTTGTTGAAGGAGAACCTCATTACGCGGATGTACTTGGCAACGCCGAAATGACCTACCATATTACCGACGAAGATGCCCAGGGGAAGAAGTACCTTATAGGGGTCAATGCTGGCATAGGCTCCGATATGCGGGTCTATTTTGTCGACCGTGCCCCCGACCGTGTTGTCACCTTTGGCAATCCGGATATGAGTACCTACCCCCTTGACCAACTCCCAGAGGATAAGAAACGCCTCCAGAATTTCCATTGGTACGACAAAGAGCGCCCCAAACAGCCGATGGATGTCTTCAGGTGGTGACAAATTGGCATATTGCTGCCATTTGGCACAAAAAGTGAGGCGCTAGCCTCTAATTATAAAGTAAAATAATGATTATGTCAGAAGAGAATAAAGAACAACAGCAAGAAGAAATCAAAGATACCCAAGCCACAGAACCCGTCACCGAGCAGGCCGACAAACCTACCGAGGAGTCTCAGCAAGAGCAGCCCCTCAGCCGTCGCGAACGCCGCAAACGCCACGAGCGTCATGACGAAAACGAGCAGAAAGTTCAGGAACTAGGCCAAAAACTTATCGAGGCCAACGATAAGTACGTCCGCATCTATTCTGAGTATGAGAACTACCGCAAACGCACCACTATGGAAAAGGCCGACCTTATCCTTAACGGTGCTAAGGATACCATCAAGGCCATCCTTCCCGTGGTAGACGACCTCGAACGTGCACTGGCCCACATGTCCGACGACGATGCGTCGAAAGAGGGCGTACAGCTCATTTACAATAAGTTGATGAAAACTCTCGAACAAAAAGGACTCAAACCCATCGAGGCAAAGGATCAAAAGTTCGACGAAAATCTCCACGAGGCCGTCACCCAGTTCCCCGCTACCGACGAGAGTCAGAAAGGCATGGTGGTCGACGTGGTCGAAAAGGGCTATTACCTCAACGACAAAGTGCTGCGCTACGCCAAGGTGGTAGTGGCAATTTAAAAGACTATATCTGAAAGAGAGAGTGTTATATGGCAAAGAGAGACTATTATGAAGTATTAGGTGTCGGGCGCAATGTAACCCCCGACGAGTTGAAGAAAGCCTACCGCAAACTGGCGCTGAAGTACCATCCCGACCGCAACCCTGGCGACAAGGAGGCAGAGGAAAAATTCAAAGAAGCGGCCGAGGCATACGACGTATTGAGCAACCCCGATAAAAAGGCCAAGTACGACCAGTTCGGCCACGCAGCCTTTGAAGGTGGTGCCGGCGGCTACAGCGGCGGCATGGATATGAACGACATCTTCTCCCACTTTGGTGATATTTTTGGCGATCTCTTCGGCAATGGCGGCGGAGGTTTTAGCGGTTTCGGCGGTTTCGGAGGAAGTGCCGCTGGCCGTCGTGCCCGCACAGCCTCGCGTGGAAGCAATCTCCGCATCAAGGTCAAACTCACTTTGGAAGAGATAGACAAGGGCTGCGAGAAGAAAATCAAAGTGGCCAAGTATGTCCCCTGCAAGACTTGTGGCGGATCGGGTGCCCGTAACAACAGTTTCGAAACCTGTCCCCATTGCCACGGCTCTGGTGTGGTCACCGAGGTTCGCCGCACCATCCTGGGACAGATGCAAACCCAGAGCGTATGCCCTCATTGCGGTGGTCAAGGCCAGATTATCAAAGACAAATGCCGCGACTGCAACGGCGACGGCATCGTCCGCTCCGAAGAGATAATCAACATCAACATACCCGCTGGTGTTGCCGACGGCATGCAGCTTTCTATGTCCGGCAAGGGCAATGCCGGGCCTCATGGTGGAGTCCCTGGCGACCTCATCGTTCTCATCGAAGAAATTCCTCACGACACCTTCGAGCGTCAGGAGTCCAACCTCTATTACAACGCTTTCATCTCCTTCGCCCAGGCCGCAATTGGGGGCAGCATAGAAATACCCACCCTTTCCGGCAAGGTGAAAGTAAAAAGCGATGCAGGTACACCTTCGGGCAAAGTGCTGCGTCTGCGTGGCAAAGGCCTTCCCGAGGTTAACGGCTACGGCCGTGGCGACCTCCTTGTGAGCATCAACGTTTGGATTCCCAAAAATCTTTCGCACGAAGAGAAAGAAATGCTTACAAAGCTGGACAAGTCACCCAATTTCCAGCCCAATCCTTCCAAGCAGGAGCGTGGATTCTTCGACAAGATGAAGGACCTCTTCAACTAGTCTCTCATTATACTTTTCTTCCCTGGTCAATAGGGAGTTCAACTGCTAAGTGAGTATTTATGGTCCGCCCTCCCGAGTCTTTCTTACAATACGTCTGGCAGCATCAACTGCTGGAGGGTGACCTTCGCACTTCCGACGGACTCCCCGTCATTGTGGAACGTGCGGGTGTCCTCAATCGCGATGCTGGCCCTGATTTTTTCGACGCGCGCGTCCGTGTGGGCGAGACGCTCTGGGTGGGCAATATCGAAGTACATGTCAAAGCCTCCGACTGGAATTTCCATCGTCACGGCACTAACCACGCCTACGACAACGTAGTCCTCCATGTGGTTTTCGACAACGATGCCCCCATCACCATTCAGGACTGCCATCCTATCCCCACGCTTTCCATCGCCGACCATATTCCCCAAGTGGTTTGGGACAACTATGATGCCCTGGTCAATCCGCCCGAACCGCTGTCCATCCCCTGTCAGGATCGTCTTCTCAGCCTCTCCCCATTGTTTGTCTCTTCTGCCCTCGAACGGCTCACATTCGAGCGTCTCGAATCTAAGTGCGACAATGTGCGCCGACTCCTGGCCGACTGCCGTGGCAACTGGGAACAGTGTTGCTACTGGCTCCTGGCACATTATTTCGGCGGCAAGGCCAACGGCTTCCCCTTCGAACTCCTTGCCCGTGCCACCGATCAAAACCTTCTAGCCCGCTGGCGCGACAACCCCCAGCGGGTCGAAGCCCTTCTTATGGGGCAGGCTGGGCTGCTCGAGAGCTATTACTCCGACGAGTACCCCCGTCAGCTCCAGGCCGATTACGAAGCTCTCCGCCAGGCCGCCCGTCTCACCCCCATTGCGGGCCATTTATGGAAATTCTTTCGCCTCCGTCCCTACGGCTTCCCCACACTGCGCATCAGCCAGTTCGCTCAGCTCATCTGTCGTTCGCGCAACCTTTTCAGCCGTCTGCTCGAAACCCCGTCTGCAGGCGAAATCCAAAGCCTTTTCAACGTCACCGCTTCCGACTATTGGACCCACCACTACCAATTCGACCAGCCTTCGCCCGGCAAGCCCAAACGGTTGACCCCTGCCTTTATCGACCTTCTCATCATCAATGCCTGGGTGCCCCTCCTTTTCGAATATGGCAACCAGCACGGCATGCAGCAATACAAGGACCAGGCCGTATCCATTCTCGAACAGCTCAACCCCGAGGCCAACAATATCATTCGCCAATGGGCCTCTGTCGGCATCCGACCCGACAATGCCGCCCAAAGCCAGGCCCTCCTTCAACTCTATAACGAATATTGTCAGCAGCACGGCTGCCTTCACTGCCAAATAGGTTACAAAATCATAGTCCCATGAAACCCAGCGAGATAACCACCATTCTCAAAGGCTCCACGGCGCAGGTCTACGACCCGTCCAGCCCAATCGAACAGCTCCTCACCGACAGCCGCCATACCGGCGACCTCAGCCGCAGCCTTTTCTTCGCCATCCCCACCAAGCGCAACACCGGCTGCCGCTATGTCTTCGACCTCTACCAGCGCGATGTGCGCAATTTCGTAGTCCCGGCTGCCGGCGTTCCCGACGAATACCTTCAGCAGTTCCAACTCTGCGTCACGGCCAATTTCTGGCAGGTCAAAGACGTAGTCCGTGCCCTCCAGCAGGTTGCCGCCTACCATCGCAGCCAGTTCGACATTCCCGTGGTAGGCATCACCGGCTCCAACGGCAAAACCATAGTCAAGGACTGGATAGTGCAGATGCTCGGCGAGTCGCGCCGCATCGTCTTCTCCCCTCGCAGCTACAACTCACAAATCGGCGTCCCCATCTCCGTCTGGCAGATGGCTCCCGACCATCAGATGGCAGTCTTCGAGGCCGGCATATCCCAAACGGGCGAAATGGACCACCTCCGCCAGGTCATCCAGCCCACCGTCGGCATCTTCACCAATATCGGCCAGGCCCATGACGAAAATTTCCTCACCCGCTCGCAGAAAATTGCCGAAAAACTCCAACTCTTCATCCACTGCCAGGTGCTTCTCTACTGCTCCGACCACAAGGACATCCACTCCGCCATCGTCGCCCAGGAAGCCTTCCGCACCATCCGGCGCTTCACCTGGGGCAGAGGCGAGGACAACGACGTCCGCCTCCTCGCCACCACCGTCCGCGACCGCGACACCCGCCTCACCGTCGAGTATCAGCAACAACAGCACCATTTCGTCATACCCTTTGTCGACCATGCCTCTGCCGAAAATGCCATGCACTGCATCTCGCTCCTGTTCTATCTGGGCTACGATGCCGAGTACATTGCCCAGCATTGTGCCCGTCTGGCTCCAGTCGCCATGCGCCTCGAAATGAAAGAGGCCCTGGGCGACAGCCTTCTGGTCAACGACAGCTACAGCCTCGACCTCAACTCCCTCACCATTGCCCTCGACTATGTGCTACACGAACGGCAGCATCATAAGAAAACGCTCATCCTGAGTGATATACTCCAGTCCGGCATTCCCGATGACGAACTCTACTCCCAAGTAGCCTCCCTCGTCCTTCAGCACGGCATCACCCGTTTCATCGGCATCGGCAGTGCACTCCAGCACCATGCCGCCCGCTTTGCCGCCGTGGATGCCACCTTCTATCCCACCACTGAGGACTTCATCCGCCAGTACGATTTCGACACCTTCCACAACGAAACCATCCTGCTCAAAGGCTCCCGCGTTTTCCACTTCGAAGACATAGCCCGCCTGCTTCAGCGCCGCAGCCACCAAACCATCATGGAGGTCAACCTCAACAACCTCATTTCCAACCTCAACTACTATCGCTCCCTCATCCGTCCCACCACCAAACTCATGGCCATGGTCAAGGCCGCCAGCTATGGCGCCGGCAAAGTCGAAGTGGCCAACGCCCTGCAGTTCAACCATGTCGACTATCTCACCGTGGCCTACAGCGACGAGGGCGTCGACCTTCGCCGCAACGGCATCACCCTCCCCATCATGGTCATGAACCCCGAGGAAGAAAGCTTCGGCGACATCATCCGCTATCATCTCGAACCCGACATCTACTCCTTCCGCATTTTCGAATCTTTCTCCGAGGCCGTCCGACTCATGGGCGAGGCGGGGCAGAAAGTGCCCGTCCATGTCGAGTTCGACACCGGTATGCACCGCCTTGGCTTCTCCGGTGACGACATTCCCCAGCTAGTCAGCCGTTTCAGCAGCCCCGACAGTGTGCTCCAGGTTCGCTCCATCTTCTCCCACTTTGCCTGTGCCGACGACCCTGCCCAGGACGACTTCACCCGCCTTCAGATCCAGCGTTTCACCGACTGGAGCGCCCAACTCAAAAACTCTCTCGCCGACCCTTCTATTCTCCGCCACATCCTCAACTCCTCCGGCATCGCCCGCTTCCCCGAAGCCCAGTTCGACATGGTGCGCCTCGGCATCGGCCTTTACGGCATCGCCCCCGAACCCGAAGTCCAACGGCAGCTCAGACCCGTCAGCCAGCTCAAAACCAAAATATCCCAGCTCAAGGACATCCCCGCTGGCGACTCCGTGGGCTACAACCGCCGTTGGATAGCCCAGCGCCCCTCGCGCATCGCCATCATTTCCATCGGCTATGCCGACGGCCTCAACCGCCATCTGGGCTATGGAAACGGCCGTGTGGTAGTGGGTGGCTGCCAGGTGCCCATCATCGGCAGCATCTGCATGGACATGTGTTTTCTCGATGTCACCGACGTCCCCTGCTCCGAGGGCGACGACGTCATCATCTTCGGCGATTCCGACCTGCTCCAGCAAATCTCCCAAGCCGCCGGCACCATCCCCTACGAAATCCTCACCTCCGTATCTCCCCGCGTCAAACGCGTCTATTACGAAGAGTAGCCCTTCAGTCCTCGTCGTTTCCTCTTCCGGGCTCCGTTCTGTTCTTCGGCAGCCCTCCCGTTCCATCTACATACACAGTGTGGCATCCCTCCGCCAACGCCCTCTCCCCCCATCCCTACAGCCTGATACTGACTGCCTAGCAAATTAATTTTGCCCGTGGGCGCGCCATTCCGTTTTTTTTGTGTAAATTTGCAGCATGAAAAAAACATTTTTTACCGAGCGGATGAAGATGGCCGACGTCATTGCCGCCAACCACAACCTCATCCTTGTCATGCCCCGCCTGGGCATCCCCCTGGGCTTCGGCGAACGCAGCGTGCAGGAAGTCTGCGACCAGTACGCCATGCCCGTCGACTTTGTCCTTCTGGTCTTCAACGTCTACACCTTCGACGACTTCAACCCCGACGACGAAGCCCTCCGTCCTGCCTCCCTCGAACATCTCGTGCCCTACCTCATGGCCTCGCACAAATACTATGTCAACGAGCGCCTGCCGCACATCGAGCGCCACCTCACCCGCGTGGCTCAGCATGCCGGCGAACGCTACGGCCAGATTCTCAAAAACTTCTTTGCCGACTACGAGAAAGAAGTTCTCGAGCACTTTGCCAGCGAGGAAAACGACGTCTTCCCCTACCTGCACAGCCTCCTCAAGGGGCAGCACCTCGACAACCAAGTGTCCGAGCATTTTGCCGACCGCCACACCGACCTCGTCGACAAGCTCTCCGACCTCACCCAGATTGTCTACAAGTACCTCCCCGGCGAAACCATGACCGAGGAACTCAACGAACTCGTATTCGGCGTCATGCAGCTCTCCTCCGACCTGCAAAAACACGCCAAGCTGGAAGAAAAAGTCCTCATGCCCTACATCGAGCAATTGGAAAGGAGCCTGCAATGAAACCCAAAATCACCCTTCTCATTGCCGAGCCCTCCGACATCATTCGCTCAGGCCTCATGTCGCTCCTGGGCGACGACGAGTTCGAATTCATGGCTCCCCTGCGCGACCTGCCCACCGACCTCCCCCTGCGCCTTCCCCACCTCCAGCCCGACATCCTCCTCTTGAACCCCACCCTCCTCCAGTCGCCCGCCAAAATGCAGCTGGCCGCCCTCATGCAGGCCCGCCCCCAAATGGCCGTCGTGGCCCTCGTCTACCAATATGTCGAGCCCCAGCTCCTCCAGTCCTTCAAGACCATCTTAGACATCCGCGAGCAGGGCAGCCATCTGCCCCAACTGCTGCGCGATTGCTGCCAAAACGCCGATGAAGCCTCCGACGAAAACTACGACCTCAGCGAGCGCGAGTCCGAAGTGCTGGTCCTCGTGGCCCAAGGCCTCAGCAGCAAGGAAATAGCCGACAAACTCAGCATCTCCATCCACACCGTCAACACCCACCGCAAAAACATCACCCACAAAACCGGCATCAAATCCGTCGCCGGCCTGGCCGTCTACGCCATGCTGCACAATCTTGTCTAACCCACCCCCTCCCAACCCTCCTATGCCCAACTCCCCCCAACCCCCTTCCGAACGACTCTGGAACGCCAACTACACCAAGGTGTGGCTGGCCAACTTCATGATATTCTTCTCCTTCATGCTCCTCACCCCCCTGCTGCCCATCTACCTCAGCGAACACTTCGGAGCCAACAAAGACACCATCGGCCTGGTCCTCTTCGGCTATTCCGTCATGGCCCTCGTGGCGCGGCTCTTCAGCGGCTACATCGTCGACAGCTTCCCCCGCAAGATGGTGCTCCTCATCAGTTTCACCCTCTTCACCCTCTTTTTCGTGGGCTACGTGGCCGCCGGCACCCTCATGCTCTTCGCCCTCGTGCGCACCCTCCACGGCGTCCCCTTCGGATTTACCACCGTGGCCAACAGCACCGTGGCCATCGACGTGCTCCCCTCCTCCCGACGAACCGAGGGCATTGGCCTCTACGGACTTAGCAATAATCTGGCCTCCGCCGTCAGCCCCTCCATCGCCATCTGGATATACGTCAACACCCACAACTTCGACATCATTTTCTGGCTGGCCATGGGCATCGCCACCATAGGACTGCTCATCGACTGCACAGTCCGCACCCGCCCCCGCGAGCGGGTGGCGGGCAAGCAACCCATCTCGCTCGACCGTTTCTTCCTCACCAAGGGCACCGGCGAAGCCCTCACCATGGTCTGCTTTGCCTTCTCCTACGGCGTCATGTCCACCTACGTGGCCATCTACGGCAAAGAGCGCCTCGGCATCGGGAGCGGCTCCGGCCTCTTCTTCGCCCTTATTTCCCTCGGCCTCATCCTCTCGCGCTTGCAGGGCAACAAAGCCCTCCGCCAGGGGCGCATAGCCTACAACGCCGCCTTGGGCGTGTGTGTCTCGCTCGTGGGCTACCTCGTCTTTGCCGCCGTGCCCAACCGTGTGGGCTACTACGGCGCGGCCCTCATCATCGGCCTGGGCAACGGCCACATGTACCCCGCCTACCAAAACATGTTCATCAACCTGGCCCCCAACAGCCAGCGCGGCACCGCCAACAGCTCCATCCTCGTGGCGTGGGACGTGGGCATGGGTCTGGGCATCCTCCTGGGCGGCGTCGTGGCCGAAAACTACGGCTATTCTTCCGCCTTCTGGGCCGCCTGGCTGGTCAACCTGCTGGGGTTCCTGGGTTTCTGGCTATACGTCAAAGGCCATTTCACCCGCAACAAACTCCGCTGACCCCACCCGCTTCGTTCCTTTCCCTCGCCCCTCGGAGCCGTCCTTCGCGGCTCTGTGGCCGTTCATTAGTTCTTTGTTTCGCTATAGAGGAACGATAGAGCATCTATAGAGCATACATCAAAGGAAAGGCGGGGGCGGGACGGCGCTGCTGAGGACGGGTGAGCCTGCAATGCCGCCAGGAAGATATTTGATGCAGATGCTTACTTCTTTGTGAATGAAAAAGTTGGCGAAACAGCTGGGCACACTATGCCTAGGGGGCAAAGAGAGCATTTCCCTTTTCAATGATAGCGTTGGCGGGTAGAAGTGCCCTCTCGGCCTGCTGAATACTGGACAGTGGCGGGCTTTCCTTTATCTGTTTATGAGGTGGTCTTGGGTTTCTTTAGAGTCGGTTCGGACCGATGCCCAGGTTGGTCTTTCAATGTCCTGGCTATTCGTCCTTTAACGGGCTATCGGCGTCATTCAATTTGTAGGATTTTTTCGAGCTTGGTGTCGGTAAAGGTGTGCCAAATATTCAAATCAATGGGTTTGTAGTCGGGAAACAGCTGCCTGACAAATTCGATTTCAAACACTACACGAAGGTCGTTGGGATCTGCCGTAGTCTGAACTTCATGTTTGGAGCCGATGCGGGCCACTTTGATAAGGTACAGGTCGCGAATGCCCTTCTGCTTGGTGTAGGGCATGAAGTAGTAGAGGTGGTTGAGCTCGACGGTTGATGGGAAATCCCTGCCGGTGTAGTATATCTTTGCGGAATGGTCGAGGTAGGGCGCAAGGTTTTCTTTCTTCACGAGGCATACCAGCACGTTTTTCTGTGGGTCGAGGATTGCTTCCTTGGCAGTTTTGGCCCGGCGGAGTGTGTTATTGACAATTTGGTCGGGATAGGACTGCCGCATATCGAATAGGTCAAGGGCGAAGAGCTGAGGAGGAATCATGTCCCGCGCAACCTGGCAGGCTTCTTCGAAATGGCTTTCCTCGTGTTGGAAGGCATCAATATCGTTGAATAGGCGCATGACGGAACGCCCAATGGCGAAGGCGAGATTTACGGGAACGGCATTGCCGATTTGCTTGTACTGGTCGGAGATGGTTCCGGCAAAGCGCCATTGGTCTGGAAAGGTCTGTATTCTGGCATATTCCCTGACGGTGAGGGGGCGGGTTTCGGTTGGGTGGCAGCGCTCGGTCTGCTTCTGGGCGGGGGCGCAGGTCAGTGTAAGGGAGGGTTCGTCCATTGAGAGCCTCCGGGCCATTCCTGTCTTTCCTCCCCCAAGGTAGTAGCTGGCTCCCATGAATTCTCTGGCCACGTCGTCTGGCAGGTTGCGCCAGTCGCCCCCTTCGGGAACCAATGCCAGCACACGGCGTTTTTTCTCGGGATAGGTTTGGCCTTCGGAGATAGGGACGTCGGTTGGGTAGAGTTCCCCTTTGAAGAAGGCGTCGCGCAATGTCATCACTCTTTTGTATGGGGCCGGCCAGTGAAACTGTACGTGGGGGGCAATGTCGTTGCGTATGGCTATTAGGATAATGCGCTCTCGCTTCTGAGGGACTTGGTACATAACGGCCTTTAGCACACGGGGTTCGACTAGGGTATAGCCTAGTTCGGCTATGGCATTGCGGATAATCTTAAAGGTGCGTCCGTTGTCGTGGGAGAGGAGCCCCTTCACGTTTTCGCCCATAAATACTTTTGGCTGAATCTCTTTTACGGCACGTGCCAGTTCGAAGAAAAGAGTGCCGCGCGTGTCGTTCAGTCCGCCTTTCTTGCCTGCGTAGGAGAATGCTTGGCAGGGGAATCCGCCGGAGACGAAGTCCACCAACCCCTGAAGAGGGGTAAAGTCGATATTGTGTATGTCGCCTTCAAGTACATTCCAGTCGGGGTGGTTGATTCGAAGGGTTTGCGCGGCCATTGCGTCGATTTCGTTCAGCAGGATGTGTTTGAACCCAGCAAAGTGCATGCCGAGGGCAAGCCCACCGGCACCGGCGAAGAGTTCGAGGGAGGTGAAATCGCGTAAGGGGGTGACGTGGGACTCTTCATCCCATTTGCTGTGAAGCATTTGCTGTACCTGCGGAATGTCGGTCAGCTCTTCCATAAAGAAACCTTGGCGGCCTTTGTTGTCGGTGTGGAGGGGATAGAGTCCACTTTCGCCCCATTTTTGAGTGGTGGCAATGGAAGTGCCTAGGATGTCGGCCAAGTTGGAAGTGGACAGAAACAGCGGTCCCTTAGAAATTTTCAAATCCTCCATAGGTTCTAAATGCGAGTAGGTATAGGCTTTTCATAATATCGGGAGAGATGGCGGCGAGTTCATCAAAGACCGTGTTACGGCGGTTCTCCCGATCTGTGTTGGCAATTACGTCGTCAATAATTTGGGGTAATGCCTGACATAATTTGGCAAAGGCGGTAGGGTCGTCAAAAACTATTTGGTAGAATTTGTCTATCGACACACGGCGAATGTGGTCGTTGTCGAACCGCTCGTTGTCTACTGTGACTACCCATGTCCTGTCTTGTGACTTTGTGGCGATGACCTCAACGAGCATGCAGATTGCCCTGCTGTCACGCACAATCTTGTGCTGCATCTTTATGTATGTTCTCTGTGCAGCGGCAGAATTCATGGTGTTGTGTTTGTTTTTCATTTCGACAAAGATATGCCGTTCCTCGTTTATCACGTCGAACCCATGAGGGGGAACGGACCATCCATTGCCGGCGTATCGGAATAGATTTTGGTGAAAATAGCCAATGTGGTTATTATTGGATTTGTCCAATTGGCGCATGCATTCCGATGCGACTACTTCTTCTATTGAGCGATTGTAGACTTTGGAGTCAAATGTCAGTTTGATGGGGTCTATGATATTTCTGTTAAACTCTTTCAGGTTTATACCGGCGCTGTATCGTTCAACCGTTTCGCGAACATGGTTGAAGATATCGTCGTCGGATATGAATCCGAGGTTGTATTTGGAATATGCCATGTATTTGAGTATTGCCTATATAAGTGTTTTCCTTAACGAAAGGAGATGCCTTTTATTGTGTTAGGCGGGAAATAAAATCTGTAACTGGTTGTCTTCGTTGTGGTGAGGGGGTCGGGGTGGTGCGGGGCTGGCAAAGGGGGGGGGAGGAGAGGGTTGATAATCAGGTGGTGAGGGATAAAAAAAATCGTGGTTTCGATTTTTTTTTGTATTTTTGCAAGATATTAAAATTAATGATAATTAATTAATATATTGTTAATATTATGAGTGCTAATGCTTTAGGCGTGATAGCGGCTGTTGTTTTGTTGGTTTCTTTCGTTCTGAGGGGCGAGAAGAAAATCAGACTGGTCAATATGGTGGGCTGCGTTTTCCTTATCCTTTGGGCGGTGAAGTCCAATCCAACCAATCACATACTGGTGATTATGGGTGCGGCCATCATACTGGTTCATTGCGCCCAGTTTTGGCAGATGATGAAGGAGGCGAAGGCGAAACGCGAACTGGCCAAGGCCGAGGCAAAGGCAGCCGACGCCGAAGCCAAGGCGGCCACGGCCGAGGCCCGCGTGGCTCAGCTGCAGTCGCAGAAAGAAACTCATGTTGAACAGACTCAATACTAACCTATTGTTATGATTAGAAAGATACGCACGGTTTTGGCCTGTTTGTTTTTTGTGGCCATTACATTATTGTTCCTCGATTTCACTGGCACGCTCCATTGCTATTTGGGTTGGCTGGCCAAGATACAGTTTTTGCCGGCCGTCCTGGCCCTCAACGTGGGGGTGGTGCTGGCGCTGGTGGTGCTGACGTTGCTGCTGGGACGCGTCTATTGCTCGGTCATTTGCCCGATGGGCGTGATGCAGGACTGCTTTGGCTGGCTGGGCGGCAAGGCCCGGAAGAACCGTTTCCACTTTGCCAAGAACCACTGGGTGCTGCGCGCGGTGGTGCTGGTGGTGTTTGTGCTGCTGATGGTGCTGGGGCTGAACGGCATTGCCATTCTCATTGCTCCCTACAGCGCCTACGGCCGCATTGCCACCAATCTGTTCCAACCTGTCTATATGTGGTTGAATAACTTGTGCGCCTATTTTGCCGAGCGGGCCGACAGCTATGCTTTCTACAGCGTGGACGTTTGGGTGAAGAGCGGGCTGCTGCTGGCTATTGCGGCGGTGACCTTTGTGGTGGTTGGTTTCCTCTCGTTCCGCTGGGGCCGCCTGTGGTGCAATACTATTTGCCCCGTGGGCACAGTGCTGGGATTCCTGTCGCAGTTTTCGCTGTTCAAGCCCCGTATTGACCAGGGCAAGTGCATCGGCTGCAAGAAGTGCGAGAAAAACTGCAAGTCGATGTGCATCGATATCGACCATCACCAGGTGGACTATTCGCGTTGCGTGGCCTGCATGGACTGTATAGACAATTGCCCGGTGAAGGCTATCCGCCTGACGGCTTCTAAGGGTCAGTCCGTGGCTCAGGCACAGGCCGCCACTGCAGGCACGGCGCAGGCTGCCCAGAGCGAGAAGGCGCAGGCGGTCGACACCAGCCGCCGTAAGTTTGTGGTGACCACAGCCGCCGTGGGTGGCGCCATGCTGCTGCAGGCGCAGGAAACCAAGGTGGACGGCGGTCTGGCAGTGCTGGAGGATAAGCAGTTGCCGGAGCGCAAGGTGGCTTTGAAACCCTTCGGTGCCGTCAGCCTGAAGCATTTTGCCAACCACTGCACGGCATGCCAGCTGTGTGTGTCGGCCTGCCCGCAGCATGTGTTGCGCCCTTCGCAGGGTCTGACCACCCTGATGCAGCCCGAGATGCAGTTCGACCGCGGTTTCTGCAGTCCCGATTGCACCCGTTGCAGCGAGGTTTGCCCGGCGGGCGCCATCACTAAGATTGACACTGCGCAGAAGAGCGCCATCAGCATTGGACATGCCGTCACGGTGCCGCAGAACTGCCTGCTGGCTCAGGGCGAGACGTGCAATGCCTGTTCGCGCCACTGCCCCACCGCGGCCATCAGCCTGGTGAGCGATAGCAGCACGGGTCACAGCCGCGTGACGGTGAACGAGAGCCGCTGCATCGGTTGCGGTGCTTGCGAGCATTACTGCCCCGTGCGCCCCTTCTCGGCCATCTATGTGGAAGGACGCGAGGTGCACACCGAGGTATGACTTTTTGAAACAATATCAACTACAAAACGATAGAAATGAGTAATATTATTGACACACTGAGTGTGGTGAAGACTGGCAAGTTTTGGAAAGAGCTGGTCATAATGACGTTGGGCATGGCCGTGGCAGCGGCTGCGGTGTACTACTTTTTGGTGCCCAGCAAACTGATTATCGGTACTATCTCGGGTCTCTCAATTGTGCTGAACAGCCTCTTCGAACTGGCTGGCATCCACATCGGCCTTTCGGTCATCATCATGGTCATTAACGCCATCCTGCTGGTGTTGGCCTGGGTGCTCATTGGGCACGAGTTTGGTGCCAAAACGGTCTATACCGCTATGATTCTGGGTCCGTTGACCGATTTCTGGGACGCCATTCTTCCCTGGCAGACTTTTGCCCACGACAACCCCATCACGGGTTCGCCGTCGGTAATGGGCGACCCCTGGCTGGACCTCTGTTGTTTCGTGCTGGTGCTGAGCGCCTCGCAGGCACTGATGTTCAGCATCAACGCCTCGACGGGCGGCCTGGACATCCTGGCCAAGATTGTGAATAAGTACTTGCACTTCGAGATTGGCACCTCGGTGAGTATTGCCGGCGCGGTCATCTGCTGCACGGCTTTCTTCATCAACGACTTCCGCATGGTGGTCATTGGCTTGATTGGCACTTGGATCAACGGTTTGGTGGTGGACTACTTCACCGCGTCGCTGAACAACAGGAAGCGGGTGTGCATCGTGTCGAAGGAGTACGAACGGCTGCGCCAGTATATCATTCAGGACCTCAGCCGCGGCTGCACCCTCTACGAGGTGATTGGCGGCTATAGCAATGAGAAGTCTATCGAGCTGGAGGCCCTGCTCACGAAGGACGAGTTCAGTAAGCTGTTGGCTTACATTAGGGACAACGACATTCAGGCCTTTATGACGGCCGGCAACGTGAGCGAGGTGTACGGCCTGTGGACCAAGCACAGCAAACGGCAGAAACTGCAGAAGCAGGTGGACCAGCGATAGGTCTGCGCAGGAGCTGTGGACATTGTTATTGGATACTGTATTTAATTATTTGAGATATGACTAAAACGAAACGATTTGACAAGCGATACTTGCCAATGTTGTGGATAGGATTGGCATTGTGGCTGTCGTCCATGCTGGTGTCCTTTATTATGGAATTGACTGGCAATGCGCCCGATGGGCAGCAGAATCTGATGGATATGGGCAAGGTAATCTTCCAAAGCCACCCCATTGCCATATTGCTGTTGTTTTGCTTCTTCCAGCCCATCCTGGAGGAACTGAGTTTCCGCCTGTGGGGCGTGGGGAAGACGTGGATGACGGTGGTTTGCCTGGTGCTGATGGCGGCCTTTTCCGCAGGTGAAATGGGCCTTTGGGGACTGCTGTTTGTGGCTCTGTTCATCGTGGTGTGGATAATGGTGAAGGACAAGGTGCAGCAGAACTGGATAAACGCGGTCATTACCTCGGCCTGCTTCGCACTCTGCCACACATCGGGTTTCAGCGGCTTTTCCTTCGGCATGGTGCTGGGACTGTTGGATATTTTTGGCATGGCGCTGGTGATGTGCTGGCTGACTATCAATATTAGCTTCTGGCTCAGCTGCCTGCTGCATGTGCTCAATAACAGCGCGGCCTTGCTGATTCCGCTGCTATTCCTTCCTGACCCCGTGACGGTCACCACTGGCGGAATGACCACTACGATAGAACCCCTCAAGCCTTTTGCCGAAAACTCAGAGTTGATAGGCAGGGATGCCTTCCTCTATTCGCTTGACTCTACTACCACGGAGTTTTACTTGGTGGGCGAGCCGGCACAGATTGCCATGCGCTTGGCTGAGATGGCCGACACCACGCCCAAGGTATACTATGACTGGAAATCGAAAGACGAGAGTATGGAGGAGCGCGTCGTCTACCACGTGAGCTATGCTCAGCCGCAGATGCCTGATTATAAGGCGCTGCTGACTTCGTTCCTGGAGAGTTCCAAGAAGTATGCCGACGACGAGGGGATGACCTTCGATACTACGTCCACCTATCTGAAAGAGGTGTGGCTGGTGTATGACGACGGCACCGAGGCACTGCTCACGCCTGAAAACAAGGATGCCTCCAAGGCCATCGACCGCGTTATTAACAATAGTTACAGTGTGCATGCGAACCGCCTGATTGAAGAGTACGTTGTGCAACCTGATTCGTCGATTGGCATAAAGTACTACTGCTTAGAGCACTACAGCCCCATGAAGGAGCAGTTGAGCGCGGTGAGCACGGTGATGGACGGCATGTACGGGTTCCGCATAGAGCTGCGCGATGCGGTGGAGGTGAAGTTGATAACTATAAAATAATTGTGTATACTTTTTTTGACCAGATATGAATAGACGTGATTTCTTGAAGAGTTTGGGCGCGGGAGTCTTGGCCACCACGGCCTTGGCCGCCGGGTGCGACTCGCCCAACCAGACACAGGCCGAGGGTTTCGCCTTGGGCGAAGTGCCTACCGACAAGATGACTTACCGCACGGGCACCCACGGCGAGAAGGTGTCGCTGCTGGGCTTTGGCTTTATGCGCCTTCCCACCGTAGACCCCGACGACCGCCAGAGCGACCTGGACCAGGAGGCTATTAATCAGCTTACCGACTATGCCATTGCGCACGGCCTCAATCTTTTCGACACCTCGCCGCGCTACTGTCAGGCCCGCTCGGAGACCTCGTTGGGCATTGCCCTGAGCCGCCACAAGCGCGAGGACTACCTCATCAGCACCAAACTCTCCAACCAAAGCTACGATATCTGGACCCGCGAGGGGAGCATCAAGATGTTCGAGGAGTCGTTCGAGAAACTGCAGGTGGACTATATTGACTTCTATATGCTGCACTGCATCGGTCTGCCCGGACGCGACAACGAGGGCAACACGATTGACCCCATGAAGGCTTTCTACGGCCGCTTTATTGACAACGGCATTTTGGACTTCCTGATAGAACAGCGCGCCAAGGGGCGCATACGCAACTTGGGTTTTTCCTATCACGGCGACGTGAAGGTGTTCGACGAGGCCCTTTCGATGCACGACAAGGTGCACTGGGACCACGTGCTTATCCAACATAACTACATCAACTGGCAGCATGCCGGAGCCTTGGCCGAAGAGGGCGAGACGGGCGACGCAAACTCGCAGTACCTCTATGGCGAGCTGGCCAAACGCGACATACCGGTCTTTGTGATGGAGCCCCTGTTGGGCGGCCAGCTGGCCACCCTGCCGCAGTTTGCCGTGGACGAGATGAAGCGGCGCGAACCGGAGCAGAGCCTGGCCTCGTGGGCGTTCCGCTTTGCGGGCAACCAGCCGCGGGTGCTGACGGTGCTGAGTGGCATGACCTACATGGAACACCTGCAGGACAACCTGCGCACCATGTCGCCTCACAAGCCGCTGACCGACGAGGAGTTGGCCATGCTGAGCGACATTGCTGTCCGCTATGCGGGCATTTCGCTCATTCCCTGCACCAACTGCCAGTACTGCATGCCTTGCCCCTACGGCTTGGACATTCCGACCATCTTTGCCCATTACAATAAGATGGTGAACGAGGGCAACGTGATTACGGACGACCTTTCGGAGGCTGCCTCAAGCGAGGAGCGCCGCGCCTACCGCAAGGCCCGCCGCGCTTTCCTGGTGGGCTATAACCGCGCCGTGGAGCCCGACCGCCAGGCCGACCGCTGCATTGGCTGCGGAAAGTGTCTGCCCGAGTGCCCGCAGCAAATCGACATCCCCGGCAAGATGCGCATGATTGAGGAGAAAAGTAATTAATAATACATACTGCCTATGAGACTACTTTTTTTAGGAACTTGGGAGATTATTCTGATTGTTCTGGTGGTGCTGCTGCTTTTCGGCGGCAAGAAGATACCGGAACTGATGAAGGGTCTGGGCAAGGGCGTGAAGAGTTTCAAAGACGGGGTGAGCGGCATTGAGGATGCCGCACAGACCCCTACCGACTCGAAACCGTCAGCACCCAAACCCAATACGGCAGAGACACAGCAAGAGAGCACTCCCCCAGAGGCCTAACCCCTTAATATTCGGCCGAGGTGGATTTCTGGGATCATCTGGATGAGCTGCGCTCCTGTCTGCTAAAGGCGTTGGCGGCGGTGGTGCTTTGCGCCGTGGCAGCCTTCTGCTGCAAGGAGTTGTTGTTTGCTATTGTGATGGCCCCAAGCAGGAGCGACTTTGTTACCTACCGCCTTTTTACCCGCCTGACGGGCGTGAGCAGCGAATTCCACATTGACCTTTTCAATCCCGAGCTGGCACAGCAGTTTTTGGTACACATGCGCGTGGCGTTGTGGATGGGACTGCTGGTGGTGTCGCCCTATGTGCTGTACCTGCTTTTCCATTTCGTTGCCCCCGGACTTTATGCTCACGAGCGCCGCTATGCCGTCAGCGCCGTGGGCAGCGGATACCTGATGTTTCTGATGGGGGTGGCGCTGAACTATTTTATTATCTTCCCGCTCACCTTTCGCTTTCTGGGCACTTATCAGGTCAGCCCCGATGTACCCAACCGGATTGCCCTCACTTCTTATGTCGGCATGTTGCTGATGCTGTGCCTGGTGATGGGGGTGATGTTCGAGCTGCCGGTGCTGAGTTGGCTGCTGGCCAAGGTGGGGGTGCTGAAGGCCGATTTTATGACCCGATACCGGAAACATGCTATCGTGGTGATAGTGATACTGGCAGCCGTGATTACGCCTACGGGCGATGCGATTACGATGAGCGTGGTGGCGCTGCCGATTTATCTGTTGTACGAGGTGAGTGTGCTTGTGGTGAAGCGGGTGTCAGCCAAGAAGTCAGTTTGAAACTAAAATAAATATAATGAATATGAAAAGAATACTATTATTTTGGGTGATTGTATGCCTTTGTACGACGGCTGCCATGGCGCAGCAGGGTGCACGGGCTCTGGCCCAGCGTGTGCTGGGCGATAGGGCCTCGGCATTCGTGTTTGAACGCCAAGACGCTGCGGCCGACTATTTTGTTTTGGAACAGAAGGGCGACCGGCTGTGCATCACGGCCAATAATGACAATTCGATGGCAATGGGCCTGAACTATTACCTGAAGGAATTTGCCCACACGCATGTTTCGTGGTTTGCCAGCGAGCCGGTGGAACTGCCCGCCGTGCTTCCGAAGGTGCCGCGCAAACTGTCGCGCCAGTGCCAGATGCCCGTCCGTTTCTTCCTCAATTACTGCACCTACGGCTATACCATGGTGTGGTGGCAATGGAAGGAATGGGAACGCTTTATCGACTGGATGGCACTGAACGGAGTGAACATGCCGCTGGCCTTGACCGGCCAGGAGGCCGTTTGGCAGGAGGTGTGGCGCGAGATGGGGCTGAGCGACGACGAGATACGCGCCTACTTCAGTGGTCCGGCACATCTGCCCTGGCACCGTATGGCCAATCTCGACGGCTTTGGCGGCCCGCTGCCCCAGGGATGGATTGACGGGCAGAAAGAGTTGCAGAAGAAAATCTTGGCTCGTGAGCGCGAGCTGAACATGACGCCGGTGCTGCCTGCCTTTGCCGGACACGTGCCACGGCAGATTGCCGAGCGCAACCCGCAGGCCCACATTCAACGGCTGAGCAGCTGGTGCGGTTTCGAACCCACCTATTTCATGAATTCCACCGACAGCCTCTTCGCCGTCATTCAGCGAAAGTATTTGGAGAAACAGACTGCCCTTTACGGCACCAACCATATTTACGGCATAGACCCATTTAACGAGATGGATCCGCCCAGCTGGGACACGGCCTACTTGGCCAACGTGTCGCGCAATATCTTTGCCTCGCTGCAGCAGGTAGACCCCATGGCACAGTGGTTGCAGATGTCGTGGGTTTTCTACTATAAACAGGGGCAGTGGACCCCCGAACGACTTAAGTCCTACCTCACCGCCGTGCCACAGGGTCGGATGGTGCTGCTGGACTACTTCTGCGAGAAGACCGAGGTATGGCGTAAGACCGAAGGGTTCTACGGACAGCCCTTCATCTGGTGCTATCTGGGCAATTTTGGCGGCAACACGATGCTGCTGGGCGACCTAGGTAGGCTCGACGCAAAACTGAATCAGGCCACCGACGATGAGAGTGGCAATATGGTGGGCGTTGGCTCCACACTGGAGGGCTTCGACATCAGCCCCCAGATTTTCGAATTCCTGCTAGAGCACCCATGGAAAATGGCGCCCGCAAAAGAGCGGGTAGGGGAGTTCGTCCAGCGTTGGGCCGACCTGCGCTACGGCAAGTCATGCCCCTCGCAGCGCCAGGCGTGGCAGCTGCTGGCCGACTCGGTCTATAAGGACTGGTCGTTCTACGGCATGGGCACCCAGATGGTTGCGCGACCCTCTCTCTCCGGCCACGGCACCTATTACACCAAGCCCTATTACTCCTACGACAACGACGCCCTTCTGCGCGCTATCCGACTGATGCTCAAAGAGCCCTCTGCACGCCAAAGCT
>Ga0247611_10003025_pt1 | contig 25738 bp, 24 predicted proteins | sample 177DNAGHGhighgp2_FD_192422 | JGI IMG/M metagenome (GOLD analysis project Ga0247611, IMG submission 192422) | Sheep rumen microbial communities from Palmerston North, Manawatu-Wanganui, New Zealand - 1770 DNA GHGhigh gp2 | ecosystem: Host-associated > Mammals > Digestive system > Stomach > Rumen... | reverse complement strand
AAGTCGAACTTCATCCGTTTGAACCGTCGTCTGCTCACCGACCGTATCAAAAAGATGTACGGCAAGGAACTGGCCGATGAATACATCGACAAACTGACCCACCATTTTATATATAAGAATGACGAGACCTCGTTGGCTAACTACTGTGCCTCCATCACAATGTATCCCTGGCTGATCGGCGGAACCACCAGCATTGGCGGCAACTCCACGGCTCCCACCAACCTCAAGTCGTTCTGTGGCGGATTCGTGAACATGGTATTCATGGTCTCATCGATGCTCAGCGGTGCCTGTGCCACGCCGGAATTCCTGATGTACATGAATTACTTCATCGGCTTGGAATATGGTCAGGACTACTGGAAGCGTTCCAACGACCAGGCAGACCTCTCGCTGAAGAAACGCACCATCGACAAGGTGATCACCGACTACTTTGAGCAGATCGTCTATACGCTGAACCAGCCGACGGGTGCCCGCAATTATCAGGCCGTGTTCTGGAACATCGCCTACTACGACAAGTACTACTTCGAGTCCATCTTCGGTGATTTCTACTTCCCCGATGGCTCAAAGCCCGACTGGGAGAGCCTCTCCTGGTTGCAGAAGCGTTTCATGAAGTGGTTCAACAAGGAGCGCACGAAGACCCTGCTTACCTTCCCTGTAGAGACGATGGCCCTGCTCACCGACGAGAACGGCGACTGCAAGGATCCCGAATGGGGCGACTTCACGGCCGAGATGTACAGCGAGGGACACTCGTTCTTCACCTACATGAGCAACAATGCTGACTCGCTGTCCTCTTGTTGCCGTCTGCGCAACGAGATTACCGACAACGGCTTCAGCTATACCCTTGGCGCTGGTGGCGTCAGCACGGGTTCGAAGAGCGTGCTCACCATCAACCTGAACCGCTGCATCCAATTTGCCGTGAACCACGAACTGAACTATCTCGACTATCTCGGCTCCGTCATCGATCTCTGCCATAAGGTACAGCTGGCCTACAACGAGAATCTGAAGGAACTGCAGTCTCACGGCATGCTGCCGCTGTTCGACGCCGGCTACATTAACATCGGCCGTCAGTACCTCACCATCGGTATCAATGGTCTCGTGGAGGCTGCCGAGTTCATGGGTCTTAAGATTACGCCAAACGATGACTACCTGCACTTTGTACAGGGCATCCTCGGACTGATTGAGCAGTATAATAAAAAGTATCGCACGAAGGACGTGATGTTCAACTGCGAGATGATCCCCGCCGAGAACGTCGGCGTGAAGCACGCCAAGTGGGACCGTGAGGACGGCTACTTCGTGCCCCGCGACTGCTACAACAGCTACTTCTACGTGGTAGAGGACAACTCGCTGACCATCCTCGACAAGTTCAAGCTTCACGGTGCTCCCTACATCGAGCACCTCACCGGCGGCTCAGCCCTTCACATGAACCTCGAGGAGCATCTGTCGAAGCAGCAGTATGCCCATCTGCTGAAGGTGGCCGCCCAGGAAGGCTGCAACTACTTCACCTTCAACATCCCCAACACCGTCTGCAACGACTGCGGCCATATCGACAAGCGCTATCTGAAGGAGTGCCCCCACTGCCACTCGAAGAACGTGGACTATATGACCCGTATCATTGGCTACTTGAAGCGTGTCTCGAACTTCTCCCAGGCCCGCCAGGAAGAGGCTGCCCGCCGTTATTATGCTATGGCAGACTAAGCGATGCTGAAGTACGTCAACTCTGACATCGTATTTCAGGAGATACCCGATGAAGTGACACTGGCAATTAACATTTCTAATTGCCCGTGTCATTGTCCTGGGTGTCATAGCCATTATCTTTGGGAGGACATCGGCCTGCCGCTCAACACCGATGCCGTTGACGACTTTATCGCGAAATTCGGCAACGATATCACCTGTATTTCCTTCATGGGCGGCGACAACGATCCGATGGGTGTGAACCAGCTGGCGCAGTACGTCCATGAAGAGCACCCCCAGTTCAAGGTGGCTTGGTACAGCGGCAAGACCGTCATCTCACCCCTTGTCAACAAAAACGATTTCGACTATATCAAGATAGGCCCCTTCATCAAACACTTAGGTCCGTTGAAGAAGCCTACCACCAACCAACGTCTCTATCGTCAGAACGACCAGGGTGAGTTTGATGACATCACATTTCGCTTCTGGCATCAGCCATCGAAATAAAAACACATATCTCGTCGAAAGACGTACCCCATCTCGTCGAAAGTGATTTTGAACGGGATGGGGTTTTTCATACCTTTGCACCAGAAAACTGTTCTAAAGGTGAAAAAGTGAAATAAATAAAAATATAAAAGGTATGAAACAGATTAGATTTTTCTTGAGTGTGATAATGCTGACGATGTCGGCTGTAGTAATGGCCCAGACTACCGTGAAGGGTGTGTTGAAGGACGAAGTGCTGGACGAGAGCGAGCCGTTCGCCACCGTCCGCGTGTTTAAAGCTGGCAAGACAGACAAGCCCGTGGCCATGTTCCTCACCAAGGAAGACGGACAGTTCTCCGAGAAGATCAACGGCAAGGGCAAGTTCGACATCGTGTTCAGCAGCGTGGGTAAGGAGGATTTCCGCCAGACCATCGAATTGAACAACGAGGGCGTGCTCGACCTCGGTACCTTATATATTAAGGAGAATGCCACCATGCTGAAGGGTGTGGAAGTGGTTGCCCAGAAGCCACTGGTGAAGATGGAAGTCGACAAGATGAGTTACAACGTGGCCGAAGATGAGGACTCGAAGTCGAACACCGTGCTCGACATGCTCCGCAAGGTGCCCATGGTGACGGTCGACGGTCAGGATAACATCTCTGTAAACGGCTCTTCATCATTCAAGGTATATGTCGACGGTATGCCCAACGTTATGTTCTCCTCGAACCCCTCAATGGTGTTCAAAAGTATGCCAGCCACAGCTGTGAAGAGCATTGAGGTGATGACCAACCCGGGTGCGAAATACGATGCCGAGGGTGCCTCTGGTGTGCTGAACATCGTGATGAACAAGCAGATGCCTGTCGCTGGCGGGCCTGCACAGAGCTACAGCATGAACGGCTACAACGGTACCGTCCGTGCATCAGCAGGAAACAGGCAGTTAGGCGGTAGTGCCTTCGTCAGCGGTCAGCAGGGCAAACTCTCCTACAGTGTCAATGCCATGACCAGTTACAACAAGCCTGGCAACACCGAGACCGAGCTGGAACAGATTCAGGACAACGGCGTATCTCAGATCATGACCTCAAGCAACAGCGTGAAGACACCATTCACCATGGGAAGCCTGACCTTAGGTTATCAGCTCGACGACATGAGCGTCATCAATGCGACGGCACAGCTCAACACCATGTCAATGAAGAGTACGGGTACTACCACTACTAAGATGGGCGGCTACGACGTTTCGAACTTCAGCTACGACAGCAGTACCGACATGAAGAACTCTCGTACCTCGTTTAGTGGAAGTCTCGACTACCAGCGCTTCTTCAACAAGGAGCACACCCAGTCGCTGGCTTTTACCTACCAGTTGAATTACAGCCCTGCCACCACAGAGTCGACTAACAACTTCGGTGGTACTCGCGGTGCTGGACTGCCCGACCTGTCAAGCCGTTACTCAGAGAATAAGGACAAGACCACCAACCACACCTTCCAACTCGACTACAGCATGCCTCTCGGCATTGGACAGACACTGAGCCTTGGTGGAAAGCTCCAACTGCACGACGCCACTTCTGACTCGAAGTACTATCTGAAGGATGTCTACGACCCCTCGACAAGTTCTGAATATGAATATAAGAACAAGATCCTTGCTGGCTATGGCGAGTATGTCGGCAACTTCAACAAGTTCGGTGTGAAGACGGGTGTCCGTTACGAATACACCTGGCAGGACGTGGAGTATCACCTTGGCAATGGCAACGATTTCAGCACCAGCTATGGCAGCCTCGTTCCTACCGCCAGCCTGCAGTACACCCTCTCACAGGGCAGCAACCTCGGCCTCACCTACAACATGCGCATCAGCCGCCCGGGTATCTCCTACCTGAACCCATACGTAGACAAGTCGAACCCCATCGCCCTCAACTACGGTAACCCAGACCTCGACGTGGAGAAGGCCCACAACCTCTCGCTGGTCTACAACACATTCACTCCGAAATTGATGGTCAACCTGAACCTGCACCACAACTTCACCGACAATGCCATCTCGCAGTACAGCTTCTACGACAGCGACAACCTGCTGAACACCACCTACGGCAACGTCGTCAAGCGTCACCAGACAGGTCTGAGCGCCTACGTGAACTATCTGCTCACCAAGAATACCCGCCTCTTCATGAACGGTGGCCTGAACTATGTCGACCTGAGCAGCGACGCCCTGAACCAGAGCAACAGCGGTTGGACAGCTAACATCATGGCTGGTCTGCAACAGACACTCCCTTGGGATCTCAAGCTCAGCGCCTTCGCCATCACCTCTACGAAGAACTACACCCTGCAGGGATGGAGCGGTGGATTCAACATCTTGACAGCCAGCCTCTCAAAGAGCCTCTTCAACGATAAGCTCACCTTAGGTCTTCAGGGTATCATGGGTCTGAACAAGGGTGGTAACCTGAACATCGAGAGCAGCAGCCGAGGACAGAACTTCACCTCTTACACCAACGTCAAGGTGCCCATCTACGGTGTGACCTTCACCGTCAGCTACACCTTCGGTAACTCTAAGATCAGAGCCAAGCAGCACGTGAACCGCGTACAGAACGACTTCATCGAGCAGCAGTCGCAGGGTGAGATGCTCAACAGCGTAGGTTCTGGCAGCACCTCCGGCAACAGCAACGGAACTATGCCACAGTAAGATTGTTTACAGTTTACGGTTTACAGTTTACAGTTGATAACCTTGCAAGCCACTCATTCTGCCTATAGAAGTAATCATCTGTAAACTGTAAACCGTAAACTGTAAACAATAATAAAAAAATTTGTTGTTTCAAAAAAAATAATTACCTTTGCAACATGAAAGTTAAGATCACTCGACAGGACATTATCTTCTACGGACTGCAAGTAGCAGCATGGTTGGCATTCCTGATGGTGCCGGCCATCTCCGCTTTCATAGCTACGCAGAGCTGGACGGGTGCCATGCGGGCTTTCGACATGAACGCCAGAATTCACTGGACTTCGGCTGCCATCTACTTCATCAACACACTTGTACTTGTGCCGTTGGGATATTACCGCAACCGCCGGTGGATGTTCTGGGCAGGTAATGCCCTCATCCTCGTAGGATTGGTTTATGTGTGGTTCTACAACTTCAACCCGCAGGCATTCATGGAGCGTATCCCTAATGAGCGCTACCGCCAGTATGCCCTCAGCAATTTCTATGCCTCGGCTTTTGTTGCCATTCTCATGAGTGCATTCCTCGCTGGAGTTGCCCTGCTGGTGCACCACGTGCGCCGTACAATGGTGATCAAGCAGCAACTGAAGGAGGAGCATCAGAAACGCACCGAGGCCGAGCTCGAATGGCTGAAGAACCAGCTGAACCCGCATTTCCTGTTCAACACGCTGAATAACATCTCATCGCTCGTGCAGATCGATGCCGACAAGGCCCAGGATGCCATCGCCCAGTTGAGCGACCTGATGCGCTATGCGATGTATGAGACCCGCCATGAGACGGTGCCCATTCAGGGAGAAGTGGAGTTTATGCGCAACTATATCGAACTGATGAAACTGCGTTGCAATGACAAAACGGAGGTTAACTGTCAACTGTCAACTGTCAACTGTCAACAAGACATCGCCCCCTTGCTCTTCATCTCGCTCATCGAGAATGCTTTCAAGCACGGCGTGAGCAGCAGTCGGCCCTCAAAGATTGATATCCGTATGGAGCAACAGGATGACAATCTCGTCTTCATCTGCGACAACACAAACTTCCCCAAGGACGACACAGACCGCAGCGGTTCGGGCATCGGCCTGGAGAACACCCGTCGCCGCCTCGATCTCATATACTCAGGCCGCTACACATGGGAGCAGTCCCTCGAAAAAGATATCTATCACGTCCGTATCACCCTTCGCCCATGACCCTCTCTTGTATCATCGTCGACGACGAGCCACTGGCAGTCAAGCTCCTGGAGTCTTTTGTCTCCAAGACGCCAGACCTGACGTTGCTGGCATCCTTTACTGATTCCGTTGAGGCCATCAATGCCGTCAAGGAACAGAAGCCTAATCTGCTCTTCCTCGATATCCAGATGCCCGACCTCAACGGCATGGAGCTCGCACACATGATACCCTCAGAGACGCGTGTCATTTTCACCACGGCGTTTAAGGAATATGCCTTTGAGAGCTATGAGGTCAAGGCTCTTGACTTCCTCCTGAAGCCTATCCGCTATAATAAGTTCATCGCCGCTGTGGATAAGGCGAGGGAATGGTTTACAGTTTACTGTTTACAGTTTACAGATGATTACTCTGAGAGTCCAGAAGGGCTTGCCAACAAATCATCTGTAAACTGTAAACCGTCAACTGTAAACAACAATACCACCCTCTTCCTCAAAGTCGACGGCGAGTACCGCCAAATAGCCATCAGCGACATCATCTACGTCAGTGGAATGAAAGACTACGTGATGTTTTATCTCGACAGCGAGCGCCGACCACTTGTCACCCATCTCACAATGAAAGCTGTCGAGGAGATGCTCCCCCCACAGCAGTTCATGCGAGTACACCGTTCCTTCATCGTCTGTCTCGACAAGATCCGCAAGGTAGACCGCAACGACTGCATCTACATCGGTGACGAGATCATCCACGTGACGGAGGCCTATCTTGCCACCTTCCAACAATACCTCAACTCCAAGTTCCCTGGTAAGTGAAGAAAGAATGAAGAGTGAAGAATGAAGAGTGAAGAATTTGCTGCCGCCTAGTGGTAATTGCTGCCACCCAGTGGTAATCATCTATAAACAATAAACTATAAACAAAAAAGTAAACAATAAACGATAAACAAAAAAATGAAAAAGACTTTTCTTCTTTTCCTGATGGCCTTTATGAGCCTGACGGCCTTCTCCAACAAGACGTTCCCCCTCAAGGGAACCTTCGTCAGTCCTGCCGACAAGCACATCCTCTATGCAGGCCGCATCAGTTTCACTAACCCAGAGCGCCCAGCCTGGAACTATCCTGGTGTGCAGATCGTTGCAGCCTTCGAGGGTACGTCACTGAAGATGATGGCCAAACCTGGCAGCGGCTACTTTGTGGCTCAGATAGATGGAGCCGAACCTTTCAAGGTGGCTTTCCGTGGGACCAAGGACTCGGTAGTTACCCTCGCCACCGCCCTGCCCGATGCCCGTCATACCGTACGGCTGATGTACGCCATCGAGGGCTATGAGATGTATCCGGAGTTCTGGGGCTTCATCCTGGATAGCGGCAGGCAGTTGGTCGATGCCCCCGCCTTCCCCTCAAGGAAGATCGAGTTCGTCGGCAACTCCATCACCTGCGGCTACGGCAACGAGGGCACCGACAGAAATGAGCACTTCGAATACGAGACAGAGAACCACTATTATTCCTACGCCTCCATCACCGCCCGCAACCTCTGTGCCCAGCACTGGGTGGTGGCCCGTAGTGGCATCGGCGCCTATCGTAACTATGGCGACGCTAAGACTGGCTCCCCTCGCAGTTGCATGCCTGTTCAGTACGAATATACGGGCTATGCCTTCGACCTGAAACTGCGCGAGGAGCCGACCTTCCTCAAGGAGAAGTGGGACTTCAGCCGCTATCAGCCCGATGTCGTCTGCATCAACCTCGGCACCAACGACCTGTCTACCCGCAATTACGACCTGACGCTCCTGAAGCAAGGCTACCAGAAACTCTATCAAATGGTCCGCACCCATAATCCGAAGGCAAAGATCGTATTCCTCACTGGCTCCATGCTCTATAATCAGGAACTGAAAGAGGCCCGCCAATTGCTCGACGAGGTGACCGCCGAGGCTCAGAAGGCTGGCGACAAGGAGGTCTATCGTTTCGACATGTCGCCCATCCAAAGCAACGAATGGTACGGCAACGACTATCATCCCAACATCTATCAGGATGAGAAGATGGCCGGCGAACTCACTGCCTACCTCCGCGGCCTGATGAACTGGTTCTGAAACGAAGGATTGTACATCGCTAGGCTACATCTATCCTTAATAATACTTAAATTTCACAAGTTTGTGAATCACAAACTTGTGAATAATCAGAGATGCGCCAACTTTATATTACAGACCCAGTCTTCACCCTTTGGTTCAGGCAACGCTTTTTGTAAATCACGGCAGAAACCAGGCAGGAAACCCAGAGAAACCAGGCAGGAAAGTCGGACTTTCCTGCCTATAAACTCCGAGTTTCCTTAGCCCAAACTCCCAGCCTCCAAAAATCTGCTTTTTTTGAAGACTTCTCACGATTTTCAGCCCATCCCTCACATAATCTTCTGAAAAGCCTTTGTACAAAGGGGAAAACGAATGTGAGGGATGTTTTTTATCCCTCACATTTCCCTCACATATCCCTCACATCATCTCTCACATCATGCTCATGCAGCCCGAAGCGGAACAACCTCATAGAAGTTTATGTGGGAGTGATCCTTGTAGTTGAAGCCAAGGGCAGAGATGACCTTACCCAGACGAACCCTGTTGCCGACGGTGTTCTGCAGCGATGGATAGTCTTTCTGGATGATGCTGATGATCTGATTGCAGTTCATCTTCGTAATCGCCTCACCCTCATTGGGCTTGCGAAAACAAGTGACGAACATCTCGCCGAGATCCTTCTGCTCCATGAACTCCTGGTTCAGTTCCTGAATGCGGGCCACCTCCTGATTGTCGAACCAGTAGGGTGCCTTCAGGTCCTGCAACTCGTAAATGACCTGCGCATACAACTGACCGTAGTCAATCTCACCCGTATTGTCAATCAGCTGACCATCAGGTATTTGGATGCAGATGTAGCGACGGCTGCCAGTCGAGTCCTTCAGCGGATGACGGTTGTTCGTCGTAGCCACGAACGAGGCAAAACGAGGGCGATCCTCCTGGGTTCGTCCAAAGATAGGTCGCCCGTTCACCTTGCTCACAGACAGCGTCTGCTTCAACGACGACTGCTGACTGGGACGGATGGCATCCAGCTCGTCGAGGTTCACAAAGAGATTGTTCGTCAGAGCCATCTCCTTGTCGAACTTGTTCGAGAGGTTCAGGTGGTCCAGATAGTACTCTCGCAGACTTGCAGGCAACAATCGTCTGACGAAGGTGGTCTTTCCGCAACCCTGATCGCCAATGAGCGTCGGCACACACTCATTGCCGTGCAGCATGTCCATCTGCAGCCAATGGGCAACGGCAGAGCGAAGCCAGATAGTGAGGAAGTTCAGTTGCTCAGAACTGAGTCCTGGCAGACGGCTGAAGATGCGGGCTATGTGGTTCTGTCCGTCCCATTGGGGCAGATGGCTGAGGAAATCCTGCACAGGATTGTACTCAGGCACCTCTTCCGACTCCACATACTCCGCAATCTCCGTCTTCGGACTTCCCTTCTCCATGACTCCCTCACGCTTGGCACGAATCACGATACTGTTCAGAGCCTCTTTCGTGAGAGGTCTGAACTCCAATCCGGCTTCATCGAAGCCGCTTGAGAGGCCTTCGGCAGTCTTAGCCGCCTCAGGCAAGATGGCATGCTCGAGCTCTGCTCGTTTGCTACCATCGATCCGCAAGAATTCTACCTTTCCGTTCAGACGGTTGCGACGGAAGCGATAGTTTTCATTGAGGAACAGCTCGGTGGTGAGCGTTCCCTGCTGGGAGACTCCTGGAGTCTCTGCAGCCATTAGTTCATTTTTCTCCATAACTATATAATATCAAAAACGTTAAATCTGCTCCTTTAGGCAGTCTTCTGTAGTAATATGAACGCGCTTTTCACTGCGTGTTTTTTCAGTATTCAAGCTGCTCCTTCTCAGCTTTTCGTCTTCAGACTGCAAAGGTACAAAATCTTTTTGATATCTACTGTGTTTTTCTGTACTTTTTTTCTTTTTTTTCGCTTTTCTTCGACTTTGCCTCATACATTATAAAAGGTATAAGGAAAGGTTGGCAGACAGGAGGGTTGACGTGAGTGTTAATGTGAGGGGTATGTGAGGGATGATGTGAGGGATGATGTGAGGGATGAATCTCTCGAAACCCCTTTAAACAAAGGATTCTTGCTCAAAAATGTGAGGGATGAGCGATAATGTTCATTTGTTATACTTCTCAAGCATCTTCTGCAAAACGCTTTTCATCTCTTCCCTGACATAGACTGGTTCCAGCACCTCTATCCTCTCCCTGTGCCATAACAATTGCTGATAGAAGTTGAAACATGGCACCAGATGATATTCGAAAATGCTCCATTCCTCGTTGGTTTCAATCTCCTTTTGTGATTCGTGAATAGGCAGCGCCTTGATATATTCCACTTGAGTGTCATACACCTTAATCAGAATCTTTTCGGGCTTCTGGTTGTCAGAGTGATTCACGCCAAAACTGCCTGCAAAATATTCCTCTGCCGTAATATCGTCAGAGGGCGTCATCTTTTTTTCAGTCAGTCTGACATTATCCATCCGCTCGAGGGCATATACAGACTGGACATGCGGATGACTTTCAGGCTCTGCCACCAGATACCAACGCTGTTCCCAAGTCCTCAGGAAATAAGGTATAATCACCTGATGCTTATTGGTCTTCTTATTGAAAGCATAATAGTTGCACTCAATGCCTCGTTTCCTGTCGATAGCTTCCAGAATGGTCTGCACATATTCCACGCCTGTAGGGGCATCCGACAGCAGAATCTTCTCACGATGTTTCAGGGCCAGTTCTGTCATACCCTCGATATGATAGGCTGATAGCAGATAGTCATAAAGTGAATCATCCTCGCCATAAAGAGCCTTGTGATGGTGCAACTCATACTTACCAGTACGTTGATTGAAATCTATGTAGCAGGGAAAGGTCTCATCAATGTAATCCTTATACCTGAGGAATGTACGAGGCTGTATCTCGTCACCTTCACAGAGTGAAGAGTACTGATAATAGTTATTTATCTCTTTCAGGGTCATTGGCCCCTTCCGCTCCAGGAGATTGATGAGGTAGATGCATTTCTTAAGTTTCGACATACGCATTCAAATTTGTGGCAAAGATAGGCAAAATCCTATAAAAAAACAAATAATATTGATATAAAATGCCATTATAATTATTCATCAATTTAGTAAATGATGCAAATATATGAAAAGAGGCAGACAAAAAATGTCTGCCCCATTGATTACTTTTGCACCCATGAAACAAAGAATAAAACAATTACTATCAGAAATGTCTGCTGGTCTTTATGATAAGGAGACGGAATGTGCATTAGTTTTGTTAACTGCGATTGCAGGCGAGAGCATATTGTTGTTAGGTCCTCCGGGTATTGGAAAATCATTAATAGCCAGACGAACAAAAGCCATTTTCAAAAATGCCAAGAGTTTCGAATATCTCATGTCTCGATTCTCTACTCCTGACGAGATATTCGGCCCTGTGAGTATTCGTAAGATGAAGGATGAAGACAAATATGAACGCAGCGTCGATGGTTATATGCCAACTGCAGATGTTGTATTCTTGGATGAGATCTGGAAGGCAGGGCCTGCAATTCAGAATTCACTACTTACTGCCATTAATGAGAAGATATATCGTAATGGCGAGAAAGAAATCAAACTGCCAATGAAGGTACTCATTGGTGCCAGCAATGAATTACCTGCATCCGACGAAGGTCTGGAAGCATTGTGGGACAGATTCATCATCAGAATGGTTTGTAGTGGTATCACGAACAGAAATGATTTCGATAAAATGATCCTTGATGACCAGGTCGATCCGAATCCATCAATAAAATGTGCCGTTACTGAGAAAGAATATCACCATTGGCAATCCGAATTATTAAAAGTCAATGTACCACACGACATTCTTGATGCCATTAACTCCATAAGAGAGGCACTGAAGGCAGTGACAATACTGCATACGGATGATAATGGTGAAACTGAGAATGAATCCAGATTTGTTTATGTCAGCAATCGTCGATGGAAGAAGATCATCCGACTGCTTCGTACATCAGCATTGATGCAAGGGCGGAATACTGTTATACAGTCTGACTTGTTACTATTAAAGTACTGCCTATGGCAAGAAATTGATCAGATAGAACCTGTCAATATGATTATAATCAGGTCTATTTTTACAGAGTGTACGCTGGCTATCCTCAATTTGAAAAATGAAATCAAGGACTATATGCGAAAGAAAAGGGAGCACCAGGTCTATTCCAAGATGATGATTCAAGATCCAAATAATAAAATGAAAATATATGAGCGCTTCTATTATCACGTTCTGGCTCATGGTGACGGAGAAACATATATCGCTATTGCTGATTTTGTAAATGTCCCCTATGTGGACTCTTCTAAACGAAGATTGGGTGAACGTGGCCTTATATATAAAGAAAATACCGACGAGCATAAGTCAATGATCAGATTATACGACCCCAAGAATCGTACTGGTTCTTTACCTGAAGGTTGGCGATTAACCAACCTAATGAGAGATGATGATTATCTTTATCTAGATGGTGTCAGATATGAAATAGAAAAGATTGGCGACGATGATAAACAGACTTTTCCCAATAATCAATTGGAGCCTCCTAAAGACTTTTACCATGAGATAGAGGATATCTGCACTCAAATTAAGGACATCCAGAATGGACTGGCTGCAAATCTGTTTTATCATCCTGGAGACAAGAAGTATATCCGCGATTTTGTGGAGAAACTAAATAAAGAGATCGCTATCACAAGAGTAGATATCAGTAAGACATTCCCTATTGAATTATAAAATGTTTAGGCCCCAAAAAATTGATTTCTATGTCGATTTCATCAATCAGTTCTTTAAGACTGGTTGTGTACCACAAGCTTCCATCAAGTTGAATGCAGATGACCCATTCCTTGACATAGAAGATCCAATCCTTGATTATCTGCGCAATCATTTTTCGAATATGGAACAGGACAAAGAGGCTTTCTCGGATCTTTTACATAAAACTGCCTATCGCAATGCCCTCATCAACTTCATCACAGAACTTCTAAGCGTATTGAGAATATATCAGGAAACTGATGAAATAATAAAAGAACAGGCGCAAAAGATTGAATATGTTTATAGAAAGAACTTGCAAATCATGCAAGAAGCATTAGATAACAAAAAAATCAAGTTTGATGATGTTGACAAATTAGGAGATGGTTTTAGCGAACATGCCATGAGGAGTACAATCGAATTGTTGAATAAGCGTCGACAATATCCTTCCTTGGAAAGAATCCTTTCATTGTTAGGCAGAACCCCTTCCGATACAGGTGGCAGGAAGGCTGGTGTAATGTATGGTCAGCATCATTTGCCACATTCTGGTGGCAGCGACATACAGGGTATTACTGTAGGGCAATCGTTCGCTTCTTTATTGCCTTTTGAGATGGCATTGTTTTCTGGTAGTCAGACTGAAGATATTTTCCTACATAAATACGTAGACCATCAGCTACAACTGTTTCATCACAAATCAGAAAGTGGAAAAACATCCCGTCAACAGAATAATGCGAAAGCTAAAAACCGTGGACCCATGATAGTGTGCCTGGACACATCTGGGAGTATGGGAGGCTACCCTTTGGATATCGCCATATTACTGCTTTCTAACATACTGATAGAAGCTCAATATCAGAAAAGGGACTGTCTTTTAATTGTGTTTTCAGTAGAAATAGAGGTTATCGACATGAAGAAGAAATGGGGAAACTTCAAGACCAGATCCTTCTATGGCTTTGAGGATTTCATAAAGCAGATAATTTCTTTCAATGGAGGAACAGACATCTCGGTTATGTTGACTGAAATCTTTGGATTATGGGAAGGCTATTCAGACTATCAATTGGCTGACATTCTGGTTATCAGTGATTTTGAAATACCAAAGCCGTCGGATGATCTGCTGTTACAGATCATGTACTATAGAGAACAAGGTTATAGATTCTATGGTTACCAAATCGGGAACGATGAAACGGATTTGTTACCTTATTTTAATGAAATAGTCCGTCATGAAGATTTACGACTGAGATAGCTATTTCAACAAATACTTCATATCTTCATCTGTGAGTAATTTGCCCCCGTTCTTATCTGCTCTGATAATTTCATTGCAAAGGTCTGTCTTGAGCTCCTGCAACTCTAATATCCTTTCTTCTATAGAGCCTTTAGCAATGATTGAATAGCTGAACACCTTCTGCTTCTGCCCGATTCTGTGCAGGCGGTCTATGCCCTGTATTTCAGCAGCCTTATTCCACCATGGCTCATAGATGAATACGGTGTCCGCGACTGTGAGGTTCAATCCCACACCACCCGTTTTCAGTGTCATCATCAGTACCCTGCACTTCTCATCAGTATTGAACTTCTCAATAATCCGTTTCCTGTTATGAGTCTCTCCAGTGATGATGTCATAGCCGATATGATATTCATTCAGTCTTTTCCTCATCGTCTCGATGCCGCCCAGATAGTGAAAGAATACCACCACCTTCTTTTTCCCACCTTGTAAAGTCTGGCAGATACGTTCAGTCAGCAAATCTGTCTTCGGTGATGGAATCTTGCCATTACTGACCACTTCTGGTATTGAGGCAATCCTTCTCAGTTCAGAGAGCGTTTCAAAAAATGACACCTGCATCTTGCTATTACCAATAAGGCCAAGGGCTATCTTCCGCTTTACCTCATAGAGTTTCTTTTGGTGCTCATTCATCTCCACATAAATCACATTTTCAGAAAGATCTGGCAGATCGTTAAGCACATCCTCTTTCATCCTTCTTAAAATGAATGGGAAGACACGGGTGCTCAATTCGTTTGTAACGCCCTTTGCTCCTGCCATAATTGGAACCAGATATTTTTCCTTGAATTTCTTGAAATCTCCAAACATCGTAGGCTCCAGGAAACAGAAGAGTGAATAGAGTTCCGTAAGGTTGTTCTCAATGGGTGTACCGCTCAGGGCCAGTTTATGTGAACCGTTTAGCAGTCGTACGGCCTTTGTTGTCTTTGCGTCATAATTCTTGATGGCCTGCGACTCGTCGAGAATCACATAATGGAATGAGAGATCTTTCAATCTTGGGGCATCAAGTCTCACGATTGTATATGTGGTGAGGATGATGTTCGCTTTGAGGGCTTCATTGAGGTTTCTGTTCTTGCCGTAGTACACGTAGTAACTTAATTGTGGCGCAAAGCGTTTCAATTCATTCTCCCAGTTGAATATCAGACTATTTGGCATAATGATGATGGCAGGCTGCTGCAATTCTTTTTGCACAAGTGTCAGCAGTGCGATGACCTGAAGCGTCTTGCCAAGTCCCATATCATCAGCCAAACATCCGTTTCTGTTATTCTGATACAGATAATACAACCACTTCAGCCCTTCTTCCTGATATCCTCTCAACTTGGCATTAACGTTGGGTGAAAGTGATGGCTGGTTACTAAGTTCTGCCATTCCCTCATAAAAAGCCCTGACAGGTTTGATTTCCTTCCCCTCTAACTGGCAGTTTAATAATTTCTCAATCTCAGGAATATCAAAGAAAGAAAACTTGTATTGGCCAGTTTTCTTATCTACTTCTTCACAAAGGCGTTTCAGTCTCTGTAAGAGTTTATTGTTGACAATGCCTTTTTCCAGATTCGACAGATCTATAAACTCATTGTTCTGGTATTTCCTGAGAAATTCGACAAGGTTATATTCCACATCTCCGATTTGCACCTTTGGCACTCCCAGAAAAAAATTCACACCATAACTGACCAACATCCTTATACGAGGTTGTATCCGCTTAATGGCAACCTTTTCTAAATTCTTGGTACCAACTACTCTGTAATTGAGGGAGAGCGCAGGAAGACAGTAGTCCAGGAACTTTGAAACCAGATGTTTCGGCAAGATGAAAGAATCGGTGCTGACCCTCAAATCTTCCCATTCTTCCCTTGTTTTGCAATAGGGATAGAGCAACTTGTGTATCTTCTTGATATCACTTTCTGGCTTTTTATAAACCACATTCCATAGTGAGAGAATCCCCCTTTTGTCAAGTTCTGCAATGTAATAGAGTTTGATATCTTCTGTTAGATCAGAATCAAAATCTGGAACAGAGTGAATGACTTTGAAGGAAAGCGACATGTCTTCGAGAAAACCATTGATTAAGATGGTAGGCTTCAGCATTTTTTTATGGTCATCCCGGTATACAATCTGGCAGTGTCTCATCTCAAAAGTCAGTTTTACATTCTCGAAGTAGGAATAAAACACAGACAAATATTGATTTATCTTATTCGCAGGCATCGACTGAATGAACTCGTGCAGCAATGAGAACCTTGCTCCGATGGGAGTAATAGGATAGATGATTTTTCCGGAAATGATATACTCATCCGACAACATCTTGAAATTCTCGATAAAGTTAGTTGTATTCGATGCTGAGAACGTAGCTGCATAATAATCCATATTCTGCCTGGAGATATGTAGATAAACATCAAGTGCCACATCTTTCACTTCAATCATCTCCATCTTTCCATTCACCAGATTGTCGCAGAGCGTGATGAGACGTATGATGCTGGGGTTATCAGCGAGATAAACCATTTCAGCATCTCTTGCCTTGTAGAAACGATAGAAGTGGAGAACGTTACGCAGATTTATGGGATAGTTCTCAGCCAAATAGTCTGTAACCACTTGGCCTTTCTTGTTAACCACTTTCAGTACATGACCGCCTCTATCTTCGGTAATCTGAAAATACAAATCACCTTCATAGAACATAGCTGGCTTCCTAACTTCAACCTCAGCATCTTTCAGCTTTTTCTTCAGCGAATCACCAAACAGATTCATAGACTAACCCTAATACGATGAACAATTTGACTGCAAAGATACGGCTCGGGTAAGACAAATTATGTCCGACACTAAGGAAATGTCCTGTAATCTTTGGTTGTTTCAAGAAAAAGCGCTATCTTTGCAACCAGTTAACGTATTAAGTCTGAACGACGATGGAAATACAACCAGCTGTAAGACAACGCAGAAAGGAGATTAGGGATGAGGCGAAACGCATCCTGCTTGGAAAGGTGTTGTATCATCCTTACTTCCCTCACGACATCTATATAAATGTATCAGGTATCAAAGAGTGGTTGAACCAGCCCCATAAGCATTATGCTGAGAAGAATGAGGCTTTGCTACAACTACCAGAACTGCTTTCGGGTTCTGAATATCTTGGATCAGAACCTGACCCTAAGGGGCGTGACTATATTATATCCAGCCATCTTTTCAGAACGCAGATAGCAGACGATACCAGTTGGATAATAGTCAATGAAACTATTTGGGATGACTGTTGGGTACATAGTGTATCAGACAACATCCCCGATATAAACGAAAAACAGGACCTCTGAACCCTTCCCTCCGGAACTGCAATCCGACGCGGTATTCTGAAGCCCTATTGTTTTCTGCTGCAAAGATAGGAATTATTTTAATAAGTTCCAAATATTTCTGGAGTTTTTTATGTCTTTACCCCAAAGTTGGGCTTTCTCACAGTCTGTTTCTCTGCTTTTTTGAATGAGGATGCCCAATCTTCATAACCACATGAAGGACAAGTTGCCTTATGCTGTGATGAATAGTCGTAAATTACATCTCCACCATTACACCATACAACAGGACTACCACATTTGGGGCAGATCAAATCAACAAACACTAAACAACACATAACTCCGCTTTATTCTTTAGTTATTTGATCCCAGGCTTCATGATCAGTCTTAATAAAAATCGATGTCAGACGAATCTTGTCACTTCCACAATTCGGACAGCAGAGAGTTTGGTCAAATAAATAGTCCATCTTGGATTCTGCTAGTACCCAAAATAATTCTCCGCACTCTGTGCATTTCACAAATCTTTTTCCTCTGCCAAAGGCTATCAACATACTTCTTTGCTATATTTTCTTTCCAAATACCATATATATGATTTGACGGTACGATTACCCTTGCTTTGCGCCACCTTAAACCAACGCAGAGCCTCATCATAATTCTCTACATTCACCTCCAGCATAGCCAGATGTTCCTCTGGCTTACCATGCCCTTTCTCTGATTGTCCTGCTTGCTTGAACATGTCTCTTGCCTTATCCAAATCCACATCCGTCCCAAGACCATACTCATAGCAGAAAGCCAACATCACCTGCGCCCTATACAGCCCCTGCTCAGCAGAAGCCAGATAAAGAGGAAACGCCTTCTTCAAATTGATGAATCTTTTATGCACACCTCTTCTATATTCCTCTGCTAAGAAAAACTGTCCGTACTTATCTCCCTGATCGGCGAGGGCTGTCAATTCCTTCATATAAGCCTTTCTATAAATCCGAAACTGCTTTTCGTATTCCTGATGTCTCAGTTTCACGAGGTCAGGCCGCAAGGCTTTGGTTTCCTCGCTTAATATATCTACCATATAAGCAGGGCCATCTTCTGAAGATTCCTCTTCTCCCATATTGTTGAAAGTTTCCTCCTCTTCGTCAGGGTTGAAACCATAGAACGTGATATGCCAAAGGCAGATGCCGGCAATCATATCCAACGGCACCTTCTCTGCCTCAGGGCAAAAGTTCATCTCTGCCCCTAACGCCTTCTGCCAGTTGCAGCCCTCCAGGTCAGAGCACCAGACGGTTATTTCCGATGCCGGACCTTCTGACTCCTTTGCGTATGGATTAGGTACGATGTCGTATTCTCTACCCTCTTCTGCCTCCATATCGCACAGCAGTTCGTATGCAACCAGATAGGAGAACCTGCTTCCCTCCGATTTGGGATCAAACTTGACGATGTACTCAAACATCCTGTCGAAGTCGCATTTCCTTAACAACTCTTGTAGCTTCATATCTTCATCATTTGTTATACATCCACCATAACACCCGATCTTCCTCTTCTTCCATACGAGGCAACCTATAGACCTCTTGTTGTTGTCGCTCTTTGGCCTCAACTTCTTCTGCTATTTCTGCGCTAATGACGCCATTGGGCAGCAGATATTTCTCGAAGCACGGATGCAGCACCTTACGGAACCATCTGCTGGCCACTTTGTCCATCTGCAAGTAATGCAGACAATCCCAAGTGTCGTACACAGATTCCCGTCTGCATTCATCAAAGTTCAAAAAATTACACCAGAGTTGCCTCTGGTTCTTCCTTTTTTTATATCGCATCCCAACCCTCGCCATACCGTGGTCGAACAGCATCACATGAATGCTGTACCATTTGTTAGAAAACACCTTTACGCCTAGGTACTTTGCGTACTCAATTTTCTGTTCCATAATCAAATTAATTGTTTATCGGCTGCAAAGTTACAATAAGGGGCAGACAAATTGTGTCTGCCCCTTGATCGATTTATTTTTGTAGTTTTATCTCTGCATCACTTACCAACTTCCATACTTCGTTTTGGATGAAGTCGGATAGGTTGGTAACATTCTTTTTGTTAGCACCAAGGTTTAGAAGGTTTATGACAGAACGTGAACTTGACTCAATAGTTACCTGACTCTGCTCTGTTCCTGTTGCAACTACTTTAACCTTCACACTCTCTGACATAGGTGAGATAAACCATCCCCTCCGTGCTTCAACTACAAAATGGGTGTCATCATATTGGATGTTAGAGAATCTGGTGCGAGTTTCGAATACATGTTTAACGGCTGTATATACCCGCCGGGCATTGCGTGGAAATTCAAGAGTGGAAGTCTTCATAGCCTATTTTCGTTACACTTTTGAAATTACTCTCTTTGGTTATTCTTTTCATTTTCTATTTGTTCATTACAGAAAATAGAAATCGATACTGTTATCTTAGCAACTATTCAGATATCTCAGTTGTTGATGTTTAATAAATATCAATAATAGTTAATAATACTACCCTTTAAGTAGAAATCTCCATCTGCATTCTTCTCATATTCAATCAATTTGCCACGAAAATGAGTATTCAACTCAGCAATGAGGTTTTCCGAGAATCTTTGCCTTTCAAAATAGCGAAGCACATCAGCCTCGTCAATTAGTACTTGATGTCCATCATAAGTTTCCGCATAAAGGCAAGTCAATCGATTATCATGTAAATCATGACTATGCTGATATGCCAGATTTCCGACATACCATTCTGAGCGTTTTATATTTTTTACCTTTCCTCTCATTATTTTAATAGAATTATTGGTGTAGGAGATTCCATAATATACAATGCATTTCTTGGTAGCAACTATATATCTGTCATGTAAATTCAATTTCTCCTGCTCTAACTTCAAATTGCTTTCGAACAATCTCGTCGTCATTGGCAATTCTTGTTACTGCCGCAAAATATTCTACATTCGTATCAAACAAATTGAGATGTTCCGCAAGATATCGTTTTATTGTTTCATCATTATTAACTTGCCCCTCTATTAACTCGTTCATTTCAATCTCTCGAATTAATTTAGATGTTGGGGATTGCAGAATTCTTATCACAAATTTAATATCTTTCATAAAGCAAATGCGTTTATAATATTTTATTCATAAGTTTTCACAATAGCACAAAAAGTAAAGCAATTATTAAAATAAGGATAATACCACCCATTATCCAAGTAACTATATTTCTTTTTTTAGCTGACACTATAGTGTTTGGAAGAATATTATCCTCTTGTATCACAATATTACTATTCTTGTGATATTCTTCTAGAGGATAGTATTCAACATTTATTACCCACTCATGATTCGATTTTTCTTGCCTTTCAAAATTTAAAGTACATGCTCCTTCTAAATCCCCTTTTGCAAGAAGATATTCGAAATCCGCTTTTAACTTTAGTTGTTCATTTTCTTTTATAAGCTTGTCTTTTGAGGAAGAAAGGTGTATGGTGTATTTTTCTTCTCCTCTAAGTCTTATCCTAGACATAGATTGCCACTCTGAAATGTGCTTAAACCAAACACTCCCCTCATAAACATAAGGATAATCATTTGGTTTCAGAGGGAAATGGCGGCTATGAAATAATTCCTGCTTCTTTATTTCATAGTACTCATTTGCATGATTATATGTCCCATCTATTTTACCTCTACCTATTCCTTTTTTGCCGCCTTCAATCTGAGCATTTATATCTGTTTCCTTTTTTATAGTTGTTTCATTTGTTTTGAGATCTGTAAATTCTATCTGTTTAGCACCAAGACATTGTAAGACTTCAATTAGTTCATTTAGCTGATCATAAAACAATTCATCTTTGTAATTTTCAGCATCTAAATACATGTTAGTTTTGTAAGGATGGCAAATGTAAAGTGCTTTCTCGCTTGCATATCCATTAGGAAATTCAAGTCCAACACTTTCAAGAGAATCTAACATAGAGCGACTCAAAACCATGAAACTATCTGGTAAGTATCTAAGTTCATCATCAATTACCAAGAACTTCCTCTCTGTTTTAGGAATTTGTAAAAACACATCTGCATATCTTTCTGCAGCGTTATTCAATTCTGTTTCAAATTCTGACTTACTCAAAAAAAATGAATCCTTTTTAGATTCCTTGAATTTTATTATGTCTTGAAGTTTTTTATATTTCTCTATTGGTTTTTGAAAAACAGTCCTAAACACACCTCGAAGTGCTAATGTGTTTGTATCCTCTGGGCATATATCCAAAGAATGATTAATGCCTTCTATAGCTTTATCACTATTATGCAAATAGAAATATTGTACGGATGCATATAAATCGTATAACATTGATTCATAATCAAACATATATGGAAATTCGTCCATCTGATTAATGAGCGTTGTTATTTGATTGACATATTTTTCAATCTCCGGTTTCGTCTTAGTCCCGACAGAAACATATGAATCATAAAGCATCATACATTCCTTATATAATTTATAACCACCGCTTTGGTCAGTAGATTCATCATCAGTACCCCAAGTGTAGCCACACTTGCAATAGAATTTATATTTATCACCATCGATTGCCTCGCCAGGGATGCTAAAAATGTTTGCATAATAGTTTATAGCCTTACCTACTACGCGGCCTAAACCTTTTTGACCAAACAAATCAAATCCTTCCGCAAAATCATCTGATAGAATATCTTCATTTTTTGTAAAGAGTCTTCCAATTCTACCCATTGGCCCTTTCTTTTCTGCAGAGCACCACTCTCCACATTTACGACATCTTTTCCAAATGACTTTATCCATAATGTTTCTCTTTATCCAATTCGTTTAACATCTAAATAAATACCATTCAAAGCTCCAGCCTTCTTGATATCCACTCCATAGATACGCATGAAGGCATCTGCAACAACCTGACCTCCATTCGTATGAACTGGGTCATTAAAGGATTGAGTGACAACCTCGACCTGCATACCCGGATCGAGGACAATGCCGTTAGTACGGACTTTCTTTGTAACTGTAATTCTGAACAATGCCATAGTTCTATCCGTTTTTAGTAATTATTTTGTGGCAAAGATAGGGAATATTTCTGAAACGGCAAAGTATTTACTCACGTTTTTCATATCACGGACTGCATTTGTTTTAATTACAAACTTCCATTGCCATCTTTCAGGCGGTAGATGATGTGATTGATCATTCTACCTACTGTATTCAGCGTACGACGATCTGCTGCTGAGAGATAGATGTGGTAATCGTTGTAAAGATGTTGATTCAACTCATTATAATCTATATCCGTAAAGGCTGGATTGCTGTCAAAGTGCAACTTCTTATGATGGTTGCAAAAGACAAACAGATCAAAGAGTTCTTGTTTCTGCTTATCATAGTTCTTCATCTCAATGGCAAGCATCTCTCTGTACTCTGGTTTCGTTTCTGCCTCAATACGGAGCATCAGTTCCTTCATGCTTTCAAGCGTCCATTCTGCATCATGATCTACTCCGATACCGAAATTGTGTCGAAGGAGAAAGAGGAATTTGTCATTGTCGAAATCATAGCCAACAAGTTCATCGAAGTTTGATTCTTCTATATAACGGCGACGGCAAAACTCAAATGTGTACAGGAAATTGCGCATGAGTGGGGTGTTTGGCACCTCGTCAGACTCAATCAGTTTATAAGGAATATCCTTCAAATACGGTGATGATAGTACTTCAGCAAGTATTTCTTCTCTTTTGGACTGTATTTCTTCTTTCGTCATGATTCTTTATTCTTTAAATTAAACACTCTGTGAAATCATAAAGCAAATTCCCAAAGCAAACAGATGTCTGTATCGCCATAGGGAGGGAAATTCCAAGTAGAACTCTTCCTCAGTGAGAGGGATCGACATGATGGCACATGAACCCCAGAGCAATGCTGTATAGGAAAAGATCCTGGGGACACCAGCAAATACCATGACTGTAACAATAGCCATGTGGAGGTATGGAATACCTTTGGTTACAATATCTATCTTCATACTAATGCTGTTTTATTTTCCTGTACTGCTTTTGCTGCTACTTCAAAATCATCTTCTTCTTTAGACTCTTCGCGATCTTCTGTTTCGATATAGAAACCAACTCTTCGAGTTTTGTATGCTCTGTACTCGTTTTTCTTCTCTGTCAAGAATTCATCCAACTGTCTTAGACTACCAACAAGTTCGTTTAATCGATCACAGAAGATCTTCAGCATCATCTTTGTATTTGTAAAATAGAAGAAAGTTATAACTACTACTAAATCATTGTATGCTTTGACTAAACAGTGATTATCCTTACCTATATTAACTTGATCTGCCAAAAGAGCCTTATCTTTGGTCTCCAGATTTTCATAATTATCATCTTCACAATCCGATTCAATGATGCATTCTGCATAGTCCTCAAACACCTTGAATTCAGCATTGAACTCATAATCACCATAGTCAAAATTAACATGGCCATCCTCTAATTTACACTTGATTCCTTCCTGACGAAAATAATCCATCAGTGCAATACGCAGATTTACCACATTGGGAGTGAACCAAAAGCGTTCACAACAATTCTTAATGTTTTGCAAATTAACCATTTTCATAATGTACTTTTGTCCTCCATTTTAAGTTTCTGGGGGCAAAGGTACGGGTAGGGGCGGACATAATGTGTCCGAGATAATCGGTATTTATCAAGACTTAACATTTTTACGTTATTCAGGAGTGTTAATGTGAGGGGTATGTGAAGGATCATGTGAGGGATGATGTGAGGGATGAATCTCTCGAAACCCCTTTAAACAAAGGATTCTTGCTCAAAAATGTGAGGGATGAGCGAGTTCTACATCATGTTAATAGAAAATGTGGATTCAATCAAAGAAAAGTGGAGCACTACGATAAAAAGGTTAATATAATTTTGGATATTTCAAAAGTTATGCGTATATTTGCACCATAATTAAAGATATTTCAAAAATTATATGGATATATACGCACAAACAAATGACGCCTATATCACTTCTTGGAAAGCTGGGAACTGGTGTACAGAGGATGATGGATGCTTGTAAGGATGCAGGATTGCCTGAGCCAGAATATGGTACAGATGGTCTATTCGTCTGGATAACCTTCAAGCGCCCGAGCTTAGACACCAACTCTGATAGTAGCTCTGACACTAGCTTAGACACTAGCTTAGACACTGGCTTAGACACTAGCTCTGATAGTAACTCTGATAATCTGATACTTTCTGCTAAACAACAAGAGGTATTGATGTATTGTATGGTGGAACGGACAAGTAGAGAGATTCTAGAGCATATCAACGTAATCTTCCACACAAAAAATAGGGATAAGTTCATTAATGAGTTAGTAGATGCAGGCTTGTTGAAGCGTACCATCCCTGACAAGCCTAATTCGCCATTGCAGAAGTATATCAAAGCATAAATCAGTTAGATATATGCCCGAAAGCAGATAACGTTTTCGGATACGCATTATTATAAAAAAGATAAATGAAACGGTTGATGTTCATGTTACTGCTTGCGGTAATGAGCAGTCTGGTTCTGCCCTCGTCAGCGCAGAGCCTCATCCAACGCGCCGACAGCACTCTTGCCGCCAAATACTACCGTCTGGGCAATATCGACACCGCATATATCTCGCGGCCACAGACGAAGTGGACCATCACGGCGAGGATGAACGTGTCGGGGGCGAAGATTGAGGCCGAGGGCTTTGAGAATGGCCAGCATTTCAAGGCGGAGATGGAAGCCAACAGGAAAGCAACGCTCAGTATGGGCGTGAGTTATCTGGGATTCGGGCTCAGTGTTTCACTCAATCCTGCCAAACTGATGGGCAGGTACCGCGACTATGAGCTGAACTTCAACAGCTATGGGCGTCGTTTCGGTTTCGACGTCATCTATCAGGATGCTCACAATTTCACTGGCTGGCACGACCATGAAGGCATGGACCGCATAGAACTGCCTGAGGGTATGCTGAAAGTGAAGACGCTCAACTTGAATGCCTTCTACGTCTTCAACAGTCGCCGATTCTCTTATCCTGCCGCCTTCTCGCAGAGTTACATCCAGCGCCGCTCCGCAGGCAGTTTCCTCCTGGCAGCATCGGGGATGGGACAGCATGCCACCCTCGACTGGGAACAGGAGATGCAATTGAAGATGACGAACATCGGGCTTGGGGCAGGCTATGGCTACAATTACGTGCCAGGTGAGGGTTGGCTGCTGCATATCTCCGCCCTGCCCACATTCATCGTCTACAGCAACACGTCAATGACTTTCGGCGACGACCGCATACCCCTTCACTACCACTTCCCTGAGGCCATTATCACAGGGCGCGGTGCTGTCGTCCGTCAATGGGGCAACAAGTTCCTCGGCTTATCGATGGTGTTCAACTTCACCAACATCGGGGACAAGGAAAACCTCGCCGTACAAAACATAAAATGGCGCATCCGAACGTTCTTCGGACTGC